>Ga0070733_10000300_pt1 | contig 41905 bp, 40 predicted proteins | sample Coa_R1_9_FD_66450 | JGI IMG/M metagenome (GOLD analysis project Ga0070733, IMG submission 66450) | Surface soil microbial communities from Centralia Pennsylvania, which are recovering from an underground coalmine fire - Coalmine... | ecosystem: Environmental > Terrestrial > Soil > Unclassified ... | reverse complement strand
CAACCCGCATCGCCGCCACTCCGCGCTCGACTATCTTTCACCGATCAACTACGAAAGGATTCAACAAAGCAGGACTTTAACCACTAGCCCAATACCGTCTACCGAACCGGGGTAACTCCAGGACTTCAACTCCCTGCAGGCGCAGCGCGAGGCTTGCGAAGCCTTCATCAAGAGCCAGGCGAGCGAAGGCTGGAAGCTAATCCACACCGCCTACGATGATGGCGGGCTCTCAGGCGGTAACATGGAGCGGCCCGCGCTCCAGCGTCTGCTGGCGGACATCAGCGAGAGGCGGATCGACGTAATCGTGGTCTACAAGGTCGACCGCCTCACCAGGTCGCTGGCCGATTTTGCCAAGATGGTCGAACTGTTCGATGCGTACAGAGTGTCGTTCGTCGCCGTCACGCAACAGTTCAACACCACGACCTCTATGGGCCGGCTGACGCTCAACGTCCTGCTCTCGTTCGCCCAATTTGAGCGCGAGGTCACCGGCGAACGCATTCGCGACAAAATCGCGGCCTCCAAGCGCAAGGGCATGTGGACGGGCGGCGTGCCGCCACTGGGGTATGATGTTCGCGACCGGCGTCTGGTCATCAATCGGGCCGAAGCCGAGATGGTCAGCCTCATTTATCAGCGCTACTTGAAACTGGGCGGCGTCAGACAGCTGAGCCAGGAGCTTGGCGAGCGCGGGATCGTCTCGAAGGTCAGAGTATCGCGCAACGGCATCCCGTCTGGCGGGTGCCGGTTCTCGCGTGGCGCGCTGTACGAACTACTCGCCAACCCGCTCTACGTCGGCGAGATCCGCCACAAGCAGGAACGCCATCCCGGTCTGCACGAGCCAATTGTGCCGCGCGCGCTCTGGGAGAGAGTGCAACAAAGACTAAAGGAGCACGCTGCGCGGGGCCGCGGAACCCCGAGCAGATCGATAACCAGTCCGCTGGCTGGAAAGCTGTTCGACGCCGACGGTCAGTCGCTCTACGTGCAAGGAGCAACCAAGGGCAACCGACGCTATCGGTATTACGTCGAAATGCCTGGTTAACGGCGGCGCCGCCGATAGTGGTAAAGGCTGGCGCTTGCCGGCATCAGAGATTGAGCGTGCGGTGGCTACCGCAGCCCGCCAGATCTTGAGCGATCGCGCGGACCTGCTCGATGCGCTTGAGAAATCGGGTATCGAGGCGCCCGACACCAAAGCCACGCTCGCGTCGAGCGCCGCTCTTTCACTGCGTTTGTCGAAGGACGCCGACGCCGGAGCATGCCTGGTCGAGCTGATTGACGGGGTCGAGCTACGCGATGATGGCATATCAGTAACATTGGGAGTCCAGGTGCCCTGCTCGCGGGCAGGCGTTCGCACTATCAATCTCCTTAAACTGTCCCGCGTCCTGCCGCTGAAGATGAAGCGGCGCGGCGTGGAAGCCCGAGTCATCATTGCCTCTGGGGAAGAGGCGACCCGGCAGATCGACCCGGCACTGCTCAAAGCTGTAGCACGGGGGCGAGCGTGGTTCGACGAGCTGGCGTCAGGCCGAGTACGCTCGTTCGGCGAGACCGCACAGCGCGAGAGCGTCACCCGCCGTTATGTCGAGCGGCTTTCTCGGCTTGCCTTTGCAAGCCCTGCCATCGTTGAGGCTATTTGTCAGGGACATCAGCCCGCCGACCTAACCGCCGAGACCCTGCTCAAGCGGATCGACCTGCCGCTAGAGTGGTCGGCGCAGCGCGAAGTCCTAAGCGTCAGCTGAGCTCTCCGATACCGTCAAGCTTAAAACGCGCCAGCGAAGCGAACCGAAATTTCTTCGCCCAGAGAAAATCTGCCCCGAATCTCGAGAATCAGCTGTTAACTTCGCTCTCCGGTACCCGTCAAGCTTCAAAAGCGCCACGTGTCACGCGCATTTCACGCTACCTTCAAAATGTAGGTAAAGACTACAGACTGAGTGGCGGAGAGGGGGGGATTCGAACCCCCGGAGCCACAAGGGCTCACGTGATTTCGAGTCACGCCGGTTAAACCTGACTCCCGAACCTCTCCGCGTCCCAGCAGCATTTCGTTTCAACCCAACACAGTCAAGGCGCGAACACCCCTGGGGTCAGATGCCGGTCACCTGAGGTTGGCATTACCGAACGAACGGGGTAAGTTTCGCGAGGGCGAGTGTCCCACGGGAACATCGCCCGACGGAGGATTTCGCCATGGCGACCGCGATCAAGACCACGTCTACGACTGACTGGCGCGCGCAACTCGGCACCAAGCTGGTTGCCGCCGAAGAGGCCGTGAGCCATATCAAGTCGGGCGATCGCGTCACGCTCTCGATCGCGCAGGCGACGCCCTTCACGTTGTGCGCGGCGCTGGCCGGCCGCCTGATGGAGCTCGACGATGTTGTGCTCAACCACAGCGCAGCACTGTTCAACTGGGATCTGCCCGGGCTCGGCGAGAAATTCCGTTACGAATCCTTCTACCTCTCCCCAGTCGATCGCTCGATCTTCAGCGAATCGCGCGGCGAGTTCGTGCCGGTCTCCTATTACCGCACCGGGGTGCTGCCGCCGGGCTTCGACGACTTCAACGTCTACCTGATGACGGTCTCGCCGCCCGACGCCAACGGCTACGTCAACTTCGGCGACCTGCAGATCATGTCGAAACTGCTGGCGCAGCGCGCGGAATTGGTTATCGCCGAGGTCAGGCCGGATCTGGTTCATATCGGCGGCGACAATTCCATCCATCAATCCGAGATCGACTGGTTCGTCGAGCGGGCCGACGACTCGCCAACCCTGCCGCTGCCCCCGCCTGCGCCAGAAGCCGAACGGCGGGTGGTTGAGGTGATTTGCGGGACGGTCGCGCGCGAGCTTATCCCGGACCGCGCGACGCTGCAGATCGGGGTCGGTTCAACCTCGGGTCTACTGATGCCCCATCTGCGCAATCATCATGACCTCGGGATGCAGACCGAGATCATTCCATGGGGGACGGCGCCGCTGGTGCGCGATGGCGTGATGACCGGCAAGTACAAGAAGCTTTTTCCCGGACTCGTCGTGGGAAGCGGGTTTGCGGTCGCCACGCCGCGCGAGGAACTCGAGTACGCCGACAACCATCCGGGCTTTCAGCTCTATGACTTCAACTTTACCGACGATATTCGCCTGATCGCGCGCGAGGAGGGGCTGATATCGGTCAACAACGCGCTGGCCGTCGACTTGACCGGGCAGGTCGGCAGCGAGTCGATCGGCCCGCAGATGTACACCGGCACGGGCGGTCAGACCGCCTTCGGAATTGGTTGCGCGATGGGCGGCGGCAAATCGATCATCGTGCTGCCGGCGGCGGCAATCTCCAAGGGTCAGAGCCTTTCGCGGATCGTGCCCCATCTGATGCCCGGGACGATCTGCTCGCTGCCCCGCACCTTCGTGCATTACGTGGTCACCGAGTACGGCATCGCCACGCTGCGGGGAAAATCGCAGCGCGAGCGCGCCCGCGAGCTGATCGCGATCGCGCATCCGGATTTTCGCGCCGAGCTCACCGCCGACGCCAAGCGACTCTACGGTTAGCGCGGAGCCTCCGGCAAAGATGCCGCTGTCGCGCGCTTCGCTGCCGAGCGCCGACGAATGCGGCGGCGCCGCGAGACTTCCTCGCGAGTTCTATGCGCGCTCGGTCCTGGCGGTGGCGCGCGAGGTGATCGGCAAGATTCTCGTGCATCGCAGCGCCGAAGGTGAGGCGGCGGGGCGGATCGTCGAGGCGGAAGCCTATCGCGGTCCGGCCGACCTCGCGGCGCACAGCGCGCGCGGGCTGACCCGGCGTACCGCCGCGATGTACGGGCCGCCCGGTCATGCGTACGTCTATCTGCTGTATGGTTTGAGCTGGGCGATGAATCTGGTCACGGCTGACGAGGGGGCTCCGCACGCGGTGCTGATACGGGCGCTCGAACCGCTCCGCGGAATCGAACTGATGGCGCGACGGCGCAACCGCCCGGCCGGCTCGCGCGAACTGACCAACGGTCCCGGCAAGCTCGCGCAGGCGCTCGGCATCACCGGCGCGCATTACGGCGCCGACCTCTGCGGCGGACCGCTCTTTCTCGAAGATGGCCCGCGACGGGCGCCGCTCGGGCGCTCGGCGCGAATCAATGTGGCCTACGCGGGTGTCTGGGCGAATCGGCGATGGCGCTTTTTCGAGCGCGGCAATCCCTTCGTCTCGGTGCGCCCGCGCGAGTAGCTGATCCGCGGTGCAGGTTTCGCTCCGATCGCCCAGTAGCGAGTCGCCTTGATCCCGCGAGACCTTCGTGATTAGCGTGAAGTTTCCGGCAAGGAAGCTGCTCGCTAACGACGCCCAATCATTGAGGACTCTACACAGGTGACCCCATGAAGTTCATGTTCTTCTTTCTACCGACCCTCCCGGCTACGCTCGCGGAGCGTAAACAACTCCGGCCGATCGCGATGCATCCCGACCGCTGGCAGAAGATGATCGAAGAGGTCGTTGAGATTTCACAGTTGGCCGAAGAGGTCGGCTTCGAGGCGGTCGCCTTCCCCGAGCATCACCTGCACAGCGAAGGGATGGAGATGGGCAGCCTGCCGATCCTGACGCAGAAAGTCCTGCAGAATACCAAGCGCATCAAGGCGGGCCCGATCGGCTATGTCCTGCCCGGATGGAACCCGCTGCGGCTCGCGCTCGAAATAGCGTGGCTCGATCAGTTGACCAAAGGGCGCACGATCGTCGGCTTCGCGCGCGGCTATCAGGCGCGCTGGCTCAATCAGATGGCGCAACTGGTCCACGCGAGCGCGACCACCAGCGACAAGAGCGAGACCGATCGCATCAATCGCGAGGTCTTCGAGGAGGTCTTCCAGTTTCTGAAACTGGCGTGGGGCGACAAGCCGTTTCGCTTCAAGGGCAAGCACTACCAGTATCCGATGCCGCAGGAGGGGACGCCGTGGCCGGCGGCCGAATGGACGCGTGAATATGGTTTTCCGGGCGAAGTCGACGATCAGGGACGCATCCAGAAGATCAACGTGGTGCCCAAGCCTTATCAGCGGCCGCATCCGCCCCTGTTCCAGGCCTTCTCAATGAGCGAGGAGACGGTCCGCTGGTGTGGGCGCGAAGGCTTACAACCCACGATCATCCTGCCGGCGCCGGAGACCGTGCGGCAGTTGGCGCTGGTCTATCAGGAGGAGTCCCGCAAGGCCGGGCGCGATCTGAAACTGGGCGAGGGTGTCGGCGTGATCCGCGGAATCACCATCGCCGAGACGCGCGAGAAGGCGCGGCAAATGGCCGAACTCGGAACCTGCGTGCTCGGCTTCCGAGAGTTCTTTCACAATTTCGGCTTCACCGAGGCCTGGCGCGAACCGGCCGATGAGGCGAGGTATCCCACCGGCAAGGTCAATCTGCCCGCTTCCGAAGTCACGGCAGATAGACTGTCGCGCGTGAAATTCATCTATATGGGTACTCCCGACGATGTCATCCGCGGACTGGACGAGCTGGTCGAGGTGGCGCATCCGGAATGGTTTGTCTGGCAAGGGGATCAGGGGCTGCTGCCCAAGGACGACGTCAAGCGCCAACTTGAGCTGTTCGGCAACAAGGTTCTGCCGCGCTACGCCTGATCGCTTGGCGACCGTCGAATTAGTAATCAGCGAGCATAGGACTTGGAACAGCAATTGGACGAAAAAACGGAACGCGATCGGCGCGAGTTCTCCGCTTTGTATGCTGAGGCGAGCGGCACGATCGGCCACCTCGTGCTGAACCGGCCCGCCAGCCTCAACGCGATCAACGACACCTTGATGGCCGAGATGATCCAGGCGATCGAGTGGCTCGACGACCATCGCGAGCTGCGCGTGGTGATCTTCAAGGGCGCGGGCCGCGCCTTTTGCGCGGGCGCCGACTTGAAGAACATCCCCGGCGCTCCAGCGCAGGTCAGCAGCGGCAATAGCTGGCTCTACCGTCGCCGCGCCGGACAGATCGGCACGCGCCTGTCCGAGGCGATCGAGCGGATGGAGGCGGTGACGATCGCCCAGGTGCATGGCGCAGCAGTCGGCGGCGGCGTGCTCCTGATGATCGCGTGCGACCTCCGAATCGTCGCCGAAGGTACGGTGATGTTCATCCCGGAGGTCGATCTGGGCGCGCCCTATTCATGGGGCGCGGTGCCGCGGATGGTGCGCGAAATCGGGCCGGCGCTCACGCGGGAACTGATTATGACCTGCCGCCGCTTTACTCCGGCTGAAGCGCTCGCGTGGCGCTGGATCAATCGGGTGGTCGCGTCCGAGCGTCTCGAAGCCGAAGTTGCGGATTTGGCCGCGGAGCTCGCCGCAAAACCGTCGGTGCCGGTCGCCGTCACCAAGGATCACGTCAATGCGATCATGCGCGTGATGAGCGCCGGACTTACTTCTTACTCCGACGGCGACGTGGCGCTCGCGATGACCGTCGAGAAAGAAGCGCAGGCCGCGGTTGCGGCGTACGCGGAGTCGAAAGTCGGCAAGCGCCGCAGTTGAACCCCGAACGAGATCGGTTACCGATCAGAACAGATGGTCGTTGACGAAGTCGCGAACGCCTTTGATCATGCGATCGATCGCGGGGCGGGCGGAGTCGTCGAGGCCGGCGCTATCGGCGCGGGCGCGAAGCGCCGCCCACTCTCCGATCTTTTTGCCGGTCGCGGCCGGATAGCCGCCGCCCGCCACCATCTTCGCGTTCAACTCGACGAGGTTATCGACGTTCTCGCGAATCGCGATTTTGCGATGGCGCGCGCTGCGGCGCATCACATCTTCGAGCACCGCGGCGCTCAAGGTTACGGCCGGAGCGAAGCGGTTCTCGCGCAGGAGCCGCGCCGCCATGCCGATTAGATCGCTGAAGATCTCGGCGGCGACCAGCTCTTCCACCCGCGCCACTGGTCCGAATTCGATATACTCGCGGGCAGCGCGCAGGACCGCCTGCCCGCGCGCCACCGCTGAAAGAAACGGGCTGTCGCAGTTGAACTCAAACTCTTTGGCGTAGGGGCTATCCGCGCCGAGCGCCTCACGCAGAAACGCCACGCAGCCGACGCGCCATTCACGGAAGGCCGCGGTATCGACGAACTCCTGATTCGAGAATTCGGACTTGTAACGGCTGCCGACCAACTCGTCGCCGCGATCCGAAAGCTGCCCCAGCCGCTCGCGCACCAGATCGATATTCATCGCTGGACCATCCTTCGCGAGGTCGAATATAGCATGTCTAACCTTGGCACAGTGATGCAGCTCTTACAGTTCGGTGCTCGTCAGCCGTCGCGTTCCGCCAACGCCAGAGCCCGCGCGTAGTCTTCGGGCGTGTTGACGTTAAGAAAGCTGCGCAAGTCGGGATCGATCCGCCGCAACTCAGCTTCAGGGACCGGCAGCGATCTAAGAATTGCCGCGATGGTTGTAAGCCGTTGCTCGCCCGCATCCGCTAGCGCGGCGATCACATCCGCCGCGCGGCTGCTGTAGGCCGCGCACAGCGGCTGGCTGCGCCCACTGATTTGCGGGATGACGGCGTCGTAATCCGCTAGCTTTCGGCATAGTTCGCGCGCGACGCCGCGGCGGATCAAGGGCAGGTCGCAGGAGCAGGCGAAGACCGCCGGGTGCTGTGCAGCGCGCAGTCCGCGAATCAGTGCGGGAACCGGTCCGGCAAAGGCGGTTTCGTCGCGCAGAAGCACGACGCGATCGCGAAACGGTCGCAGCAGCGCCTCGACCGGGTAAGTTTCATCTGCGCGTGGCGCTGCGATCACGATGAGCTCGCTGAACTGATCGATCAGCTCTGCGATCAGCCGCTCGAGGATCGTGGAGTCACCAAAAGGCAGCGCGGCCTTGGGTTCGCCCATCCTGCGGCTTTGGCCGCCGGCCAGAATCAGGCCGCTGGCGGGTTCCGCGTCGGCTTTGACGCTATATCGCGATTTGATGCTTTCTCTCCGCCCTTGCCGTTTGCGGACTGTAGTGTTACGCAGATTGCTTCCCACTGGGGGCAGGCCGCCGGTGATGCCGGGGATCGTCATCTGGTAGCCGCTCCACTCGTGGGAACCAATCGGGAGTTTAGCTTAATGGCGAGCGCGAGCGGCAAGGAGCCCTGGGGACTTGGCAAGTACATTCTCCAATTTCGTTTGCCAATCGGGCTCACGCTGATCGCGATTACCGCCTTCATGGGCTATTGGGCGGCGCGCGTGCAGATCGCCACCAAGTTCGAAAATTTCTTTCCGGCTAATCACGAAAATACGCTCCTCTACCGCAAGTATTCGTATCGTTACGGCGGCGCTCAAAACCTGCTGATGATGCTGCGAATCAAGCATGGCGACATCTATAATTACGCGACGCTCAACAAAATCTGGGACATCCAGCAGGCGATAAACCTTCTCCCTGGCGTCGATCACAACGAGATTTTTTCGCTCGCCTCCTATCGCATGGGCTACCCGAAGGTGATGCCAGGCGCCATCGTCACGATCAATTTCATGTATCCACGGGTGCCCGACACGCAGGCTGGGCTAGACGCTCTGCGCCATGCCGTGATGACCCATCGGGAGATTGCCGCGAGCCTCGTTACCTACGACGACAAGGGCGCGCTGTTCCGCGCGAGCTTCAACGAAGAGGGTCTGGACTATAAGGCGCTGTTCGACGGCATCAACGCGATCGTGCGCAAAAACTCCGACGCCAACACTGAAATTTTCACCGCGGGCCAACCCATAATCTCGGGCTGGGGCTACTACTATCTGCCGCGCATCACGATCATCTTCGTAACCTCGATCAGCCTGATGCTGCTGCTGCTCTATCTGAGCCTCGGCCAGCGCAGTAGCTGGTGGGCGCCGATTCTGACCGGTTCCTTTTCCGCCATATGGGGCCTCGGCTTCGTCAGCTTCATGGGTTACGACTTCGACCCGGTGATGCTGGTGATTCCGTTCATTCTGACGGCACGGGATCTCAGCCACGGCATCCAGTGGCAGGGGCGCTACTACGACGAGCTCGATCGGCTCGACGACAAGCTGCTGGCCTGCGCCACTACCACGGACGTGATGCTGCCGCCGGGGATGCTCTCGATCATCGCGGACATCGCCGGGATCATCTTTATCGCGCTCGGCGGCATCCCGGTGCTGAAGGAGATCGGACTTGGCGGCGCGGTCTGGCTGGCCTCGAGCCTCACGATGGTCTTCGTCTTCCAGCCAATTTTCATGAGCTATCTGCCGCGGCCGCGGCTGCGCGCGAGCTGGTTCGGCAGGCGTAGCGCGGGCGCGGGGGGGACGGGTCCGTTCCGCTCCGCGCTCGAATGGGTGTTGCGCGTGCCGGTAACGCCGGGCCCGGTGCGCGGGGGCCTGTTGCTCTTCGGCGGCCTCTTCATCCTGTGGGGTTTGGGCTCGGGCCTGAGCGCGCGAATCGGTTACGAAACCCCCGGCACTCCACTTTACAAGCCGCACTCGAAAGTCAATCAGGACATCGCCGAGATCGGCAAATTCTTCCCGACCGACGAGGGCTGGGTGATTCTCGAGACCCCGGACTACCCCGACCCACAGTCGAGTATCGGCCCCGACGTGCTGCGCATGACCTCCGATCTCGAGACCTATCTGGTCTCGCGCGGCGACGCGCTGGGAGTCATCTCATTCGATTCGGTCGCGATCGCGCCGCTCAATCAAACCTTTCATAACGGCTCGCCGAAGTTTCGCGGGATCCCGAGCGGCGCCACCCTGGGCGGCAACCTCTGGTATTTGTTCCTGGGCGGCACCGCGCCCGGTGAGATGGAGCGCTTCTTCGCCTACTCGCCGCACATGACCAACAACTGCATCCGCGTGTTGCTGCCGGATCATACCTATACGCGCCTGAACCGGCTGCGCGACGATCTGCAGACTTTTATCGATCGCCGGGTCAAGCTCGATCCGCAGCTCAACCACGTGAAGGTTGAATATCTCGGAGGTGAGGCCGGACTTTTCCTCGCCGCGAACGACGTCCTCAAGCGCCTCGATTTTATCAACATCACGTTCGTGCTGTCGGTGATTTTTCTCTGCTGCGCCTTCACTTTTCGCTCGCCGGTGGCGGGCATGCTCTTCATTATCTCGTGCATCATGGCGAATTTCGGCGCTTTCGTTTACATGAACGCACGCCACATCGGCCTGACGATCGATACGATACCGGTGATTTCGCTGGGTATCGGCCTGGGCGTCGATTACGGCATCTACGCGGTCGCGCGCATCCAGGACGAAGTGATCAATGGCTCGACCATCGAGGAAGCGATCACCATCGCACTGCATACCACCGGCGCGGCGGTATTCAGCACGTTTGCCGTGATGGTTGGCGGAATTGTGCCGTGGGCCTTCTCGCCGCTGTTGTTTCATAACGAGATGAGCGTGCTGCTGATCTTTCTGATGGGTACGAACATGATAGCCGGCATCCTGATCCTGCCGGCCTATATTGCCTGGCGCCGACCCCGCTTCATCGCACGCTATGAGAGGCGTTCCGCGGATCAGATCGCTGCCGCCGGATAAAACCGGCGCGGAGACGTTGGGGCCGAGTATGGTCGGACGCAGCGGGCGTGAAAGTTCGTGAGCCGCGGCCAAGGTCCTGAATCTGTGCCGAGCGGCCAAAATCCGGTCTGTGAGCTGGGTCGTTTAGATAAACTTCCGTCAGTTTCGTGCATCGGCGCACTCCTTAAGCGCGAGGCGGCCCCGTGTGCATATCCACAACTTTGTCACTAATCTGCATCAAGCTTTTTGAGCGTCGAGTCGCCGTACATCGTCTAAATCAGGCACGCTAATCTATAGGTAAAAGACGTTTAGTTTCTTTATTGCATTTTTCATCATAATATTATGCTTTACCGGCCACATTGAGAATATGGCCGTCGCAGGGCGGCACAAATGTAGCAATTGAGAGAATACTGCCCTGTAAAACCCGGTATGAAAGTGCATCCGTGAACAGCAGCAATCATAGGATCGCCCGCAACTCTAAGACTAGAGGATTGCTATGTGGACCCTTATGCGCGATTATGCGACGGTTCGTCGTTTCAGATTAGGACACTCTGAACGACTGATAGGAGATGATGGCATGAACGGGGGGAAGGCCAGAATCTTGATCGTCGAGGAGGATGGAGTCGCGCAGGAGGCTGCGCGATCGCTGGTAAATGCCGGTTGCGATCCTGAGACGGCGCATAGCGAGGCTGCAGCGTTGCTCGCGTTGGAGCGTGGCAATATCGACGTGATGCTGTGCGCAGTATCGCTGGATGGCGCGAACGGGGTCGATCTGTTGCGCAAGGCCCACGAGCGCCGGCCCGATTTGCCGGTCGTGATGCTAACTGGCGATCCCACTGTCGCCAGCGCTGTGGCTGCGATGCGACAGGGAGCTTTCGACTACGTCACCAAACCGCTCGACGGCGAAGAACTCAGCGCGATCGTGGCGCGCGCGCTCGAGATGACCGTGCTGCGGCGCGAGAACCGCCGCCTGCGCCAACAACTGGATGTCGCGAGCACGACGGCGGACTTTGTCGCCGAGAGTGTCCCGGCGCGCAAGCTCGTCATGATGATTCGGCGGGTCGCGCCGACCCGTTCGACCGTGCTGATCGAGGGTGAGAGCGGGACCGGCAAGGAACTCGTCGCACGGATGCTGCATCACTGGAGCAACCGCGCCAGCGGTCCGTTTATCGCAATCAACTGCAAAGCCTTTGCCGACAGTCTGGTCGAGAGCGAGCTGTTCGGCCACGAGAAAGGCTCGTTCACGGGCGCGATCGCGGCGCGTGCCGGATGCTTCGAGCGGGCGTCGGGCGGCACTCTGTTTCTCGACGAGATCGCCGAGGCGGGCGGCGATTTTCAGGCCAAATTACTGCGCGTGCTCGAGGATGGCGAAGTCCTGCGGGTGGGAGCGTCGCGGCCGCGCCGGGTCGACGTCCGGATCGTCGCGGCGACCAATCGCGTCTTGCGCACGGAAGTCGCCCGCGGCCGTTTCCGCGGCGACCTCTACTTCCGGCTCAACGTGATTCCGGTGCGGACCGTGCCGCTGCGCGAACGGCCGGCGGACATTATCCCGCTGACCCAGCACTTTCTCGCGCTACATTCGGCCGAAGTCGGCCGCCAGATTTCGCTCTCCCGCGAGGCCGAACAGGCGCTGGTCAGCTACGGATGGGCGGGCAACGTGCGCGAGCTGGAGAATGCGATCGAGCGCGCCGTGGTGCTGAGCGGCGCCGACGTCCTGACTCCCGACGCCTTCATGCTCGACGAGGACAGTGCGGAAGCGGAGGCCGAAGCCGCGGCCGGCGGCGACGTCACGAGCTCAGTTACCGCTGTCGCGCCGGCCGGCGACTCGTTGCAGGATTGCCTCGATCGCGCCGCGGCGCTGCGGATCAAGGCCGCGCTCGACGCCACCAACGGCAGCCGCGCAGAGGCCGCCGTCAGACTCGGCATCGATCGCACGACGCTCTATCGGCTAATCAAGCGCCTCAGCCTGTAGAAGCCGCCGCTCCCGCACTAAGCTCAGGGAACCCACGGCGCAGACGACTCCGCCTATCGCGGCGGCGACCTCGATCACTTATTCAGCGCCTCAGCAAGGCTGCGCAGGAGCGCGGCCCCATCGCCGCGCCACGCGCTGCCATGCATGCAGGCCAGCGTCTGCGGCGCGCAGGCGGCGAGCCGTTCGAGCGACGCGCGGGTGCCTGGAGTGTGCGAGAAATATTCCATGCGCTTGCGGAAGACCTCGCTGGGCCCGAAGATGTCGGCTTCAGTCAGCGGCGCGTGCTGGTCGCCGCCTTGCGTGAAAAGATCTCCGCACAACAGCGTGCGCGTCTGCTCTTCCATCAGAAACCCGCATTCCCAGGCGTGGGGCGTGTGCGGCGAGTCGAGCCACTGCACACGATGGGTCCCGAGGGCGACGATCTCACGGTCGGCCATCGCGCGCGGCAGGCGGTCCGCCAGGTCCTCGATCGATACCGAGGCGGCCAGGCGGCCGCACAGCGGGACGGCGTTTGGCGCGGCGGCGAGCCAATCGTTGAGGGCGCCGCACTCGTCGGCTTCGACGTGGGAGAACGAGAGATAGCGCAAGCGCTCGATCGGAATTACGGTCGCGACCGCTTCGCACACCAGCGGAAACATCTTGCGCAGCCCGGTGTGGAACAGCAGCGGGGCCTCATCGACGATCAGATACTGATTGAAGGTGAAGCCGCCGGGGAAAAGATCAGGGCCAACAGGAGTACTGATGCGATAGATGCCTTCGGCGATCTCGTTTATGTTGGTTCCCGACTGTTGGTTGGTGATGGCCATGCTGCTTCTCCGCTGCGCGCGCCGCGTCAGTCGTCTTTGAGATTTGCTTTTCTGCCCGGCTCGAAGCTAGCACGGACGCGCGGTTATTTTCATCGCGCGCGATCGCGTGAATCTGCGGGAGCGGCGGAGAGCAGCCGGGCTTTGAACCTTTGCCAGGCGACGGTGTCGTGCCGCCAGCGGCGATAGCGCTCGGGCAAGCATCGCGCGCATGGCCGATATTCCGCCGCCACCGCGATCGCTTCGTCGGCGAAAAAAACGCGATGGCGCCGGTAGTGACCCCGCGCGATCCAGCGCAGCGCGCTTGGGCAATCCAGCCGCCCGTACCCTCGCAGGCGCCGCGAGGTCAGCCGAGTGATCGATCACGTGATGGCCGGGATCCGCGCGGGCGGCGCCTGAAACAGCCGGCGGTGCCGGTGCAGTTTCACTTGCTGTACGCAGAATGAGGAGGGCGGCACGAGCTCAGATGATGCAGCATTGACTGAGCATCCGCGGTCCTTATCTTGGCCGCGCCTCGCAGACTCGGCCGCCCCCTCCGACTCCGCGCGGGGACGCGAATGCGCTCAAGATGACGCAAGGGGCTTGTGCAGAGGCGCCCTAGTGTTAGAAGCGCGGGCGGCTGGCGTCGGGCTGCGCGAGGCGATCGGTGCGAATCTCCTCGTCGCTCAGCGGTCCGCGCTCGACCGGCGTCGCGACGCGGCCGTTGGCCGGCAGCGCCTGCACGATTTGCGGCGTCACGCTCATCACCAGGTCAGTGTTCTGATCGGAATAGGTGGTATGCCGGAAGAGACTGCCGACATAGGGCAAGTCGCCGAGGTAGGGCGTCTTGTCCACTTCGGAGGTCTTGGTATGCAGCAGCAAGCCGGCGATGATCAGGGTCTGATTATTTTTGATGCGGACGAAGGTGTCGGCCCGCCGTGTCACAAAGGCCGGGATATTGAAGCCGAATTCCTGCACGCCGTGGACGTAATCCGGCTGCGAGACTTCGGGCTTGACCGCCATCTCGATCTCGTCGCCGCCGACGACGGTCGGCAAAAAGGTCACCGAGGTGCCGAATTGTTTGAACTCGATCGAGGTGTTGAGCGCCTGCGCGATTACGATCGGAATTTCGCCGCCAGAGAGAAATTCGGCCTTCTCGCCGGAGTTGGCCAGCAGATGAGGCTCGGCCAAGACCTTGGCCAGGCTGTGCGTCTCGAGAAAATTGAAGAACGCCTGCGCCTGTCCAACTGAATTTCCCCACGAGAGGCCATAGTTGAGCGATTGCGAAAGCAATAGCGGAATGATCTGCCCGCCGGCGGGGACGGTGCCCTGCGCTGTGGTCGTGAGCTGGGTCGGCGCCGCGCCGGCGACGCCAGGGATAATATAACTGTTGGAAAGGGTGTCGTTGGGCGAATACGGGGTCGCGACCCCGCCGGCGCCAAGGCCGACCAGCGAGACGTTGTAGTTGTTCAGCACCCCGGTCCAGTTGATCGCCTGCGACTCCATCCGATCGCGATCGAGTTCCGCGACGATACAGTTCAACAGCACCTGCTGCTTGCCGACGGGATCAACCCGCACTTCGTGCTCTTCGTAATGACCCTGGTTGTCCCAGATGGCCAGCGTCGTGAAGCCCTTCTGATGCCCAATCAGGTTGAGCTGGTAAGGCGTGACGACCTGGAGGTCGGCGACCTCGGTGTCGGCCACCGAGACGCGCCGCAGACGATGGACGAAATCGAAGATGCGCGACGTTCCGGTCATCAGAGTGACCTGCTCAGCCGTCAGGTAGTTCGCGCCGCCGGGCGCAGCAGCGATCTGAGCCGAAGGTGCGGCCAGCGGATCGCTGTGGAATCTCTCGAGGGGCGGTTGCGCCGCGGCTGACGCGGCCTGCGTCGGAAAGGTCGGCGCAACGAGGGTCGGCGCCGGGTGCGGCGACGGTGGGGAAAGCTCGTCCGCGTTGAGCTGCACGGATCCACTCGCCGGCGGCGGCGCGGGCGCGGCGTCGCTTGGCGTCAATACGGTTTCGGGTCCCGCACCCGGGTCGAGAGGGGTGGTGAGAGCCAGCTTGTTGCCTTGATTGCCGGGCGCAGAGCGGGCGGGCGCAGAGCGATCAACGGATGCGTCCGTCAAAGCCACCGGCGCCGGGCCGCCGGAGGTGTTCGCGCTGACCTTCACTTCATAGCTCAGGGGTCGGCCGTCGGAATTGGTGACATCCAATGCCCACTCGCCCGGACCCGCGCCCAGCAATGCCAGCTGACTCTTACCATCGCTGCGTACGATCAACGCCTTGGGATTACTGATTACGCGTACGGCGGGCGTCTTGCTCGCGTCAACGCCCGTGATCACGTAGGTCTCGCCCGCGTTCAACGTTACCGGCACGATCTGCGCAGGCGGCTCGGTAGCGGCAGCGCCTTCGGCGGCAGCGCGAAACAGTATCGCGGCGGCGATGACGAGAACGAGGGAAAAGCGTCGGCGCGGTTGATCTTTGTCCATGATTGAACGGGATCCTTGATGATTCATCGACTAGCTTTACGCGACTCAAGTTTCATCACTGGATTCACGGAATCTCGATCGTGCGCGCGTGCGGCGAGGCGAAGCCGGCGCTGCTGGCGGTTTGGATCTTCGCCGGAGTGTCGCTCGCTGCCGTTTCTGCGGTCGCCGCCGGCCCGACAGAATTGGCGCTCAACGCGCTGTGACTCGACTCCTCGCGGGCGCCTCGTGCGGGCGCTGCCAGGTCGCCAGCGGCGCTCGGCGGTGGGTTAAGCGTGAGTGGTGCGCCGAGGTCTGTCGCCGGCGGCGGCAACACCGGACTGACGGTGTTATCGCCGTGCACGAAGTCGATGCTTTCGACGCTTTTCCCGTTGCGCATCACTTGAACTTCGACTGGTTTTTGATGAACGACGCGGGGCGCGTCGGCGATTTTTCGCGGCGGCGCCGTCGCTTCATCGGGCTGCAACATCTGCGTCACATCGATGCCGCGGGTCGCGACAATCGTCTGATCCGTGTAGTTGCGCAGCGCGAGCCGCAACGTGCCCTCGTGACTGGCCAGCGCCAGCCGCTCGGCGTCGTCGGGGGCGACCAGCAGCGTGACCACATGGGCAACTGCGGGCTTGTCGGCGCCGTCGTCTTCGACCTGTTGCGCGACCGCCAGGACCTCGACGTCCTGCAGCACGATCCGCGAGAACGGCTGCGTGTTCACGCCGGCCGGGGTCATCGAGACCAGCACGTCGACGCGCGCATGGGGCATCACAAAGCCCGCAATATCGCTGACCTCGTCCACGGCCACCGCCATCGCGCGCAGGCCCTTGGGGATCAATAGCGGCAGCACGCCCGCGTTCCTGTCACCGTCGAACAGCCGAGCCGCGACGAGCGGCTCGTTTTGCACAAAGTCGGTGCGGGTGAAACGATTCAGCAGCGCCGCGGGATCAGTAAAGGCGCCCGGCGGCAGGCTATCGCGAGACCAGCGCTCGAGTTTGATTGCGTCAGCGTCGATTTTCGAGCCGACCGGTAAATCGTGCGCCGCCACGACGATCTCCTCGGATTTTATCGTCGCCTGCTGCACTTCGAGTTCGCGCTTGCGCAGGGCCGAATAAACCACCAGCGCCGCGACTAGCGCAGCGAAGCCCGCGAGCAGGATGAAACCCATCGGACGTCGCATTTTCTCCTCCGCCTTCGGTCTCCCTTTTCGGAACTGTTAACACGACTCATGCCAGCAAAAATTTGGTGGATCAGTATCGGCGTCTGTGAGCGATTGGTTGTCGCAGCTATCTTTTTTCAATCTGATACTGTCGAAATAGGTTTATCGCTACCATTCGATAGTCTGACGCGACGCTCTGTCGTCTGATAATTGGCGATGTCTGAAATCGTCGCCGCCAAAATCGAGGCATCTTTCGATTGGGTTCGACTTACAGTCGGTCCAATTCTGCAGTATCGTACGCTGACGATGGATGCGCCGGATGGAACTGCGGTTGATCGCGGCGCACCGATCTCGATGATCGCGCAGCCGGCGAGATCCTCGGCGGCAATGCCGGTCGAGCATTTCCCGGGCGAATCGGCGGAGGAGTTCGAGGCTGCGGTGGCGCGCCTCAAGCCGTCGGCTCGCCGGGCCAATCTGACAGCTGGCGTGCGGCGTCTGCTGGGGCGCAACCGGCACGACGGCGATCTTCAGCGAGTTGTCGCCTTCGACGGCTTCCGCAGCGACCTCTTTGATGAAAAAACGGAGCGTGACCGCCGTTATGGCACCGTCTACTCGGTGACCGAATGGAAGAACGCATATATGGTCCGGCTCGAGATGCCGCGGCGGCTGCCGGCCTCCTCGCTGAAAGAGGCTTGGGGGCTTCCCGACGCGATGCCGGATTACACTTATAGCCTCGATCTACAAAACCAGGTTCTAGCAATCCAGGCATCGGTCCCGAGCGAAGCGATTCGCCGCCTGGCGTATGTTTCGTCGTCTTTTCCGGCGGATTTTCTCACTCGCATCGATTTTGCCCGGGCAGTCTCAGGTTTCGTCCATCGCCTTGAAGAAAAAATCCTCGAAGTCGTCGTCTTCAAGAGCGAATCGCGTCCAGATCAAAAACGCTAAGGCGCGCGCCAAATCGATCCGAAGCTTGCTAGACTTGGGAAGGAAGGAGCGCGAGCTTGCATCCGAGCCCGATTATTCGCGACGCCAACCCGAACGACGTCGGGCAGATCGTAAAGCTGGAGCGGTTGGCCTTCTCACAGCCGTGGAGCGCCGAAGCCTTCGCTCACGAGCTATCCCTGCCTTTTTCACGCACTATCGTAGCAACTACCGCGAGCGATCTTGATCCTGGCCGCACTTCCGTCAGGTTGACGAGTTGGGGAGGCTCAGTCGGAGAGCGGAATCCGGTAACCGGAGTTGGCGAGAGTTTGATTGGATTCCTCTGTCGATGGCTGGTCGCAGACGAATGTCACATCCTGAATATCGCGGTGCATCCGGAGGCACGCCGGGAGGGAATCGGCACGCTCCTCATGGGCGAAGCAATAGCGGAAGCAATTGCGAAAAAAACAGCTATTATAACTCTAGAGGTGCGTAGATCGAATATCGCCGCGCGTGGACTCTATCGCAATCTGAGGTTTGAAGAGCGTCGGGTACGCAAGAATTATTATAGCCCGGGCGAAGACGCGATTGTGATGGAGCGACGGCTCAGCGCCTCGGCATATTAGGAACCGTGTTATAATTATTAAGCTTTGAACTCTGCGGCGTTACAAATTTACCTGTTTGTGTCATAATACTCCTATCAGTTCACACCAGTCGGGGTATCGTGCCTCAAGGTCGGCCGATGACCCGTAATCGGAGGTCTGAAGGAGTAATGATTCAACGATGAATTTGATCTTCAAGAAGGGCGAAAAAGTGGTTTATCCCGCGCATGGCGTCGCCGTGATCGACGACATCCAGAGCCGCGTGATCTCGGGAACGGAGCGCCGGTTCTACATGCTGCGCATTCTGGGTACCGAGAAGATGACGATTATGATTCCCACCGAAAATGTCGAGGCGGTGGGCCTGCGGCGGGTTATTGGCAAGGATACCGTTACGAAGATCTACAAAATTCTGCGCGAGCGGAGAGTCGAGGCCGACTCGCAGACCTGGAATCGCCGATATCGCGAATACACCGAAAAGATCAAGACCGGCTCGCCGCTCGAGATCGCCAAGGTGCTGCGCGATTTGCTGGTGCTCAAGGGCGACAAGGAGCTGTCTTTCGGCGAGCGCAAAATGCTCGACACGGCGCGGAGCCTACTCGTGAAGGAGCTTTCGATCGCGAAGGCGCATTCGGAAGAAAAGATCATGGAAGAACTCAAGACGATCTTCGCGAACTGAACCGGGCCGCAAGCAAAGCCTTTTCCAGTGAATGGGGCCGCGACTGCGTCGCGGCCTTATTTTTTGCGCGCGTGTCTTGATTGTGCAACGAATGAAGCCATGCGCGTGTCGGCGATTATCGTGGCGGCCGGCAGTGGCGCGCGGCTCGGCGCGCGTACGGCGAAGGCGTTTGTCACGCTCGGCGGTGCGCCCCTGCTGACGCTCGCCCTGCGAACGGCTGGCGCCGTGAGCACGATCGACGAAGTGATCGTTGCGATTCCGGCTGGGATGGAGCGGGAGGCGCGGCGCGCCTCGGAGTTGGCCGGGCTGGCGATTCCACTAAAGACTATAGCGGGCGGCGCCGAGCGGCAGGACTCAGTTCGAATCGCCCTTGAGCTGACCAGCGCCGAGTCCGAGTTCGTAATCGTGCATGACGCGGCACGGCCGTTCGCGACGGCCGCGATGTTGGAAGCGGCCCTTGCTAAGGCCGCAGAGGTGGCCGCGGCGATTGTCGCCGTCCCGGTGGCTGACACCCTCAAGCGCGTGGAGGATGGGATAATCGGCGCGACGATCGCGCGAGCGGGTTTGTGGCAGGCGCAGACCCCGCAGGCGTTTCGGCGGGAGCTGCTGATGCGCGCGCATCAGTGGGCGCTGCGCGAGGGGATCGCGGCAACCGACGACGCGGATTTGGTCGCGCGGCTTGGGGCGCCGGTCGCGATCGTCAAGGGCTCAACGCTTAATTTCAAGATCACTACGCCTGACGATCGCAGGCTGGCCGAGGCGCTGGCGGCCGCCCGATAGTGCATTGTTTACGAAGATTGGACGAATCGGACGAGTTTTGAACTCCTATCATCTGGTAGAATTACGGCGCGGCGGACGCAGGTCAATCGAGCGAGATAAAATACTGTTGGGGTCAGGTGCGTAGTCGCCGAACGGTGGACACTCGATGAAACCGCAAGGCTTGAAAAGGACGGGGCGGGCCGGGCAAAATCCTAGAAGCCAACCTCAAGAGTAGCGCGCTTCAGAGCACTTCGATGCGCGGTCGTGATGAGATGCATAAGTGGCGATACCGTAAGATCACCAACTCGGACGATGTCAGATTAGCCGAGGCGCTGGCGGGCTCGGGTTGATAGTCTTATCGCCGGATTGTTCACGGCGATTGAACAAACGGTTCTCCCATTTTGAACGCCTATACCTGAGACCGATCGGTCTAAAGCGATGGGACCGCGGCACGAGGAGACAGCCGATGAAGATGAGAACGATTGGAAAATTAGCGCTGCTTGGCGGCCTTCTCTTCTGGTTGATCGGCTGTCAGCCAACTCTGGAATGCGGAAGCTGGGTCTTTAGCGGAACGCCGAGCGGGACCTCTTTCCCCTTGTCTTCCGCCTTCACCTTTACTCCGGCCAACTGCGGTAAGAACTGCGACTGCAGCCAGGATGTCATGATCCAGATCACCTGGGTCTACGACGACAACTTACATACTAACGTGTATGCGGGGACGGGAGACCAGGCCCGCGCGGACGCCGACGGCTGGAACATCGATCGTATCGATGGCGCGGCGCACGGCTACTACGGCCTGCAGAATGACGGGACGTTTTACTCAGGTTGGAACACGCCCGGGGCCAACGGCACCCCGAATACACTCTACGACGACCCGAGTGGATGGAGCGCTAATACCTATTTCTATGCGGTGGATGTGGCCGTCTGCTTCAAGTCAGACACCTGCAATAACAACATCCTGGGATACTACTTCTGGAGCTACATCCTCGACAACAACGATGTTGGGCAGGAGTTCATCACCGCACCCGCGTGGAAAGATCTGGATACGGAGTTTCAGAGCACGCTGACGGCCTGGAACAATTGGGCGCCGACGTCAGGGACTGAGAATGATGGTACCGGCACCTTAGCCAGCGCGATCGCATTCCCATCCTTGTCAGATTTATAAGGTAACTGACCCTTCACTGTATAGGCAGGGATCGTGCGATCCGGTAAATTCGGCTCGACGTGACAGGTCGGATTCTGTCTTAGAGATGGGGCTGGAGTCGGGGGATGATGACCTCCCCGATCCATCGGTGGGAGTTATCGAGGAGGTGTGGGACCATGCCCGCGATCAAATCCTTACTCGGAATATCGCCAAGCACTACAATAAACTTCGGGCGCAAATCCACTTTCACGCGTTTGGATGTTTTGATTTCGATACACCGATAACGGGCGAGTTCTGTCTCTGTTTCACGAAGCATCCCATCTCCGCCAGAATCTCTAAAGAACTCCATCTGCGTTCCAGGCGGATTGTGAATAAGCGAGCCGACGTGACTGACCACATTTATGAGCAATCGTCGATGCTTGTCGATATTGTTCAGTTTCTCCAGAGACCAAAGCCAGTGCGACGTAGGATTCTTAGTGTGGCAAGGTTGCAGTCCCTCAATGATTGTTTGCGCTCCTGCGCTAAGAAGGGCGATTTTTTTCATGCCACCACCCTCGAACTTCGTCGAATCGCGGAAAATAGGAAAAGCGACTTGCATCTCTTCCGCATCCGTCAGAGACCCCTTGTTGGCAATGGCCAGCGCATATGCAAGATGATCGAGACTCGACCGGAGATTCTGGAGACAGTCTCCCACAAGCTCGGTTATCGACGGTGGCATCGCTTGGCGAAGCTGACCGTAAATGACATTATCTCCATTATCAGGATCGAGCTTGTCGGTGATTCGATACGGACGGTTTTTAATCCAGCTATCAAGTTCCGTTCGGAGTTCTTTCAAGTGCTGGCCCGCACGATCTAGCTTGGCTTCAAAGCTATAGGACGGCATTATTGACCTATGCCTCAGAAGAAAGATGACAAAACGGTAAAAGCGGGCGAGATCGCCATTCGTATCCCGAGGCGAGAAGAGTTCTTCCGCAATCTAAAAAAGACGGCGCAGCCGCTAGGGCCGCGCCGAACGAAGAAGAAGAGTCCGAAATGACGCTGCGGTATCGTCGCGGTGATTGTAGCGCCACGCATACTCGCTCAGGTACGACTGAAGGCGCTCCCTAGAGACAGAGTGATAGACTCCGCCGATGCCGCGTTTTACGAGCGACCAGAAGCCTTCCAGCGAGTTAACGTGAACGTCGCCCTCGACATAGACATTCGCCGCATGGTGGACGCGCTTGTGACCAAACCCCATACCAGTGAGAGGATCGTACACTGTTGCTTCGTCGGTATAGACAGTCGATTCCGGCATGATCCGCTGGATGACGTTCGGCAGAATCGTGCGCTTCGTAGTATCGGGAACCACGCGAGCGACTACCCGTCCGCCACGCTCCATCGCGCCCCAGACAGGCTGTTTGCCGACAGTACCCCGACCCGCACCGAATTTCTTATCCGCGTGCTTGTTCTTTTCCTTGCCGCCGATGAACGTCTCATCGGTTTCGACCGTTCCGGTCAAGTCGCGAATATCCTCATCGAGCAACGACCGCAGTTGATTGAATATGCGATGCGCGCATTTGTAGGTAACGCCCAACTCGCGCTCAAGCTGTTTCGCGGAGATACCGCAGCGAGTGCTTGTCATCAAGAACGCCGCATAGAACCACAAGTGAAGCGAAGTCGAGGACTTGTGATAGATAGTTCCCGCCGTCGGGTGGAGATGATGCCCGCAGCCCGTACAAGTCCACGATTGCCGTTGCTGCTTAGTCGCATACCGCTCGAACACGCGAGAGATTTTGCACTTAGGGCAATCGGCGTGCACGCCATCAGGCGAGAAGCGGTCGCGCCAAAGCTGCTGCAAGCAGGACTCATCATCAGGAAATTCTCGCATGAACTCCATCAGCGAGAACGACGACTCGGAAGACGCTCTGCGCGTTGGTGATTTCCGATCTTTCATCTGCATGAGAAGAAGAATAGCAAAATGAACTTCTACAGTCAAGGGTCAGTTACCATTTATAACGCGGACGTTTCCAGAGGGTAATGATAATGAAACAGTTCAGAACAATACCCACTTTGCTTCTCCTTTGCGTCGCAATTACCGGATGCACGGGCAAAGACAAAAGCAATGCTACTTTGACGGATGCTCAGAACGCGGCTAAAAGCCGGCTGGAAGCGCAGATCGCCCAGGCGGCTCAGACCAAACAGACTTACCACGCAATGGATAACTCCGCGCTTTTGAACAAGCTAATGGAACAGAGCAAAGCGCAGAGGGAGCCGTTTAACTCTCCGGCCTACCGCGAACTGAAGACAAGAACCGACGTCGATTCGAGCTCGTTGGCGGCTCTGGTGAAAGCGAACGGCGATGCGCGCGGCCTGCTGCCATTGCTGCTGCTGCGCAAGCTGGATAACCGATCTTATGCGCAGGTGCCGGATGAACTCAGGGCAAAAATACTTACTGACGCGCTAGACGGCTCAAAATTTTTCAATGTCTGGGGATTGCCGAACTTTTATATGGAGGATGCATCCCACGCCATGATCGAAGCGGGTGCAAGCGCGACTCCGGCACTGAAGCGGATGCTCTCTGACACTCGCCCCGCCCCGGTATTCGGCGGGCAAGAGTACATGGTGTACAAACAGTATAAATATCGCCTGTGCGACTATGCGCTCTTCTTCCTGGAAAAGATCGGCGCTAACGCAAGTTTCCGCATGCCGGTTTCTGTTACTGACCGGGATGCTTTGATCAAACAGATGGCCGCGAAGTAGAGCTGGCCGCGAAGTAGAGCGCGCGCTTGAGCGAGCCAAGCGGTTTGTCTGGGTTACTTCTGAGCGGGTGGAGGCGCAGGCATGGTGTCGAATTCGGCAAGGGTACCCGCGAGGACATCCCAGGCGTGGCGATCGCGTTTGAACAGAATCGCTTCCGGCTGAAAGACCGTCGGATCGTCGAGCGTTCCAACATAGATGGTTACGGCGTCGGGAGCTATCTCGGGCGTTCCGAACAAGAGGCTGCCGCAATTCGGACAGAAGTTGCGGATGCCGTTTTTTCCGCTGCTTCCCACTGTCGCATAGCTTTTGATCTCGCCACTGACCTTGAATAACGACTTCGGCATCCCCATGACCGGTATGTGGCCGGTTCCTGAGGCGCGCTGACAATCGCGACAGTGACAAAGCACTGCGAACAGCGGCTCTCCGTCCGCCTCGTAGCGCACCGCGCCGCATCCGCATCCGCCAGTGATCACGGGGATGGCTCCTCAGGGGGTTTGCGAGACGACGAGACCTTCGTTGAGAGAGCCCGAGCGGAAGCCTTTGAGATCAACGGTGACGAAGCGAAAGCCGAGTCGTCGGAGTTCGCTGTCTACCTGATCGCGGATCGCGGGCGCGAGCAGGTGCGGGATATCCCCGGCCTCGACTTCGAGCCGCGCGACGTCGCCGTGATAGCGCACGCGCGCCACCGCGAAGCCAAGTTCGTGGAGGAATTCTTCGCCGCGTTCGACCTTGCGCAGAGCGTCTTCGGTGATCAGGGTGCCGTAGGGAAAGCGCGAGGACAGGCAGGGCGAGGCCGGCCGATCCCAGGTCGGCAGATCCAGCGCGCGCGAGAGCTCGCGAATCTCGGCCTTGCTCAATTCAGTCTCGACCAGCGGATGCCGCACGCTCAGTTCGGCGGCGGCTTTGATCCCCGGCCGGTAATCCTTGAGATCGTCGAGATTGAGACCGTCGACAATCGTGGCGATCTCAAGTTCATGCGCCTTGGCTGCGCACACGGTGAAGAGATTGTGCTTGCAGAGGTAGCATCGATTGAGCGGGTTGCGCGCATAGCCGGGAATCTCGAGTTCGTTGGACTCGATCACGAGGTGGCGCGCGCCGATCCGCGCCGCCATCGCGAGCGCCGAGCGCCGATCCTGATCGGGCATCGTGGGCGACGTGGTGGTGAGGGCGAGGAGGCGATCGCCGAGCGTGTCGTGCGCGACCTTGAGTACGAAAGTGGAGTCGACGCCGCCGGAGAAGGCGACCATCACGGAGGGCATCGGCGCGAAGATCGCACGGAGGTGATCGAGCTTGGCTTCCAGCGCAGGCGTCATCGCGGTGCTCAGATGCCCTCGGCCTGGAAGAGATCGGTGGTCAGGTAGCGCTCGCCGGTATCGCAGAAGACCACGACGACGGTTTTGCCGGGACCGAGCCGCCGTGCGATCTGGAGCGCGGCGCAGCAGTTGGCGCCCGAAGAAATCCCAACGAGCACGCCCTCTTCGCGCGCGAGGCGGCGGGCGAAGCTGGTCGCGTCTTCGTCGCTCACTTCGATCACTTCGTCATAGACGGTGGTGTCAAGATTTTGTGGGATGAAGCCCGCGCCGATGCCCTGAATCTTGTGAAAGCCCGGCTCGCCGCCCGAGAGGACGGCTGAATTCTTGGGTTCGACCGCGATAATCAACGGCGCCGGATTGAGCTTCTCGCGCAGGTAGCGGCCGACGCCGCTGATGGTGCCGCCGGTACCGACGCCGGCGACGAAGGCGTCGATACGATCAACCTGCTCGAGCAACTCCGGGCCAGTGCTGTCGTGATGGACCTCCGGGTTGGCCGGATTGCTGAACTGCTGCGGCATGTAATAGCCGGGATTGCTCCGCGCCAGCTCCTCGGCCTTGGCGATTGCTCCATGCATCCCGCGCGTGTCGGGAGTGAGGACGAGCTTGGCGCCGTAGGCGGCGAGCAGCGAGCGGCGCTCCTCGCTCATCGTATCGGGCATCGTCAGGATGAGATTGTAGCCCTTGACCGCGCAGACTAGCGCCAGCCCGATGCCGGTGTTGCCCGAGGTGGGCTCGACGATAGTATCGCCGGGTTTGAGGCGGCCCTCGCGCTCGGCCTTCTCGACCATCGCGAGGCAGATGCGATCCTTGACGCTGCCGCCGGGGTTGTAATTTTCGAGCTTGGCCCAGACCGCGGCGTCGTCCGCAGTCGGGATGCGGTTGAGCCGCAGCACCGGAGTATGACCCACCAGATTGAGGGGCGAATGGGCTACGCTGATTGGCACGGGCAAATTTTAGCCGGATTCAGTCGCGCTTGCGACCCGCGCGCGGCAATGCAGGATGGCTTCCGAGCAGATGCTACGATCGACGGCCATGAGCTTGCCGGCGATAGCGGAAAACGGGTCTCGCGTGGCTTCTGTCCATCTTGCGGTTCCCGGCTTTTCAACGCGATCGCGGCCAGGCCCGAAATTGTCGCGATTCTCGCCGGCAGCCTTGATGATCCGAGCATCTACAAGCCCATCGTGGATATTTACACGTCGAGCGCCCAGCCATGGGACCATATGGATCCGCAAACGGTGAAATTCCTCAAAATGCCAGAATAAAGCATTCCGCTTTTAGACTGGACCGAGAGTGATCTCAGGGCAGGCCGCCGGTGTGGAGCTTCATGCTGAAGCTTTGCGCCGGTGGCGGCTTTTACCCTCAGCGCCGGTTCGTGCTGTAAGGCCTCTGCGCTCCACGTCGTTGCAATCGCGTTTATCGAATCGTCAGCATAGGTTGAGGATTCGCCGTCGAGTGCCAGACCCTTGACAGCGAGAATTCCGAATAAGACGAGCAGCAACGCGAAGATTCCCCCGAACACCATCAGGATTTTTTTCATCGTCTTCCAGTCTCATTGAGATCTATCCGAGACTCGTGACAGCCCGTCGGCCGCGCGGCGCTGCGCGGTCTTGGTCTGCGCGATCATCAGCTTTGAGCGAATCGGCGGCACCCGTTTCGAGCGTGACGGCAGGCGCACCAGAAAGGTCGCGCCGTGACCGGGGGTCGAACGAAGGCGTAGGCTGCCGCCCAGCAGTTCGACGTTGCGTTGTGCGACCGTCAGACCAAGGCCGACGCCGCGATAGCGGCGGGTGCTCGAAGCGGAGAGCTGCGCGAACGGCCGCGACATCGGTTGTAGCAGGTCGGGATTCAAGCCCGGTCCGGTGTCACTGACTTCGATCTCGATCGCGCTGCGTTTGTGCTCCTGACCCCGGCGCATCGCAATCGTGACGACGCCGGCTTCCGTGAAGCGGATCGCATTGAGCGCCAGATTAAGGATCGTAGCCGTCAGGGCGCGGCGAGGCGCGCGAATCACGACGGGCGCGTCTTTGAAATCAAAGCGCAGATCGAGCCCCTTGTCGCGGTTGGCGGCCTCAAGCACGGGAGCGATGTCGGCAAGAATACTTTCGATGGTCAGATTCTCGTCCTGTTCGGGTTCACCACCGGCTTTCGCCAGCACGAAACTCAACAGGTTGTCGAGAGTTTGCTGCAGCTCGAAGACCTTGACGGTCATGCGTCCGATCATCGCGCGCGGCCGCTGACCCAGTTCACTGTTGGACTCATCTTGCAACAGCTCGAGGTTGCCGATCAGAACCTGGAGCGGTGTGCGCAGCTCGTGCGCCAGGTTGCCCCAGGCTTCGAATGTCAGATCTGAGCTCCAGGCCGTTAGCGCCGGGTTGCTCTCCGGCGTCACGGCGGCTTGCACATGGTTTCCGGCTTGTGAGTAGTAACTGTCCGCAACGAGTAATCTTTCCACAGACACCCCCTGATCTACCCCGTGCTTACGTGACCGCCAGAAGCGAAAATTACACGAAGTAGATAATCCCGAGGGTAGCCAAGGGCTGAGGAGCACTGAATCAGTAAAGTCCCTAGTTGCGGGCGGAAAACTGCCTAATTCACTAGGGAAAAGTGCTTATGTTCGGGAGCGCCGAGCGAGCGTGACGGCGGCGCGCGGGGTGCCTGACGAAGGCTTGTCAGATATTCAGGAAGATCTCGCGCGAGCCTTCGACCGTCAGGCGCTTGATCGAGGTGACGTGATCGCTGAACTGGGCGAGTGTCGAGAGTTCGCTGGAACCCATATCGACCAGCACTGCGAAGATCGAGAAGTCGAGTCTTTCCTTGCGCTCGCGAAGACCGACGAGCCATTCGGGCGTGACCTGGCATTCACCGTCGGTGATTACGATGATATCCCCGCGCTTGAGTTTCTGGTCTTCGAGCAAGGCGACCGCCGCGTCGATCGGGACCTGAAAATCGGTGCCGCCGCCCGGAAAATACTCCGCCATCTCGAGGACCTTCGGCAGCTCAGGCTGATAGCGCCGCTTACTGTTGAGGTCGAGTATGCGCAGGCTCTCCGGTCCCGACGAAAACAACACGGCGCGGAACAGCCGCCGGTTGCGCCGCGCGATATCCATCAGGGTCAAGCTGACGGCTTTCGCCCACAACTCCTTATCGCCCTGCATCGAGGAGCTGACGTCGATACAGACGACCATCGGGCCTTTACCTTTCTGCTCGTCTTCACGCAGTCGGTACTGAAGAACTTCACCTTCGAGCAGGCGGCGGAGGAAGTCAGCGCGCAGACCGGGATGATGCAGCGCGATTAGTTCCGCGGGAATCAAACGGCCGAGTTCGCTGCCACGCTCGATATCATAGGCTTCGGCGACGCCGCGATCGAGCTTGCGGCGGCGGAGCGCGCGGGCGTCCTGCTTGAGCCGGCCGACCAAGCGCGCGAGCTCGCCGAGCCGCTTGTTGCGCGCCAGATGGCGACCCAGTTCGAGCCGCTCGTAGGCGGACGAGCGCCCACCCTGGCCGAACTCAAGACTGAAGTCGTGACTGTCCTGGGCAACACGGTCGATCTCCTCGGCGAGTTGTGCGGTCCGCAACTGCATCCGCTTGAGTTCGTTCTGATCGCTGTGGCGGAGCTGATCGGTGAACATCCGCGCCTTTTGATTGAGCCGGGCTTCCGAGACTTTTGCGGCGCGCTCGGCCGCCTCCTTCAGCTCGGTGATCTGCTTTTTCAGCGCCTCCGCCGATGCCGCATCACCCTCCTTGTCACCGGCTTCCTGCTCGGTGAGTTGCTGCGCGTTCTTCAACGCCGCCGCCCGCTCTTCGAGGTCTGTTTCCTGATGATCGAGGTCCCACAGGTCCAACATCTCCCGCCGATTTATCAACTTCTCCGAGCGGATCAACTCGAGCGTCTGCTCGCCGAGGACCAGCGCCGCGATCATTGCCTTGTCCTCTTCGAGCAGGGTGCGCGTCTTGAGGATCGCGAAGGCGGGTGACGGGATAAGTTGATCGAGAATCGTGCGGTTGAGAATCGCGCTGCGGCGCACTGCGTCGGGGGCGAGCCAGACGAGGTTGTACTTGAAGAGCCCGAGAAACAGATCGCGGAGCAACGCGCCGAAATGGGGGATTAGCTTTTCGCCGCCCGCGATCAATTCGCGGATTGGCGTCGAGGCCAGGCCGAGGTCACTCCAGGCGCGCTGATCATAGCCGTCACTTTCGAGCCATGAGGCGCCCGCCGCGATCGCGGGAACGTACGCCCGCCGTGGTTTGGCTTTTTTCATTTGTTTCACTGCTCGGGCAGTCCGCGCTCCATTGTCGCGTTTTTCACCGCCCAAGCATCGCCGCTCCGTTGTCGCGACTTTTGCTCGAGTGATTACACTCGGGTGTATGAGCCTGCAAAAGCGCGACAACGGAGCGCGGATTTGTCCGTGCGGTGAAAGAATGTTTCACGTGAAACATTCTAACAAGTTTCTAAGAGCGAGCGTCACGGAGTGAAGGGATTCCTCTTGACTCTGCGGCGGACTCAGGCGACGCGCTGGCGCTCGATAGGCGCGCGCGATCGCGGATAGAATGCGGACATTGTGAAGACTCGCGAGCGCCTGCGCATCGTCACCACCGGACTCGCCGTCACCTACCCGCTGGGCGGAGTCTTCTGGGACTACCTCCAGTACGCGTTGGGCTTCGCGCGACTCGGTCACGAAGTGCTCTACCTCGAGGACAGCGGCAAATGGTGTTACGACCCGCAGGCGGCGACCTTCATCGAGTCGGGGGCCGGCAATGCCGCGTGGTTCGCGCGCGAAATCCCGAAGCTCGGCGCCGGGCTGGCCGCGCGCTGGTTCTTTCGCGACCCGGCGGGTCATACCTGGGGCTGGGACTGGGCGCGGGTCGTCGAGTTCTGCCGCGATGCCGATCTCTTCTTCCATATCTCTGCGTCGTGCGAGATGCGCGACGAGTACTACGCGGCGCGGCGCCGCGTCTTTATCGACAGCGACCCGATGTTCACCCAGGCGAGCGTGCCGGACTACGCTGCGGGCCGCCTGCGTCACGACGACTCCGCGCGCCGGCGCGTCGAGATGATCCGCGCGCACGACGTTCATTTCACCTTCGGCGAGAACATCGCCGCGCCTGATTGCCGGATTCCGCGCGCACTCTTTGACTGGATTCCTACGCGCCAACCAATCGTGCTGGACTGTTTCGAAGCCGGGGCCGAAGTCCCCCTCGCGATGCGGCGTCGTCTCCTGACCACGGTGATGTCCTGGGAGGCGGCCGAGAAGGGTCCAACCGTTGAGGGCGTCACCTACGGGGGCAAGGGCCAGGAGTTCGCCCGCTTTATGGCTTTGGCCGGGCGGGCCGGGCTTCCGATCGAAATCGCGATTAGCGGCAAAGCGCCGCGCGACGAGCTGCGGGCGCGCGGCTGGCGGCTGGTCGAAGCGCCCACGGTCTCGGGCGACCCGTGGAGTTACCGCGATTACCTCGCGCACTCATTCGGCGAATGGAGCGTGGCCAAAAACGCTTACGTCGAGAGCCGCAGCGGATGGTTCTCCTGCCGCAGCGCCTGTTATCTCGCGCTCGGCGTGCCGGTGATCGTCCAGGATACGGGATTCGGCTGCGCCATCCCGAGCGGCGCGGGCGTGCTGAAGTTCTCGACGCTGGATGAAGCCCAAGCGGCGATCGAGGCTCTGCTCGCCGATCCTCAACGGCACGGCAAGGCGGCGCGTGAAATCGCGCAGGAATACTTCGACGCCCGCAAGGTGCTCACGCGCCTGATCGATCAAGCCTCGTAGTCCGAGCGCAGCTCCCCGTGAGGGTCGAGTCCGCGTGCTGCGACTCGTGTCGAGACTCGTCGGCGTGGCTGGGGTGGAGTCGTTGCCGCCCACGCTAAACCGTCGGGTAGTGTCCTAATTTTTCAAATTAGGGGAATGAATTACTTGACACACAAGGTACCCGCCTGATACCGTTTCTCTCCGAAGTCGTAAAAATTAGGGCTTGATCGTGCGCTTTTGCTGACGCTCTTTGGCGAGTGCGGCATCAACCTCAGATTTGGGGACGCGCACAATCTGGCGAAGCGCAGCCTTCATTTTGTCGAGGTTTTTAGGCTTATGCGGACTACTGCCATTGCCGTTGCTGCTACTCATGGGAAATCCTCAAAATACAAAATTTAGCTTTGAATTAAAGTTAGATCGCGCGAAGCATCACCTCGATGCGTTGCAATCGCAAATCAGTCGGTGGGAGGGCGATTCTTGGACTAGTGCCGTTGCTAGAAAAATTCCCGCCAGACACCCGTATCGAATGATCGAGAAACTGGACTCTCATACGGGTGAGTACGTTGTTGAATTCCAGCTCAGAAAGCGGCCCCCCATCGAATTGTCGATTTTGATTGGTGACTGTCTTTATGGCTTGCGTTCGTCGCTCGATCATCTTGTCTATAGTCTGCTTATCAAGGCATCCGGTGGGAAGTCTATCCCTCCTCAAGTTTTGAGAGATTCCGAATTCCCGATCTTTGATGATGCCGTCAAATACGGATTGAGACGAAAGGCCACGATTGGTTTTATTGAACCAAGAGCACAAACAGAAATCGATGCTTTGCAGCCGTGCAACTGTGGGCCAGACGACAGAATTAAGTCTCTGTGGATGTTGAATCAATTGACGAATATCGACAAGCATCGGACATTTAATCTTACCTATTCTCATGGAGGGCTTTACTTTGGTGGCGATCCTCAAAATATCGAACTGTCGCCAGACGACGATATTGAAATTGATAGCTTCGATATCCAAGTTGGAGGGCCACTTGAAAGCCAAACAAAAATCGTTCGTTATCGAGCCTTCACGAAGAAAGACCATCGTCAGGTGCGTGTGAATTTCAACTTGACCCCTCTGGTAGTCTTTGGCCAACCCCCCGTAGATGGATGGCCTGCGCAAGACCTTTTGATGCAAATTATCAATTGCATCGAGAAGGATGTGTTTCCCCGCTTGAAACCGTTTCTCTAGGGCTTGATTATTCTGATTGATTATTTTGTTAGCTCTTTCCATGTAAGTCGTCGTCCATCGGTCTGCGCGCACGCTAGCCGGAACCGTTCACCGTCGCTAACAGTACGATAGTTAAATCGGAAGGTTGCGTTATCGAGGTATCGGTCTAGTTGCCAAGGCATCACGAAATGATGCGTGCCATAGATTGTTCGCTTAAATTGTGCCCAGAAGGACTCAATGGAGTTAGTGTGTACGTTTCCGCGCACATATTCTTCTGCGTGATTGATGACTTCGTGCGCGTACTCTTGATTTAAGCCACGAAACGCAGCGGCCTGATCAGTGTAAAGAATTGCACCCGATTCCACGTTTCGGCGAATTTCAGCTTGGAGTGTTTCCGCTCGCTCGCTCGGAACGGATTTCGCTCGTACCTGCCCATGTCGCGCAAGCAATCCAAATACGATCGCTTTACCGGTGTTTCCAGTTCCGCGATGTAGACGCTTAGATAGGTGTTTGTTTCTCTCCTTACCACCAACGCCCGTAGTATCGCCTTCTACCTCGCCTGATAGTGGTGCTTCAAAATTACCTCTCCGCATGGCAAGTCGGATGCGATGGAGCATGAACCACGCAGTCTTTTGTGTGACGCTAAGTGCGTGCGCCAGGCGATGCGAACTATATCCCTTGGTCGCGGCAGTCAGTAACCAGACGGCGGGTAACCACTTATCCAAGCCGAGTGGTGAATCCTCAAAGATGCTGCCGACCTTCACTGAGAATTGCTTGAGGCATCGCTTACAACGCCAGATACCACGTGTCTTGATGAACCATACTTCTTTGTTTCCACATCCTAAGCGCGGGCAAGTCACGCCATTAGGCCATCGGGCGTCCGCAAGGAACTGCCGGCAGACAATCGGATCAGCGAAGTAGCGAACCGCATCGAGTAAGTCAGCAGGAATTCGTGTGGTCATACTGAGATACTACACGCACAATCTTTGTGTGTCAAGTAATTCATTCCCCAAATTAGGACACTACCAACCGTCGGTGCGGGTTCGTTTAGGAGCCTGATTCTTGATAGCGTTAAGGGCTAACTTTCGACAAAGGAGTTCTCCCATGAAGCTGTATTACTCACCTGGCGCGTGCTCGCTCTCGCCCCATATCGTCTTGAAGGAGGCTGGCCTCAGCGCGGAGCTCGAGCAGGTTGACCTCAAGACCAAGAAGACCAAGAGCGGCGCCGATTTCACCGCGATCAATCCCAAGGGCTACGTGCCGACGCTGACTCTGGACAACGGCAAGACGCTGACCGAGGGTCCGGCGATCGTGCAGTACCTCGCCGACTTGAAACCGGGTTCGGGTCTCGCGCCGGCGGCGGGAACCTTCGAGCGCTACCAGCTCCAGGAGGCGCTCAACTTCATCAGCACGGAGCTGCACAAGAGCTTCGCGCCGCTGTTCAACCCGGCCACTCCGGACGATTACAAGAAGGTTGCGATCGGCGCGGTGTCGGCGCGCTTTGCCGCGGTCGACAAGGAACTCGGCAAGAGCGGGGCATTCATTCTGGGCCCGCAATTCACGGTGGCTGACGCCTATCTGTTCGTGATGACGACCTGGACCGGGTACGTGAAGATCGATCTCGGACAGTGGCCCAACGTCAAGGCCTATTCGGGGCGAGTGGCGTCGCGGCCCGGCGTACAAGCGGCGCTGAAGGAAGAGGGACTCGCATAGCCGGTAGGGAACTTCGGCGCGAGTTGCACTGGTGGGCGCGCTTCGCGCAGGTCCCCTTCGGCTACGCGCAGGGCAGGCTTTCGACACGGCTCGCGTTGCTCACCGGCTCAGGATGACAAATCAGGCTTGTGCCGAGGTTCCCTAGTTCCGAAAGTTTTGAATCGATTCGTCCTTTTGAGTTTTATTTCGTGTCGAACTCGAAGACGAACTCGCGCGCGGCCGCGCCGTCGCTCGCCTGCAGCCGTTCGAGGCACATCGCGGCGACCTTATCCTCGGGACGTGCGGCCAACAGTTCGCGCAGCTCCTGCTCGGGCGACGCGCCATTCTCCATCTCGATGAGCGCTTGCGCGAAGCGATTGTAATAGGCCGGATCGACGCCGTCGCCCTCGCGCCCGGCGATTTCGACCACCGGCTCGAGCTGCTCACGCCCCTTGACCCGCACGAGCCCGATCTCGCGCGTCACATAGCCGGCGCCAGCTTCCTCGAGCGTCGCGCGATTCACGATCACGTCAACCTTGAATTGGCGGGTGAGTCCTTCGAGCCGTGAGGCGAGGTTGACGGTGTCGCCGACGGCAGAGTAGTCGAAATGCCGCTCACCGCCGAGGTTGCCGACGATCGCGTCGCCGGTGGCGATCCCGATACCGATGCGGACGTCGCTGAAGCGCTCGTCGTGGAGGGCGAGCGACTTGAGCTCGTCGAGCATCGACAGCGCGCAGTCGATCGCCGCCCGTGCCGGATTTTCCATCTTGAGCGGCGGACCCCAGAAGGCCATGATGCCGTCGCCCATCAGCTTGTCGACGACCCCGCCGGTGCGCAGAATCGCCTCGGTCATCACCGACATGTAGGTATTGAGCATCGCGACCAGCGGCTCGGGCTCGAGCCGCTCCGCGCGCTCGGTGAAGCCGACGATGTCGGAGAAGAGCACGCTCAGATGGCGGCGCTGGCCGCCAAGCTTGAGTCCCTCGGGATCATTGACGACCGAAGCGAGGACCTCCGGATGCAAATATAGCTCGAAAACTGAACGCAGATGGCGCTTCTCGCTGCCTTCGACGCGGTAGCGGTAACTGATCGCGGCGAGGTAGCTGAAACCGAGCGCAGTGAGCGGAAAGACCAGGCCGAGCAGTGCGCCGCTGGAGTCGAAGCGCCACATGACGTACCCGACATAGCCGCCCGCGAAGACGATAAGCAGAATCAGGCTGGCGCTCGCGCTGATGAAGGCCGCGGCGACACCGACGCTGACGCCGAGGAGCCAGCCGAGCCATTTTTCCTCACCGCGCTCGATGATCGAGTGATGAACGAAGTCGCCCTTGAGGACGTTGTCCGCGGCCGTCGCCTGCAGCTCGACGCCCGGATAATCGGCGCCGACGGGCGTCACGAAGCGGTCGCCGAGCGCGTGCGCCGTCACGCCGACCAGTACGATTTTGCCGCGGAGGGCATCGGCGGGAATTTTGCCCTCGATAATATCCGCGATCGAGTAACGCGGAATCGTGCCGGCGGCGCCGCGATAATGGATCATCATCCGTCCGGTCTCATCGACCGGGATTTCACGGTCACCCACCGCAACCGCGGCGACTCCGCCCGGTCCTAGATCAAGTGACAACGGGGGATTATCGAGCCAGGCGCGGGTCGCCGCGAGAAAGAGCGGGACGCGATAATGGCCGTCGAAGAAGACCACCGCCGGATACGAGCGCGCCTTGCCGTCCTCCTCGTCCTCGTCGATATCCACGTAGCCGGCACCGCGCGCCGCGCGATTGAGGATTGGGATCGGCGCGACGCTGCCATAGGCGGCCATCGGCGCCGGGATCGCCCCGGGATGGGTGCGCACCAGGTTGTAAGCGACGGGTGGGGGCGCGAAGGAGACCACGCGCGTCGCAGGCGGCGCGGTTATCGGGCGAGCGGCGCTCAGATTCGGATGAACCCGGCTCAGATGAGGATTGAAGGAATAGCCGAGGAAAACCGCATCAGAGTTGCGCAGCGCGCGGGCGAAAGTCTCGTCGCCGCCCGGCCCGATCAGCTCAGCCACGCGCTGCGCGCTCTCGCCCCCGGCGCGCAGGCGCGCCGCGATTTGCTCACTCTGGACGTCGGCGGGATCGCGCTCGCTGAAAAACATGTCGAAGGCGATAACCTTGGCGTGGGCGGCGGCGAGCGCGTCGACCAGCCGCGCTTCGATGCTGCGCGGCCACGGAAAGCGTCCGAGCAGCGCGATACTCTTGTCGTCCACCGCGGCGATCACGACGTTGCCGCTTGGCGGCGGCGGCGTATGCATTTTGTAGACGAGAAAATCCGTGACCGCAGGTTCGATCTGGGCGAGCGGACCGGTGACGCGGCTGCTGAAGAACGTATTGCTATCGAGCAGCGCCGCAACGGCGATCGCCGCGAACGACCAGGTGATAGTCTTGAGCGCATGCCAGCGCCGATTGACCCGCGACTTCATCGAAAATAGCACACCGTCCCGGCAGACCTTGCTGAGACCTGCGTTTCATATTCTGTGGTCTCTTCAGAAGAAATCATCTGCCGCGCCGGGTCTGGGTTAGAAAAAACCCACTTTAGCGTTACGCGCCGCTACACCTTACTGTTTGGAATCGCGGCGTTACTTTTCCTCGACTTGGCTTTGGTTTTCAAGGCGTCCGCCTTTAAGACGCCCCGTTCGCCGCGGAACCGAGCTTCGCACTCGTCAGCTGATCTCGCTTTTAAACGATCGTCTTTACAATCCAAACTTCGTCTCCGGCCACGTCAAGCGCATCCATTGAATCGCGAGCAGTCGCAGGAGTGTCGACCGCTTGCGGGCATCCACGTGCTTGCGCGGTTGGGATTCGCCAAACTGACCATATCCCGGGCTTGGAATCGGTGAAATGGCGCCCGCCCGCGAGTGACGCGCTAGGCGCTCGCTTGAGCCGCCATTAGCTCGCGCACGCCGTCTTCGGTGGCGACCTCCGGTTCCCATTCGAGGATAGCGCGCGCCTGGGAAATATCGGCGAGCGTGTCGCGAGCGTCCGCCGGCCGGCGTTCGAGATGCGCGACTGGGCCGCCGATCATCGCGGCGATCGCAATGACGCTGAGATTGCGCCCGCGACCGATATTGAGCGTGCGGCCGTCGGCGATCGCGCAGTCCATCGCGAGCAGATTCGCCCGCACGACGTCGCGCACATGGGTGAAATCGCGGGTCTGGCTGCCGTCGCCATGAAGCGTCAGCGGCTGGCGGCGCGCGCGCTGATCGAGGAAGACGCCAATCACCGTGACGTAGGCCCCGGCCGTCGCCATCCGCGGACCATAGACATTGAAGTAGCGCAGGGTCAGCGTCTCCATCCCGTAGAGGCGATGAAACATCCGCACGTACTGCTCGCCGGTGAGCTTTTGCAGGGCGTAGGGATTGAGCGGATTCGGCGTCATCGATTCGCGCAGCGGAAGCTCCGCCTGATCGCCATAGACCGCCGACGAGCCTGAGTAGATGACGCGGCGCACGCCGGCGGCGCGCGCGGCTATCAGCACGTTTAAGGTGCCGACCACGTTGGTCAGGTGCGCTTCCAGCGGATGCTCGATCGAGAACATGATCCGCGGCCGCGCGGCGACGTGGAAAACCGTATCGACGCCGGCGAAGGCGGCGCTAATCGCATCCGCGTCGCGGATATCGGCTTCGATCAGCTCGGCGGCAGGATGAATGTAATCGCGCCGGCCGGTGGCGAAATTATCCAGCACCCGCACGCTGATCCCGCGGGCGATCAAGGCGTCGGTGATGTGCGATCCGATGAAGCCTGCACCGCCGGTTACCAAGGCGCGGCGCGCGGCGCCCTGCGAGTTCGACTCACCCATCGAGGCGAGATGTTAGCCCTTGCGGCGAAAAAAGGCGACTTTCCGGGAAATCAGCCGCGCACGTCCCGTAGGCCTCTACTAAAACGCGGAAGCTCGTGAAATCGGATTGTTCATCGCGATGGAACAAATTGTTCATCCGGTTTGAACGCCTTCCTGTGAGAAGCGATCAGCGATCCTGGTTAAAGCGTAAATTCGCCGCTTCCAAAGGAGCCCCCATGAAGAAAGAAAACGGAAAATCTCACGGTAAGTAACTGAGGCCGCACGGCGCAGGAGTCGCGGATGCTGTCGGCCGCTACCGAGCGTATGCTGCTGCGACGGCAGAAGGCGCCAGAAGTCCTGCTCGATCTTACCTTCATCACCCCCAAGAGGCGCAGACGTGTTTTTAGTGAGTTCGGGCGACCGAGGCGGGACCTGGAGCGCTCCGCTGCGCGCCAACGACGACATACCGCCACAGACCAGTGGGCGCCCTCCGTGGCCGTGGCGTCCAATGGTGTGGTGGGAGTGATGTTCTACGATCGCCGCAACGACCCGGCGAACCTCAACATTGACGTGTACTTGGTGATGTCCACCAACGTGGGCAGAAGCGCCCGCCAGTTCGAGCGCCTCAGCATCCTTCCAGTGCTGCCTTGAAAATATCAGGATTCTTGCGGTTGTTATACGCCACGAAAACTCGTTCAGGTACAGGAACAGATTTATTTCTTGCTGACATTGTGGTACGTGCCGATAATTCCGCGCTTGAGAGGCGCCCAGAACGAATCGAGGTTCGCGGTATAGACTTCGCCGCGCACGTACTCGCCTTCCTTATGATTGACCGTCTCATGAGGGTATCCCAGCGCGTCCAAGTAGTGGTATCCGGCAAACTCATTCGTGGCGACCAAATCAACCTTGTCGCTCACGACTTTGCGGACAAAACCATTGAGTGTGGCCGCATCGGTGTTCTCAATGATTTGACACACGACGCTACCCTTGCGAGCGATTGCGCCGATGACGGCAACCTTGCCGACTGCTCCGCGTCCAGCGTCGAGTCGTTTGTTGGCGTGCTTATTCTTTTCCTTGCCGCTAAGATATGCCTCATCGACTTCGACTTGACCCCATGAGCTTAGAGAAGTCGTTGCCGTTATCCTGCATCGCATGCACGCGATGGCAAATATAGAAAAGCGGTCTTGTAGGCGGTTGGCCGTCCACTCTCCTTGAGCATCCGCTGGATTTGAAGCGCGATCATTCCCTTCTTGGACTGGCAGATGAGGTGGATCACCTCAACCAGATCGGCAACGGGTTGGTGTTCTCGAACACGGTGCCGACCGGGGGCGAGAAGCGATAGCTGTTCTTCTTATGGCAAGTCCAGACTTCGCAGTCTCCTGATTTACGGTCTCCGCGCCGCTTTTGCAGACCCAATTCCCAGCGCGATTCTTTACCTTGAAGGCTTTCTCGCTGTTGCAACGCGGGTAGCGCACGCCATCCGGCCAGCGCAAGCTAACCAGCAATTCAAGGCAAGCGTCCTGAGTGTGTACTCCTCATGAATTTGTCAAAGGCTAATCATGAACAGACTTTACACCTAAATCACCAATGGTGTCAAGTCCGTAATAATTCCCCTTTCGCGCAGGAGTCGAGCTGCCTGCTGACCTACCGAAAACGCGCTGAACGGCGAGTTGCGAACTGTGTCGAGCGCCATGGCCGGGTCAGCGTCGATAATCCCTTTACGAAAGATGCCGGCAGCCCGGCCGTCAATGTTGTGCACGACAAGCGTAGGAGTCCCAAGGTCGCGAACAACATTCTGGAAGAGCAGCTCCACGGCCGCTGCTTCGCTTGCATCGCACGCGTATCGGCGCACGCCGTGCGTTTTCTCAAGATTCTGCAGGACCGATTTGTCTGGATTTCTCGCTGCGATGGCGACACGCATGCCGTTCTTCGCGAACAATCTGGCGCAACTTGAACTGATGCCGGGGCCGCCCCCAACGATGAGTGCGACATCTTGCCCGGAAGGTTGCGTGGTGGGTTCGTCGGATTGAGTCATGTTTCGTGCTCCATAGTCCGTTAAAGAGATGAGTGAGGGCGCGCAGGTTCGATCCCGAGTTACTCAGTGATTCCACCATGGACGATCGGAGAAGGCCCGCAGGTCGATCTCGAAGGTCCAGGTGGATCGGTGTTGTTGTGCGAGGTGGAGGTAGGTCTCCGCGATCTGCGTGGGAAGCATTAGTCCATCGTTTTCGTTGCCTCGGGTTTCTCTCAGCTGTCGGAACTTTTCCGGCCCGAGCATTTTCCTCAAAGTGTCGGGTGCATCCACGGCGCCGTCAATCACGATATGCACGACGTGGATTCCTTTCGAGGCGAACTCCGCGTTGAGTGTCTGGCAGAGCATTCGTCGCCCTCCCATCGCAGCCGCATGCGAATGTTGACCGCCATTACCACGCATCGCCGCAGTTGCTGAGGTCACGAGGATTGTTCCTTTGCCGCGCGCTTCCATCACCGGGCATACGGCCGACGCGAGGCGAAACAGACCGAACGTCCCGAGACGCCAACCTGTCTCAAACGACTTGAGTGATGTGTCCTTCAATGCCCTGTCGCCAATCTGGGCGCCCAAGTTGTAAACGACAACTTCGATCGGACCGATGTCGCCCTCGATGGCGGCAACCTTATCTTCGATGGAGTTTGCCTCAATCGCATTGAGGAGAAATCCAGTTGCAGAACCTCCGTCGCTTTTGATCGCGTTCACCATTCTATTCAATCCGTCCAAGTCGCTGCGCCGACACAGACAAGCGTGATAGCCCTCTTGCGCAAAGCGTCGAGCGACATTTCCACCGATACCCGCACCGGCCCCTATCACCAAACAAACAGGTTTCATGTTCGATCTCTCCTCCAATCGAGCGCAGTGCTCGATTGACTCATGTTTTGGCAGGTGGACATCAAGACTAGCGACCTTGGAAGATGACCTTGTTGCGAAACTGACGAGGCCCATGCTCGAGCAGACCATTAATACCCGCGCGCATGTCGGTGGTCTCAAACAGCGCGGGGGCGATCTCGTCGACCAGGGCGTCGGCGGCACGGATGCCTCTCTCCAGGTATGCTCGTACGATCTTCTTGCCGGCTGCGAAGGCGAGCGTTGCGCCACTGGCGAGTCGCTCAGCAAAACCTCGAGTCTCCGACTCAAGCTTTTCGTCAGGAACAATTTTGTTAACGATGTTCCATCGCTCGAAGGTCGCAGCGTCGTATTGGTCGGCCGTATAAATAATTTCGCGGGCGCGACTCGGCCCGGCACGCTCAGCCAGACGTTGAACGCCGCCGAGCAGCGTGGTCGTTCCAATCGACGCCTCGACCTGCCCGAAGCGGGCCGAAGAAGCCGCCCATATGAGATCGCATGCCAGGGCAAGTTCCAGTCCCGCCGCCATGCAAGCCCCCTGTACAGCAGCGATCGTTGGAAACGGCAATTCTTCAAGGTCGGCGATTGTTCGCAGATGGCTGGTGAAGCGCGCGCGCGCTTCCTCGGCGGTCTTATCCTTGAAAATCGCGACATCAGCGCCGCCGGAGAAGACTTTACCATCGGCGCGCAGGAGCAGTGCCCGCAGCGGATGCTGCCGGGCTTGGCCCACAGCCGTTCGCAGGTCTTCGATTAGTTCCTGGTCGAACAGATTTAGCGGTGGATTGGCCAAAGTGATCAAGCCGAGAGCATCCGACATTTCGAAACGCACCTTACCCATCATTAGTCTCCCATTAGTCTCCGGTGTTGCATCCGTGGATCGTCGCTTCTATTTTAGAACTCGCTCTTAACTTCTATTTTGGAACCTAGTATCTGTCAAGGCTAAGGCCGCAACGGACCATTCGAGAACAGCAGGAGCATCACGATGATCCGGAAATTCAAGTTTGAGGCTGAGATCTACGAGTCGCCTGACTGTCTTCCGATGGCGGCCCGCAGAAAGCTGAATGTAGTCGGGATTAAACTTCATCTGGCGCAATGGGAACAGCTCGGGCGCGGCGAGCGGTTGATGATCTGTCACGCTCCCGCGGATTCAGAGCAGGAGCAGAGTGCGCTGAGAACCTTCATCGAAGAAGTCGCGCTGGCTCGTGGTCTTTCAACGTCGAAGTCAGGCCGTTCCAGGAAACGTGGTGAAAGCGATATGAGTCAATTGAGGATTTTCTCCTATTTGCCCAATCCGCGAATCTGGAAGGCAACCATTGTCGCGAGACTGTGCGGCGTGGATCTCGATTTGCGCGGAGCCTCGCCCAAAGAGCTTCAGTCGTGGCTATGGGACTTCGATGCGCGTCCGTTCTCAGCGACGGACGCCACGGAGGCGAGCGAGGTGAGCGGGCACGCCGGTTTCCAGGGCAAACTCCATAAGACTGCCGCCTTTCTCCAGGCGCACCCATTTGGCACCGTGCCGGCGGCCTTCAGCCCTGATGGCAAGGTCGGAATCTTCGAATCCAACAGCATCATGCGCGCGGTGGCCAGGCTCGGTGATGCTAAGCTCGGGGTATATGGGAAGGATCCCTACGAAACGTCACGGAT
>Ga0070733_10000299_pt1 | contig 42015 bp, 42 predicted proteins | sample Coa_R1_9_FD_66450 | JGI IMG/M metagenome (GOLD analysis project Ga0070733, IMG submission 66450) | Surface soil microbial communities from Centralia Pennsylvania, which are recovering from an underground coalmine fire - Coalmine... | ecosystem: Environmental > Terrestrial > Soil > Unclassified ... | reverse complement strand
GTGCTCGACCGGCCCAATCCGGTGACGGGGTCGTTTGTGCAGGGTCCGGTGGCGGATGCGGGGAAGGAAAATTTTACGAGTTACTGGACCGTGCCGCCGCGGCATGGGATGACGATGGGCGAACTGGCGAAGATGTTCAACGCGGAGCGCAATATCAACGCCAAGCTCACCGTAGTGCCGATGGAGGGCTGGCAGCGCGGCGACTGGTTCGATTCCACCGGGCTGGTGTGGGTGAACCCGTCGCCGAATTTGCGGAGCGTCTATGCGGCATCGCTGTATCCGGGCGTGGCGCTGATTGAGTACGCGAATGTTTCGGTGGGGCGCGGGACAGATACTCCGTTTGAATTGCTGGGTGCGCCGTGGATGAAGGGCAAGGAACTGGCGGCTTATTTGAACGGGCGCGGGATTGCCGGCGTGCGATTTGTGCCGGTGACGTTCACGCCGGTGTCGGCGGTCTATACCGGACAGATGTGTTCGGGAGTGAACGTCATCGCGACGGATCGAAATGGATTCGACGCACCGGAACTCGGAATTGAGCTGGCGTCGGCGCTGCGCAAACTGTATCCCGCGGATTTCAAGATGGACCGCATGCAGGAATTGCTGGTGAATCAGAGTGTGTATGACGCGCTGGTGGCGGGGCAGGATCCGCGGAGGATTGCGCAGGATTGGCAGGACGGGCTGGAGAAGTTTGAGAAGGTACGAGAGAAGTATTTGATTTACAAGTGAGGCGGCCGGATAGCCTTGAAGCCTATCGTCAAAGAACGAGCCAGTAATCCCTGGGCGCGACTCAAGCTTGTCGGCGCAGGGGCGGCGCTGGGCGGGTTTGGGTGGGCGCTGCAACATCGCGGCGTTCAGGTGGTGATTCACTCGAATGGCCAGCCAATGTTTTCCTGGGGATTCATTGGGGCCGGGCTGCTTTGCTTTGTCTTGGCTCTCATCCCGACATCATGGGTTGCTAAGGTGGCGGAGATACCGCGGACGGGGGCCGGACACCGGCCCTAGAGACGGACAGCAGGTTCCTGCTGTCTCGCTTCGCTCGCGCGTCGGAATGACAAGCTGTATTCCTTAGCTTTCGAAATCTCCGGATTTCCTTTACCCATAGGCAGCTTTGCCCAGCTTGGCGTGCATCCTAGCGCCTGGTTGGTGGTATGCTCGGCTTGATCGGCGTGCGCACTTGGAGGAGGTACACGATGCGCGGACTTCTAACGGTGTTGGTGATGTCGGGAATGGCATTGGGACAGGCAACTGATGCCTCGAAGCCGGCGGATTCTCAGGAGCAGCCTTCCGCTAAAGCCCCAGCGAACGGCGCAGTTCAGGCTCCAACGAAAAACATCGCAATTGCTGCAGCCGATGCCGCGGATCCCAACGCGGCGGTTATCCCTGCGGGGACCAAGATTCCTCTACTCCTGAAGCAGGCCATCTCGACTAAGAATGCGCGTGAGGGCGACGCGGTTTATGCGGAGACGGCGTTTCCGTTTGTGGTAAACGATCACATCCTGGTGCCGGCGGGGACATACATCCAGGGGAAAATCATGCATACGGAGAGTCCCGGGCGATCGAAGAAGCGCGCGGAAATTCTGATCCACTTTACATCGATGATCTATCCGAGCGGTTATACGGTGATGCTGCCCGCGTCGGTGGAAAATACTCCGGGCTCGGACAGCAACGGCGTGAAGGATAAGGAAGGCACGATCCAGGCGGACAAAGACACGGAGAAACGCGTCGAGGACGCCGCGAAAGGCGCAGCGGTTGGAGGCACCGTAGGGAGCATCGGCGGGTTGGCCGCTGGAGGGTTGAACGGTGCGCGGTACGGCGGGTTGGCCGGCCTGGCGGGCGGAGTGGCGTGGGCGCTGCTGAAACATGGCCCGGACGTGAAGCTGGATGTAGGGACCTCCCTGGAGATGGAAGTTCAGCGGGACATCGCGGTAGACGCGAGCCGGATTCAGGTGGCGAAGGCGGGATCGTAGGGTTCGCGCGTCGGGCAGTTTCCTTGGCAGTTCGGTCGTCCGTCCGGGACGAGATTGAATGTTGATTGGGGTACCCGGCGTTGAAACGCCGGGCTATTTTCGGGCGCGCCTCCAGCGCATGGGTCCCGAGCGGTCCGTCAGAGTCTTCCGGCAATTCAAATCGAAGAGGCCGTGGCTGCTAGACTTTCGTCCATGCTGAGGACGGATGTTTCTGCGATGCGGGGGATTCTGCGGGCGCTTTGTCCGCGGTGCCGCGAGGGGAAAATCTTTCGCAAATCGGTATGGTTGTTTCCGGGGATGCATGAACGGTGTCCGGCTTGCGGATTAAAGTTTGAGCGCGAAGACGGGTATTTTCTGGGGGCGATGTATATCGGCTACGGGCTGGGGGTGGGAGCGATTGCACTCCTCGCGGTGCTGGTGTGGGAAGCCCTGGGATGGCCTTTGATGAAGAGCGTGGTGGCGGGAATCGTATTATTTGTGCCGCTGGCGCCGGTGTTGACGTGGATGGCGCGGGTGCTGTGGATTTGGATGGATCAGGGGATCGATCCGGATAAGAGTTGATTTCGCGCGAACTTAAGGCGTTTCGTTCGCCTCTTCGGGCCGGGCCTTCATTTCTTCCGGTTCACCACGGTTTGCAATCATGCGAAGAAACTCTCCGGTGGCCGAGAGTTCCCTCACCGGCTGAAGCCGTGATTCATTCCATAGAGTAACGGCGCGGCTTGAAGCCGCGCCCTTTCAAGGAAACGCCCCATTGGGAATCAGTTCTGGCGCATCAAGGCAAGCAACTATTCTGTGCGTGATTTAAGCACTGCGCCGTTCGCTCTGCTATACAATCCGCGGTAGGAGTGTTTGTTGCCGCTCCGATCGTGGAGGTTTCCGTGGAAGTCATCGGTGGTTTCGGTACGGTCGTCGCCGTCATTGTTGTTATTTACATTCTCAGTTCCATTAAGATTCTGGCGGAGTACGAACGCGGCGTGATTTTTCGCCTGGGCCGTCTACTGGCCACAGCCAAGGGTCCGGGCGTAACCCTGGTCTTCGCGCCCATTGACCGCATTGTGCGGGTGTCGCTGCGGCAGGAGGCCCTGGAAGTTCCGCCCCAGGACATCATCACCCGTGACAACGTCACCCTGAAGGTGAATGCCGTTATCTTCCTGCGCGTGATCGATCCGAACAAGGCGGTGGTGGAAGTTTCGAACTACGTATACCAGACTTCGCAATTTGCGCAGACCACTCTGCGGTCGGTGCTGGGCGAGCAGGAACTGGACGAACTGCTTTCGCATCGGGAAAAAATCAATCTGCGGCTGCAGAGCATTCTCGATACCCACACTTCGCCGTGGGGAGTGAAAGTCACGAACGTAGAGGTGAAGCAGGTCGACATGCCGGAGTCGATGTTGCGCGCCATGGCCAAGCAGGCCGAGGCGGAGCGCGAGAAGCGGTCGAAGATCATTCACGCCGAGGGCGAGTTCTCGGCGGCGCAGCGATTGGTGGATGCGGCTCATCTTCTGGCCACCGAGCCCGTCAGCGTGCAGTTGCGGTATTTGCAGACTCTGACCGAGATCGGCGTGGAGAAGAATACGACCGTGATCTTTCCGGTGCCGGTGGACTTCTTCTCGGGATTGCAGAAGTTGTTGGGTAAAGGAGAGGCAGCGTCGGCGAAGAGCGTGTAGGGAGCGCGGTTGTCTTACACGAGATCCCTCACTCCGCCTGGGAACGGTTTCGTTCGGGATAATGCCTTCTCTACTTTGGTGAGTTGCTGAAACTTTTGTTGCGCGCCGGAATGTTGGGAGTTGGACTATGACTTCGTCACAGGATACAGAGATTACTCTGGGCACGGGGAAGTTGCTGGTGCTGTTTTTTGCATTGGTGGGAATCTGTGCGTTATTTTTCGCGTTGGGGTACTCGCTGGGGCGGAAATCGGAACCGGGGATCACGACAGCCAGCGCGGCGCCAACGTCGCAACCCACGTCGAGTGCGGGCAAGGGGAGCAGCGGGGCGGCCGCGGCTCCGCCGATGACCTTCTATAAGTCGGTCGAGCAGAAAGACGCGAACCCGCAGTTGGCCCCTGCCACTGACATAAAATCCGACAGCAAGACCGACACGACCGGTGCGCCGGCAACTACGGCTCCGGAACAGACGCCTGCAGCGAACGCAGCCGATCCGACCACCACGCTGCCGCCAGCGGCCGCCTACTTCGTGCAGGTGGCCGCGGTCAGCAAGCAAGAAGATGCGGATGCACTGGTGGACGCGCTCAAGAAAAAACAGTACCCAGCGTTCGTGGCCGCGCAGTCCGCCCTCGACAAGCTGTTTCGGGTGCAGGTCGGCCCTTTCACCGACATTAAAGAGGCGGAGGGCATGCGCACGCGGCTGATCTCGGATGGGTATACGCCGATTCTGAAGAAATGAATTCCGCGCTCTGGATTCGGCAACGGTCAATTTTCTTGCATTGACACTCATCGATTGCCGCGCTATTCCTAGTCCAGCCATGTCTTCGACCGACGAGTCCCTGGACCGCGCTCTGCATGCCATTGCCGACCCGACCCGGCGGCGCATTTTGCAAGCTCTTAAGGACGGCAAGGCCGCCGCGAAGACTTCTGTGCCAGGCGGGACGACTGGGCTGTGCTTGTGTGCCGGGGATATTGAGGCGCGCGTCCGACTCTCACAGCCGACCATCTCTCACCACATGGCCATCCTGACGAAAGCTGGGTTGGTGGAGGCGACCAAGAAAGGGCAGTGGCGGTGGTATCGGCGCAATGAGAAGGCTCTCCGGCTTGTGGTGAGGACGTTGCGCGGGAAGTTGTAGGTCCATAACCTAGCTCGATCTCCGGGTCCCACCCTGGCGCAAAGAACGCGCTAGGATGGGCCACCCAGGTCCTGGAGAGTTGGACTGCTCTGACTTCCTATGGGGTGCCGAGCGCCCACTTTTCCAGATCTCCCGTCGATCGCAGGACGCCAAGTTGGCTGCGCTCGAGTTCGAACATTACATCCTGCAGAGCGATGAAGTGCTCGCTGGCTTGCGAATTGGCGGCGTCGAGATCGTGAATGGTGGCCGCGCCGGCGTCTACGCGGGTTTTGACCGCATCCAGATTCTTCTGAGCAATTTCGTATTCCAGTTCAGCCACGTCGCGCGCAGCTTGCATCTGAGTGACGGCGCGCTGCAGACGCAGAGTTTCTTCCGAGACCTGGTTGCGAGCGGCCTCCGCCTGCTTGGTTGCTTTGATCGCGTCGGCGTCGGCAGCCTGGGCGCGGGCTCGCTGCGCAAGGTTCAGAAACGGAAAGCGAATGGAGACTCCAATCGTGGCGTTATTCTGGCGAAAGCCGCCGTTCGGACACAGAAACGTACCGAGACTCGTAGTGCAGGTTTTTTCGGGAATGTAGTAGTCCTGAAAATTATTGAAGTTCGAAAGCAGGGCGTACTGGCCGGCGAGATCGAAGGTAGGCCAGAAGGCGCGGTGCTCGCCGTGGGCGCGCAGGTACTGGGCGCGGGCGTGTTCGACAGCCGCTTCGACGGACGGATTGTCGACAGTGGCGTCTTTCATCGCGTTCGATGGTGCGGCGGCGGGGGGGGCTGGGATCGAGTCCGGTGCGGTCTGAATATTGCGTGCAGGAAGTCCCGTGAGCTTGGCGAGGTGCTCGCGGAGCACGTCGGCTGCGCCCTGGGCCTCGGCGATACGCAGGCGGACGCGTGCGGCGGAGAGGCGAGCCCGGGTTCCGTCGAGTTCAGTGTCAATGCCTTCCTTCACGCGCTGTGCGACCGCGGCTTGCATCTTGTCGGCTTCGGATTCGGTTGCCTGGAGATGGGTGAGGCGCTGTTCCCACTTCGCCAACTCAGCATAGCTCAGAACCGCGTCCTGAATGATCTGGTTGCGCTCGTCCTTGCTCTTAAGAGAAGCGACGGCGGAGTCAACCTTCGCGGCACGGATGAAATCGCGCAGCGAGGGATTGAACAATGCCGACTGCATGTTGATGTTGAACAAAGACGGAGCCTGCCCCTCAAGCGCAAGAGGGAAGCCGTAAGCTGGCGGACCGAGACCGGCGCCCACCACGAATTGCGGAATGTAGTTGTCGTGAAGTTCGCGATAGCTCGCGGCAGCGTGTTGCTCATCGGCTGCGGCGATAGCGCCCCCGGTAGCGTGCGATAGCGCCAGTTCGACCACGCGTTTGAGTGGGACCGGGTCCGCCAGCAGGGAACTTGGGAGTAGAACGACAAACAGGATGCATTTTGCGATGTGCGCACCGTGGCACAAGCTCTTCATTGCGTCCCTCTCGGAGTGATCTGAGGATGATTTCATGAACAATTCGATGCCAGCGAGATTTTAAATGCGGGATTGGCGAGGCGGATGGATTTTTGGACCTGGTGGCGACCGGAGAAGAGCTGAACCACCGGGGACACGGGGGAACACAGGGAAATGCGGAAGAGCGCTGCACTCTTCGGGTTTCAACGCTGCACTCGTTTCAAGTCTTCCTGGGCGCGGGCATAGTTGTGAGCGAGGGCTAGGGCGGCGCGGAATTCTTCCGCTGCGGCGCGGCGGTCCCCTTGCTTCTCGAGCAACTGGCCTAACATGTCGTGCGCTTTAAAGGCGGGCGCTTCTTCAACGGGAGAAGACAGATAGCGGCGGAGCAGGCGCACGGCCATCGGATAATCGCGCCCGGCACGCAGGAGAACACTGGCGGCATCGCGCAGGGAATCGGGACGGTCGACTGGGCTGGACTCGAGGGTGCGGAGGGCCTGCTCCATCTCATCAAGACGGTTCGCATGGAAAAGGAAGTACGCCAGATCGAACCAGGCGCGGGCTCCGGAATGACTGGCGGCGATGGCGGCGCGATATTCGCGCTCGGCGGTAGTTGCGTCTTTATCCTTTTCTGCGATGTGAGCCAGAACCCAGTGGGCCCTGCCGGGATTGAGCGGGATCAGCGCATCGGCCTGTTCGAGGGCTTTCTCCTTGCCTCCGCCGACAATGGCAGGAGCGTCGAAATAAAATTCGGCGAGATCGGAGCGAGCCTCCCAGCTTCTTGGATCGAGCTCCACGGCGCGCTCGAACGCGATGCGAACTTTTTTCGCGAGGCCGGCTGCGGAGAGAAAGCCCGCACGATCAGCTTTTTCTCCGTAGGCGCGCCCCAGCCAGAGATGGTAGAGACTGTTCTGCGGATCGAGGTTGCGGGCGCGTTCACAGGCAGCGATGGCGCGGTCCCATTCATCGAGCATGAAATAGGCGCGGCACAGCAGGTTGTGGGATTCGGCGTCGTTAGGGGCGTGGGCGATTTGTTGCTGCAGAGTCTGAATGGCTTCGTCGACTCGACCGGCGGCCAGCAAGTCCTTGGGAGAGGGAGAGGCTTGCGCCGCGTTCAGGAACAGGAAGATCGATAGGAATAACGACATGCGCGATTTCATGTGTGGAAAACTGTATTCATTCTCGAACGCGCCCCCGGCGGCTGAAGCCGCGATCGCTCCCCCGAGATTCGGAGGCACGACTGAAATCGTGCCCTTCCCGAAACGCCGAAAACCTTGCACGACAGCAGGACCGACAAAATCCTACGGCACAACTTTGATCGCCGCGCCATCGACCAGGGGTTTCGATTCTTCGGCGGGTAAGGCTACTTTCGCGCCCTCAGAAAGGCCGGAATCGATCTCGACGCGGGTGAGATTCTGCAGCGACACATCGACCGGTTGGCGCTTCAGATGGCCGTCCACGATCTGGTAAACGTAAGGCTTGCTGTCGTCGATGTGCAGGGCATCGCGCTGCAGGGTCAAAACATTTTCGTGTTCGTTGACCACGATGGTGACTCCAACGTCGACGTTGGGCAGCAGACGGAAATCGAGGTTGTCGATGGTGCAAGTGCTCTCCCCGACATTTCTGGAACCGCGCATCTTGACGGTTGCAGGAACCGTGCTGACGATGCCGGTCCAGGTGCGACCGGGAACTGCGTCCCACGTAACTTCGACTTTCTGACCAGATTGCAGGCGGCCGATGTCGGGTTCGTCCACAAACGCCCGGACCAGCACATGGGAAAGATCCGCTTCCTGAAGAAGCAAGTCACCGGCCTGAACGAAAGCTCCCTGTTTCACCGGAAGGGAATAGACAATGCCATCGAAGGGTGCGCGAATGCTGGATTTGCCGAGCGCGTCCTCGGCTGCGAGGTAGGCAGCCTTGGCCTCCGCAGCTTGCGCCTGAATTCTCGCGACCTCGGGCTGGGAATAGCGGTCTTTCTTTTTTTGCTCGAGCAGATTGACGTCGGTCTGGGCGCGTTGCAGATTGTCTTCCGCCTGATGAACTTCACCGCTGGATGCAGCGCCTTGTTGCTGTAGACGACGGAGCGCATCGAGATTGCGCTGCGCCAGGTCCAGGGCGCCATGCGCCTTGACCAGCTGCGCATTCAAGGTGAGCAGTTCTTCCTGCGTGCCGCCGGTCTTCAACGCCGATTGGTCGGCTTGCGCAGTCCTCACCTGCGCCTGGGCACGCGCAGCCTGAGTGCGAATGTCAACATCGTCGAGCTGCAGCAGAAGCTGGCCCCTGCGCACATGATCGCCTTCCTTCACCAAGAGGCGTTTCACCGTGGTTGAGATAGGACTGTGGGCTTCGAATCCATGATTCTGGATGGGTTCAATCTTGCCGTTCGTAGAAACCACGCTGCGGATCGGACCGCGCTGGACCGTTGTCGCGCGCACTCTCAGAGGCGTCTGGTGGAGATAGGAGTAAAGTATGGCGGCGCCTGCCAGTACTGCGAGCGCGGGCCAAATCCACCGCCGCGGCGACGGCGTGTTCGAATTATTCGTAGATGCCAACCGGTTGTCTTTCAGCGTGCGGCAGGAATAACTGTAAGTGGTAATTTACCATTCCGGAGGCTGCGACAGATACACGAGCAAGCTCCCGGCACAGTATCACATTGGATGCGGGCAGCGCGGCTTCGGGTGCATGTTGCCCCGATGCGCGTTCGTTGGAATCGCGATTCTGGCGAATCGCGTCAAACGCTACAATGGCAGCATGGCAAAATCGCCTCGTTATACACCTGAACACGCGGCCGCGGGTCTCGACGCGAAGTTTCCCAAGATTGAGACCTGGCCCAACCAGTTTCCTGGATACGAGATCGTCGTGGACGATCCGGAGTTCACGTCGGTGTGTCCGAAAACCGGACTGCCGGATTTTGGAGTGTTGACCATCCGCTATATGCCCGAGAAGCATTGCCTCGAATTAAAGTCGCTGAAGGAGTATTTGCACACCTACCGGAATCTCGGGATTTTTCAGGAGAACATCGTCAATCAGGTACTCGAAGATGTGGTGAAATGGGCGAAGCCGGTGTGGGCGGAAGTAAAAGGGGAGTTTCGTCCGCGGGGCGGAATTTCAACCACTGTGGTGGCGAAGTGGCCGAGACCGAAGGGTTAAGTCGGAGATGAAACCTCTGGTCCCGCGCACCTGCGATGCCCGTTCGCGCTCTACTTAGACTTGTGTTTGATGCGGCGTTTCGCGGATCCGAACATTCGCGCGTCGTAACTGAGCGGCTCCGAGTCGCCGATCACAACCTTGAGAAAATCAGGGTGCCCAGGATTCAAGAGCCAGTTCTTTTCCATTTTCGCCAATACGGACGGAACAATTAACAGGCAGTGATCGGCTCTCGCGACAAAGTCGTCGCCCAGACGCGCGAGTTCGGGAGGAGCTGGCGTCTCGCGCCAGTTGGCAGGCAGGTCGCTCAGGCCAATCTGTTCTCGCGACAAGTCGTCGGGAATGTCGGCGGTGGCCAGCACCAGGTCGTCCGGAGGATCGTCCGCATCGAGGTGAACGAAATACTCGAGCATGGCGAGAGACTGGTGCTCAGAGGCGTAACTGAGGCGGGTGCCGGCACTGGACCACCTTCCGCCGTAGAGGTACGCGCCTTCGCCATCAAACGGGGTGCGGCCGTAGGTCTGACGCAGAACCCGATAGACTCTGGTCAACTGACTCCGCCGTAGGCGATGCGGCCTAACACGTTCTCCACCTGGCGCGATCCGAGTTCGGTGTCGAGGGCTGCAATGGGGGCAACTCCAGCGAGTGCGCGATTGCCACGCTTGAGCCAGCGCATCGCCCGTTCATGGCCGCCCAAACTCTGCTGCGCGAGAGCCACAATGCGCGCCAGCCGGTAGAGACGATCGGACTCAAACCGCGCCAGCCGGCCGCTGCGGCGCCGACGTTGCAAGCTGCGGGGCGACAAATCCAGCGCGTCGGCCAGTTCTTTGAGGGTGAGCCCGGAAAAGCGCAGCAACTGGTCGAGAACGGCTGGAGGAAATCCCTCTCGGATCGCGTCACGCAGATCGGAATCAGTGGACAGACGCCGGCCAAGTGCGTTCTTTCCGCCGAGTTGCTTCACGACAGCTCGCCACTCGTTTACCATTTGTCACCTATGATAGCGACAATTGTCGTACATGTCAATTTCGGCACGGCCAGACCGTCGGTCGGAGCCTAGCTTGGATACGCCTGGGATCAAAGTGATCGCCTGGCGTGCTATATTCGCTCGACCCGTGGCCCAGCCTGATCTCCAACCTCGTACGGCACTGATTGTCCTCACAGCGCTCAACCTGCTCAATTATGTGGATCGCAACGTGCTGTTCGCGGTGCAACCGCTGGTGCAGGATGAGTTTCACCTGACGAATGCCCAGATCGGATATTTGACCAGCGCTTTCCTGGGCTTCTACATGATTGCGGCACCGTTTGTGGGGCCCCTGGCCGACCGTTACTCGCGCAAACTCATCATCGTGCTGGGCGCCTTGTTCTGGAGCGGGCTTACACTGCTCACCGCGGTCACGCACACTTACACCGAATTACTGGTCCGGCACACGCTGGTGGGTGTGGGCGAGGCAACGTTCGTCACGATCGCGCCGACGTTTGTGGCTGATCTTTTCGCTGAAAGGATACGAGGCCGGATTCTTGGTGTCTTTTATCTGGCGATTCCCGTGGGGTCCGCGGCAGGGTATTTGCTGGGTGGATATTTAGCGCCTCGTTATGGATGGAGATTTCCGTTTTATATTGCGGCGGCCCCGGGATTTCTGCTGGCACTGGCCGTTTTATTTTTGAGGGAGCCCGAGCGCGGGCAGTTTGATTCGCTGAAGGAAACTCCGGAACGTGGAACGATTCTAGGTCTGGCGCGCAATCCGGCGTTCCTGACCTCGACGCTTGGCATGGCGGCGATGACCTTTTCCCTAGGCGGCATTCAGGTGTGGATTCCGAAGTTTCTGTACAGCGAACGGCACTACTCGTTGGAGGCGGCGAACCTCGCCTTCGGCGTCATCATTGTGATCGATGGCATTCTCGCGGCCTTGGCCGGTGGATGGCTGGGCGACTATTTATTGCCGCGGATGAAGAGCTCCTATTATCTGGTTTCGGCAGCAAGCATGTTGATCGGGATGCCCGTCATGGTGGTGGCGCTGTTTGCCAGGGGTCCGGTCATGATACCGGCGATTGGGGTGGCGGCCTTCTTTCTCTTGCTCAATACTGCGCCGCTGAATGCAGCGGTAATCAACTCTGTTGGCGGTCACATTCGCGCGACCGCCCTGGCGGTGAATATTTTCATTATTCACATTCTTGGCGACGTACCTTCGCCGACGATGATGGGATGGGTGGCGGATAAGCGGTCGCTTCAGGCAGCCTTTGTTCTGCCCGTGATCGCCATGGGGATCTCTTCTGCCATACTGTTCTATGGGATGAGATTTGCGCCGCCGGTCGCCTTCAGCGCGTCCGCAGAGGCAGGGAAAACCTAAGCGGGATGGTTTATTTCTATTGGATTGCGGGAACAATTCTGGGATTGGCGTGGTTCTCCCGCATTGTGGATGCTGCCCTTGGCATGCACTCGGTTGCCGATGTTTCCCGTCCGGAATGGGATCGGAATCCGGTTTCAGGGGCGGGAAATCCTCGGGTTTCGATTATTGTTCCCGCCCGCAACGAAGAAGACACGATTGAGCGGGCGTTGGGCTCTCTGCTCGCGCTCGATTACGACAATTATGAAGTGATCGCGGTGAATGACCGGTCGGACGATCGTACGGGCGAGATCATGGACCGGGTCGCTCAATGTCAAAGTGAAAGTCAGCGTCAAAATCCCCACCCTGTCGCACAGAACGCGACAAGGGTAGAGCGCCCGCTTTCCTTTCGGACTCTGCGAGTCATTCATCACCGAGAACTGCCTGCCGGTTGGTTGGGAAAAACGCATGCGATGTGGACCGCTGCGAATTTGGCGACGGGCGAATGGCTGCTCTTCACCGATGCCGATGTGTTGTTCAAACCGGACTCGCTGCGGCGCGCGCTGGCTTACGCGGAATCGGTGCCCGCCGATCATGTGGTGCTGTTTCCGCGGATGATCATGAAACGGCCGGGTGAGTTCATGGTAATCGCGTTTTTTCAGACCATGTTTATGTTCGGGCACCGGCCGTGGAAAGTCGCGGATCCCGGCGCCAAGGATCACATTGGCGTGGGCGCGTTCAACCTGGTGCGCCGGAGCGTGTATGAGGCCGTGGGTACGTACGCAGCACTGCGCATGGACGTACTCGACGACATGAAATTGGGCAAAGTCGTCAAGAATGCCGGCTTTGCGCAGCGCAATGTTTTTGGCGGGGATTTGATTTCCCTCCGCTGGGGAAAGGGCGCGCTGGGGATCGTCGATAACCTGACGAAGAATTTTTTTGCGATCCTGTCGTATGAAGCCTGGCGAACCGTGGTTTCGGCATTCGGCTTGGCGTTCGTGAATCTGGGGCCGTTTCTGGGTGTATTTCTGGCGCATGGGTGGGCGCGCGTGCCCTTTGCCGTCGCACTGGGCTCAATGTTTCTCATTTATCTCGGTATGTCGTGGCGGTCGGCCGTGCCGCCGTATTATTTCTTTCTGCATCCCGTCAGCGCGATTCTGTTCACGTACACACTGCTGCGTTCGATGATTCTCACACTCTGGAATGACGGGATCGTTTGGCGTGGAACGAAGTATCCGCTGGACGAATTGCGCAAGGGGAGAGTGTGAGAGGTTATTGCTCGGGCGGATCGGCGCCTTCGCCGTCGTTGCCGTACGTCGCAGTTGTATTGGGCGTGGGTTTGACCTTCGCCGGTTTCTTGGTGGGGCGGAGATGTCCAGCGCTGTAGTGGCCGGTTTTTTCAACATCGTATTCTTTCGGGAGCGGCGGGATCAGCGTGGACCCTCCGGCGATTTGGCTGATGCGTTTGAGGATGATTTCGGCCCTGCTGTCGTAGAGTTTGACGGCGCCGCGGACTTCAATCGTTCGGCCGGTGAGGCGCCGGACGTCGCCAACATCTTTCAGGTCAGACGGAAAGACCACGACCGTGAAAGGACAGGCCATTTGGTCTTCGCAGAAGTCGAGGAAGTGAACGCCTTTCGCTCCGACTTTCACACGCAGGACTTTGCCGATCACGCACTTGGTTTCGCCCACGTGACGGCTGGCTTCGCGGATCGGAAGACAATCGGAAGCGGCGTGGGCGCGCGTGGAGAGCAGGATCATCAGCACCGCGGTTGCTCCAGAAGCACAGCGCGCCGCCGGGCTTTGCCCGGCCGGACAGCCGGGGGCGGCTGTCCCCACAGTCATCGGAAGGTGCGTCCGTCGGAATCCGAACACATGTTGATTTTAAGAATGGGCGGGGACGAACGCGCGGCGGGACAGAAATAAAAACTGGAATTGTTCCGGAACGGGACTTTAGGCGAAGTCCCCACTTCTCGCAAGCCACACGAGAAATGGGGCACCCTGAGTGGATATTGACTTCGAGAATTGTTTATTTGAACGACTTGACGGCGGCCGCTTCGTCGTCTTTCACGTCGAAGACGGTGTAGAGCTTGGTGATTTGGAGCAGATCGTTTACTTTCTTGGTCAGGTTCAGCAGCTTGAGTTCGCCGCCCTGATTTTTCGTCGTGGTGAAGGCGCTGACCAGTTCGCCGATGCCGGAGCTGTCGATGTAGTTGACATCCTGCAGGTTCAGGACAATCTTCTTGTTACCTTTGGCCAGCAGTTCGCGCACCGTGTCGCGGAGAATGACGCTGCCTTCGCCCAGCGTGATGCGTCCGCTACAGTCCACGATTACAACCCCGTCCACTTGCCGACTACCAACCTTCATGCTCACTGGGAAGCCTCCTTGCCGCCCGCGGTTGGCCCGTGGACGTGCTTGATCAATTTAAGTTCGGTGCCCGTCTGGCTGGGGCGAATTTCCACCACATCCATAAACGAGCGCATAAGAAAAATCCCGCGGCCGGACGTTTTGAGCAGGTTTTCCGGCGCCAGCGGGTTGGGAATCTTGCTCAGATCCAACCCGGGACCCTGGTCACGAATGGTAATGACCAGGTCTTCGCCCGTACGCTCAAAAGCCAGAGTAACTTTTTTGTCCGGGGCATACGCGTTGCCGTGCAAAACCGCGTTGACCGCGCCCTCGCGCACGGCCATGGAAATCTGCATGACCTCGTCGTCGGCAAAGCCGAGTTCAGTAGCGATGCGGGTAGCCTTCTCCTCTGCGTTATCGATCGTCTCCAACGAGGAGTCGAGCGTGTAGGACACCCGTTGCTCGGTCATAGCCATGGACGTGAGCTGAAATTTAAGTATAAGACTGGGGACGGCTCGTGTGCCGGGAGATCTCGCCCTCAGGCCCTCGCCAGAAGCATTTCCCAGCGAATGCGGTAGTTTGCCTGTCGAATAGAGAAATGTCAATGTGGGATGCGAAATGGCGTGATTCGAAGGACGGCGCTTTCCTTCACTCGGCGACTGCTGACGCAGGAGCCCGGACCGCAGGCGTCAAACGTCGGACCTCCGACTTAAAGGCCAAGGGTCTGAAGGCAAAGCGTCCCGAGTCTGATGGCTGACCTCCCACGCCGAAGATCAAAGACCAGGGCTTATAATCTGGCGTCGTGAATCAGATTCCTTCAAGTCTCAGGGTGCGGCTGTGGAGGATTTTCCTCGCTGTGTTTCTTTTCGTGCTCGGGACGGCAGCACTTGTGTATGGTGTGGACTATCTGATCTTCCGCGTACGGGCGGCGACCAACCGAAACGCATATGGATCGGTCGTAGTGAATCACTACACTGCCGTGCTACAAAAGAACGGAAAAACCACCTTAACCTTCGATCCGCCGCAGCCCTGGACTTGCGTGAACGCATTGTTTCCGCATGCGGGAGCGCTACCCTGCTGGTACTTGAACCGGCATCCAGACCAAAGGACCGATATTTGAAATGCGGCGAATTGTTAGGGGGATGATGGGGCAATATAGCTTTGTCCGGTTGAATCGAATGCCACGTCGAGGGAGCGACCTGTTTCGCCAATTGACCGGTCGGGATTGCAAATCCTACATCTTGACGACGTTCGATGCCAGGGTGTGCAATGCCCAACTAAACTAAAAGGAGCACCGATGAGCCGATTCTTGAGCGTTTGCTTGCTTGCAGGCTGCGGGATCGTCTCGGTTCTGGCGGCGTCTCACGCTCCGCAGAGCACTTCGATGGCAGGCGACCGGGCGAATGCTTCGCAAGCAACCATTGAAGGCTTGGTTCGGGATGTTGCCTGTCCCATTCAGAACCTGGATGGAACTGCGACTAACCTAAGCCTCAAATGCGTGATGGAATGCGTGAGGGGTGGTTCGCCGCTCGTGATTCTGACCAAGGATGGTCACTTGTATTTCCCCATCTCTAACAAAATGCCCGATACGGATCAGCGGCAGGAACTGATGCCGTTCGTCGGCAAATACGTGCGGGCCAGCGGGACCGTATTTGAGCGGACAGGGACGCACGCGATTGTGATCACGGAAATTAAAGAAATGAAAGAGATCCACCTGACGATGGATGGGCAGTAATTCAGGCTCACCGAGAACAAACGACCGAATGCTATTGTGGGAGCAAGTGAACCGCTGTTAACAGCGATAGCTCATTGCCACGTAACGGCGTCGTGGCGTGGGGTAGAATGTGTCGGCAATACGCCGCCGAGGCCCTCATGCAAAGGAACTCCTTTCGCTGCATCCGCGGAATTGCGATTTTTGTCGCCCTAAGCTGCGCCGCGTTTGCCGCTAACCCATCTGAATCCCGGCTGCAGAAGGCTTATCGCTTCCAGCAGGGCGGCTGGACGTATGTGCATCTGGAAGGCTCGCCGGCCGAGATCGGCTATCAGCACGGCTATCTACTCGCGCCGGAAATTGCCGACGCGTTTGAGGCCATCAAATTATTTGACACGCGGGAGACACAGCGCGACTGGGAATTCTTCCGCACGACGGCGCGGGGTATGCTGTGGCCGCGCATCGACGCCGAGTATCAGAACGAATTGCAGGGCATCGCCGACGGGGTGAAGGCGCACGGAGTCGACCTCGACGTGTACGACATTGTGGCGCTCAACGCGTTTGAGGAAGTGCCCGACTACTATGTGCCCTGGCTCAATAAGCAGCAGAAATCGCAGAAGGCGCCGAAGTTGGCGGCTCCAGGAAATTGCAGTGCCTTCATTGCAACCGGCAGCATGACCAAGGATCACCAGATTGTGATCGCGCACAATAATTGGACCAGCTATCTGGCGGGCGAACGCTGGGTGATTATTTTTGACATCCAGCCCGAGCATGGCAACCGCATTCTGATGGATGGCTTTCCGGGGGTAATTACCAGCGACGACGATTTCGGTGTGAACTCTGCCGGCATGATGATTACGGAGACGACCATCGCGCAGTTTGAGGGCTGGGACCCAAACGGCAAGCCGGAGTTTATGCGGTCGCGCAAGGCGCTGCAGTACGCCAATAATATTGATGACTTCGTGCGCATTATCAAGGAAGGTAACAACGGCGGGTACGCGAACGACTGGCTCGTCGGCGACCGCAAGACGGGAGAGATCGCGTATCTGGAGCTGGGTTTGAAGAACACTCCGCTCTGGCGCACGAAAAATGGTTATTTTGTGAGCTCGAATTTTGCCCGCGATCCGAAGTTAATTCAGGAGGAGACCAGCGGGTTCGATCCGAACGATATGTCTTCGTCGATGAATGCGCGTCATGCGCGCTGGGAAGAAGAGATGACGCAGTCTAAGGGAAAGATCGACGTCAAGATGGCCGAGCAGTTTCTTTCCGACCATTTCGACACCTTCGAAAAAAAAGAGCAGCCGAACGAGCGTGCGCTGTGCGGGCATGTGGACGCTTCTCCGCGCGGCGTAAAGGAATGGGGATGGGATGCCTACAACCCGGGCGGTGCGGTGCAGGGCAAGGCGACCGACAGCGCCATGGCGGCGAAGATGAGTTTTGTGGCGAGCGCGGGACATCCCTGCGGAGCAGACTTCGTGGCCAAGGATTTCCTAGAACAGCATCCGGAATTTTCCTGGCAGAAGCCGTTGTTGCACGATATGAAGGCGGGGCCGTGGACCGTGTTTACGGCGGGGCAGAAAGAGCAGTAACAGGGGCTAGGGACTAGGGACTAGATCCGACAGTCGTCCACGGAGCATTAAGAACGCCCCAACCTCTGATCCCTGATTTCCAAATCCGCCTCATAAGCAATTTCGATTGGACTCGGGGACCGGAGGTCTCTAGAGTCCTTAGGGTGCAGCCTAGCCGGACACGAACTCGCGGACTTGTGCGCCGAATGAACCCTCCGGAGGCTCCCCTCACGCTGTTTCGCCCGCCATTCCGCAACTACCAGTTTGACGCGGCCTACGATGAAATGTTCTCCGGCCCCGGCACCCCTCGGGCGCACTATAAAGCTTTGTTTCAGACGCTACTGGAGCTTCCTGCCGAGCAACTGCGCAAGACCCAGCAGGCCGCCGACCTGTCGTTTCTGCACCAGGGCATCACTTTTACGGTCTACGGGAACGACGAAGGTACCGAGCGGGTTTTTCCCAACGATCTGCTGCCGCGGATTATCCCGTATGAGGAGTGGCACAAGATCGAAATTGGGCTCACGCAGCGTATTGCTGCGCTGAATCTGTTTCTCGAGGACATTTACCATCACGGCCGAATTCTCGCGGATGGGGTCGTGCCCCGAGAACTGGTTTACAGTTGCCGTCACTTCCGGCGCGAAATGCGTGGACTCACCGTTCCGCGCGGGATTTACGTCAGCATTTGCGGGACTGATCTCGTGCGCCTGCCCGACGGAAGCTTCGCCGTGCTGGAAGATAATCTGCGCGTGCCCAGCGGCGTGTCGTACATGCTGGCCAACCGCAAGGTGCTGAAGAGAGTTTTCCCTACGCTGTTCCGCGATTACGGCGTGTGCCCGGTCGATCATTATTCGCAGGCGCTGCTGGCGACGCTGCGGGCGCTGGCTCCGGCGAATTCTTCGACGCGGCATGAACCGAAAGTTGTCCTGCTGACGCCCGGCGTTTTCAATTCCGCGTACTTCGAACACACATTCCTCGCCCAGCAGATGGGGATTGAACTGGTCGAGGGCCGCGATCTTCTGGTGCACGACAACATCGTCTATATGCGGACCACGGCTGGTCTGCGGCGGGTGGATGTGATTTACCGCCGGGTCGATGACGACTTTCTCGATCCACTGTGCTTCCGGAGGGACTCCAGCCTGGGCGTGCCCGGGCTATTCAACGCCTACCGCGCAGGGAATGTAGTCTTGGCCAACGCGATCGGGACCGGAGTGGCCGACGATAAAGCGTTGTATGCCTATGTGCCAGCCATTATTCGATATTACCTGGGTGAGGATCCGATCTTGGCCAATGTTGAGACCTACTTGCTGAGTGACCGTGCGCAAAGAACCTACGTCCTGGAGCATCTGGACGAACTCGTGGTGAAGGCGGTCGGCGAGTCGGGTGGCTACGGCATGTTAATTGGGCCGCATAGCACGGAAGAAGAAAGGGAAGAGTTCCGGCAGCGAATTCAGGCGGAGCCGCGGAACTATATTGCTCAGCCGACGCTGAGTTTGTCGCGGGCGCCATGTTTTCTCGAAGGCGAGGTGCAGGCGCGCCATGTGGATTTGCGACCTTACATTCTGTATGGCGAGAACGTGACGCTGGTGCCGGGAGGGTTGACGCGAGTGGCGTTGCGGCGAGGATCGCTGGTGGTCAACTCATCGCAGGGCGGCGGCAGCAAGGACACTTGGGTGCTTCGGGCATAGGGCAGAGGCTAGAGGTCAGGGACTAGGGGGAAGAAAGCGATGCTTCGGTATTTCTAGCCCCTAGCCTCTTAGTCCCTGACCCCTGATCCCTAGCCCCTGATCAAAAATGAACGAGCGGAGTCGAACAGTCATGCTCTCCCGGGTCGCGGACAGTTTGTATTGGATGAGCCGGTACCTGGAGCGCGCCGAACACACGGCGCGCCTGATCGATGTGGACCTGCAGCTTCGGCTCGATCAGTCGCCGGAAGCGGGTGCCGGACGTTGGTTGCGGCTTTTGGAAGCTTCGCAAGTTCCTCCGCCGGAAGACGGGAAGATCGACGCCGCAACTCTTACGCAAGTTCTGACGCTGGAGCGCGGTAACCCCTCTTCAATTCTTTCCTGCGTTGCTGCAGCTCGCGAGAACTTGCGGCAGGTGCGCGAGCAATGCAGCACGGAAATGTGGGAGCAGCTCAACCGCCTGTACTTGCAGGTAAACAGCACGACGGCCAGCGAGGCCTGGCTGCTCAATACCTACGCGTTCTTTCGCGCGGTGCAGGAGGGCGCGCATCTCTTCCAGGGTGTCACCGATTCCACCATGTCGCACGGCGAAGGCTGGCAGTACATCCGGCTCGGACGTTTTGTCGAGCGCACCGAAGCGCTGGCGCGGCTGATTGGCACGCACTTCGGCCAGCTCCCGCATACACTGGATCAGGCAGTCGAGAGCGAAGAATATCTCGAGTGGGTGGGGTTGCTGAAGTCCTGCGCGGCGTTCGAGGCCTACTGCAAGACCTATACCGCGGAATTACGGCCGCTGCGCGTGGCCGAGTTTCTGCTGCTGAATCCGGAGTTCCCGCATTCAATGCGCTTCTCCGTCGACCGCGTGCACGCGGCCCTGATCGCCATTGGAGAATTGACTGAGCGCAAGGCCGAGCAGCCGGTGCGGCTGGCAGGGCGCTTGTGCGCGACCCTGAGCTTCAGCCAGATCGAAGAAATCATGGCGTCAGGGGCGAACGGATATGTCGACAGTGTGCGCTGGCAATGCGCGCAGGCGCACACGGCGATCCACCAGGTTTATTTTGATTATTCCGTGGAGTCGGCGCTGGTCTCCTAGAGCGCTTTGAGGGAAAACTCTTGATCTATTCCGTCCGCCACACGACCATATTCCGCTACGAACCCGCGGTGCGCGAGAGCGTGATGGAAGTGCGACTGCAGCCGCGCAGCGACGGAGAACAACGCTGCCTGAGCTTCGCACTCGAGGTCGATCCCGCGGCAAACGTCATGCAGTATCGCGATTTCACTGGGAACACAGTGCATCATTTCGATATCGCAGGGCCGCATACGCAGGTGAAAGTCACGGCGCAATCGACGGTGGAACTGCAGTCCCTTCCGGCGCCGCGTCCTGCCGACAGCGGTGATTGGGCCGACCTGGACGCGCTGGTCGCGAGCAACGATCACTGGGAAATGCTTTTGCCCAGCCACTTCGCGCATTCGAGCGAACCGCTGGGCAATTTGGCGAAAGAAATCGGCTGCGAGCGCCGCGGGAATCCGCTGGTGTTGCTGACGGAATTGAACGAGGCGATTTACGCGTTGTTTTCCTACGTCCCCAACAGCACGAAAGTCGATTCGCCGATTGAAGAAGCGCTGCAAGCGCGGCAGGGCGTTTGCCAGGATTTTGCCCACATCATGATCGCACTGGTGCGTGGGCTGCAAATTCCGTGCCGCTACGTCAGCGGATACATGTTTCATCGCGATGAGGACGAACAAGACCGCTCACTCGAAGGCGCATCGCATGCCTGGGTGGAAGCGCTGGTGCCGGGATGGGGATGGGTCGCGTTCGATCCCACGAACAATTTGGTCGGCGGCGACCGGCATATCCGCGTCGCCATTGGCCGCGATTATGCCGACGTTCCTCCGACCCGCGGTGTGTACAAGGGCGAGGCACAGAGCGAACTGAGCGTCGCAGTAACGGTGAGCCCCGCGGATAACATCGCCCCGGAACCGATTACACCAAGCTTCGTAGTGCGGTCGAGGCCGGTGCTGGTCAGGGCTGCGGCGCGGTCAGAGCAGGAACAACAGCAACAGTGAAATGTGAACGATTCAAAGGGCGCATACAAGGGGCGGTATTTGCACGCACCGGTTACGCAGCGGCTGAGATTTCGAGTTCAACGTTGTCGTACTCGTTCAGGACGCGACAGCCTCGTAGGTAGAAATCGCGTAATAGATGTTCGTCTCGTCGACGGATTCTGGTTCAACGCGCTTGCTACGCTGGACCAACCCCCACTTCTCGCAAAGAACGCGAGAAATGGGGCACTGGGTCGTGATGGCACGAACCCGGAAGTTCTAAAGTTTTCCACGCAGGCCATCCAAGCGCTGCTGAGCTTCCGCCATGCCCGGCGCCAATTGCAACGCCGCGGCGTAGGCGCTGGCAGCGGCCCGGGATTGCCCTTTGTCTTCCAGAGCGCGGCCTAGCCAGAAATCAGCTTGGGCGAGCGGGGCGATCTGCGCGGCGCGGGACAAATCAGCCATTGCCCCGTCCAGATTGCCCTGCCGGTATTCCGCAATGCCACGGCCAAGCAGGCTGTTCTGTTTGTCGGGATTAATCTGGAGCGCGGCGGTAAATTGCTGGGTTGCTTCGTTAAGATTGGCTGGGTTCGAATCGCTGAGACCCAACAACAGAAATCCGAGGTTGCCGTGGGTCTGCGCGGCCTCGGTGGCGTCGGAGCTGTACTGGAGCGCGAGTTCGTATTCGCGGCGGGCGGCGACGGGATGGTTCTGCTGTTGCTGCAGCACGCCGAGATTGTAGTGCGCGGTCGAGAGCTGGGGGATGAACTCCGCAGCGGCCTCGAAGTGCGGCTGCGCCAGGTCGGGACGGCCCATCTCCATGAGCGCGGTGCCGAGATTGTCTTCGGCGATGCCGTTGCGGCGGGTTACGGCGAGCGCGTGCGAAAAGAGTGTGTAGCTGTTGTGCCAGTAGTTGATTTGCAGAAACGCCATCGACGCGTAGGCAACGAGCACCGCCGCCGCGATCGCGCCTTGCGCAAAATTCGACAGCTTCAGTTGCGCGAATAATTCAGCACATCCCCAGACTGCGACCACGAAAAGCCCGACGAACGGAAGGTAGGCGTAGCGATCGGCCATTGCCTGGCGTCCGACCTGCACGATGCCGATCATGGGGATCATCGCCACGAGATACCATAGCCAACCCACGAGCAAATAGCGGTGGCGCTCGCGATAACGCCACGCCAGCACGGTGATAGCTACGAGCAGTAGTGCTGCAGCCAGCACATTCCACGCCGCCAACGATCCCTCGGGATGCGGATAAAACACCGCGAGACCTGAAGGCCAAACTCCTTTGCCGAGATACGACGCGTAGGAGTAAATGGCGTTCGCGAGGCGCTGAGTCAGCGGCAGCAATTCCGTGTTGCCCAGCGCGCCGCCAGCGCGCTGCGCGTAGAGAGTGATCCAGGAACTGGCGGCGGACAACACTAAAAGTGGGATCTTTTCGATGGCGAGCTGGAGGAAGGTTGCACAATCGCCTGATTCAGAAGCCAGGCGGCGCAGCGGCCAGTAGTCCCAGAGTAAAAACAGCAGCGGCAATGTGACCACCATCGGTTTCGCAGCGAGGCCCAGGGCGAACAGTGCAGCTACTACGGCATAGCGTCCAATACTTCGCTGACTCGCATACCATCCATAGGCCGCCACTGCCAGCAAGAGAAAGAACATCGACAGCAACGATTTGCGTTCTGCTATCCAGGCCACGCACTCGACATTCAACGGATGAACTGCAAAAAGCGCCGCCGCGACCGCGCTGCGCAGAACATATCCGGTGGCTCGTCGCAGCACGAAGAAAAGGAGCACCACGTTGAACGCGTGAAGCACAATACTGACTACATGATGTCCCCGCGGGTTCGTGCCGAATAATTGCACGTCGGCCATGTGCGATATCCAGGTCAGCGGATGCCAATTGGCCTCGACCGTCGCCGTGCAAGCCCAGGAGATATTGCTCCACGAGAGTCCCTGCAGAACGTGGGCGTTGGCGGTGACGTACGCCGGATCGTCATAGTTGACGAAAGCACTATCGAAGGCAGGGAAGTACAGAAGCAGCGTCCCCGCGAACAGAATCAGCGAAAGCACAACTGGCGAGCGCATCAGACCGGGGAAGGATCGAATCTCTGCGGGATCGGGAGCCGGCTTGGATCTGGGCACTGTGCTCGATTGTGGACTAGCTATTTGGGTGGCCCGAGACTTGAAAATATGGCGGAGAGGGTGGGATTTGAACCCACGATACCCGTTAAGGTATGTCCGCTTTCGAGGCGGATCGTTTCAACCACTCACGCACCTCTCCGGAAGCAGCAATCAGCCCTCAGCTATTAGCCGTCAGTGAAAGCAGATTCCTCCGCTCCTCGCTTTGCTCGGGCGTCGGAATGACAGCGACTGGCTTGGCTACCTGCCAACGACCAAAGACCAACGACCGCCAACGACTAACGACGATTTCTAAAGAACGATTGCAGCATTTCCGCGCTGCGGCCTGCCAGAACCCCGCTGCGAACCTCGATCTTGTGGTTCAGTTGCGGATGATTTACGACTTGCATCGCCGAATGCACGGCCCCTGCCTTGGGATCATCCGCGCCATATACCAGGCGCTTAATGCGGGCATGCACCAAGGCCCCGGCGCACATAGCGCACGGTTCAATTGTAACAAACAGTTCGCAGTCTTCCAGGCGATGGTTACCAACGGCGGCACCGGCTTGGCGCAGGGCGATGACCTCGGCGTGAGCCGCAGGATCGGAGTCCGTGATGTTACGATTCCATCCCCGGCCGACGATCTGGCCTGTGCACACTACGACGGCGCCTACGGGCACTTCTCCAGCTTCGAGCGCGCGCTGGGCACAGCGCAGGGCCTCCTCCATCCACAGTTCGTCCGCACGGGGCTCGTCGGAGGCGGTCTCGAATGTTAGGTCTTCGGCCTTGGGATGATCGAAGGTTCTCTGTGGGCGCACGCGGGTTGATGCTCCGCTCAGTATTTTAGCGGTTTTTGCCGCTGGAAGGACCCAACGTAGGAAGCTGCGCCCAGCACCAGCAGCACTACATCATGCTCAGCACGGTGCGCACCACATCGGGCACAACCGCGTGTATGACAGCCGGACCGACGACCCGAACCAACGGGTAAGCAATCACCACCACCGGCATTACCAACAGCAGCCAGAGATGCGTCGGCAGGTTTGTAAAGTACGCTTTCATGACATCCCCTGCTGCTAGTTACGGAGGGGCGGGGGGAAAAGTTCCGTGCGCGCCCGGAGGCCGAGAATGACGCTAAACCACAGAGGACACAGGGGAACACAGTGGATGACACTGAGACTTGAGCCCTGTGCGACTCTGTGTCCCCCTTTGGTTGATCGATCCAGGAGCATGAACCTGAGGCTGCGCCCCTTTGGCGATTCCTTCGTTAGTGGTATGCTAGCGGCGTCATGGGCATGGCAAGCTTGCTTCGCAAAGTGTTCCTGGTCGACCTGCTGCAGGGGATGAGGATCACATTCCGGAACCAGGATCCCAAGGAGATCTATACCGAGCAGTATCCCCTGGAGCGGCCGCAGGTAGCGGAGCGCTACCGCGGGGCGCCGCGTCTGAACGTAAACCCGGACACTGACGAGACTATGTGCATTGCCTGCGATCTGTGCGCACTGGCGTGCCCAGAGAATCTGATTGTCGTTTCCAGCGCACGCAACGAGCACACCCGCCGTAAGGAACTCACTGACTTCACTTATGACCTGAGCCGCTGCATGTTCTGCGGCCTGTGTGAAGACGCCTGCCCGGTCGACGCGCTCGAACTCACTCAGGATTTCGAACTCGCCAGCTATACCCGCGAAGGCTGGATCTGGGACCGCAAGACGCTGGAAAAGGGTCCGCAACCCACGCAGTACCGCCGATAGGATATTTCCGCCGCCTACCGGTCGTTCCCGCCCGCCAGTTGTTTCTCCGGCAGAAAGTACATGGCTGGAATCAGCGCGAAAATAAAATACGCTGCGTAGATCGAGACATACGCCAGCGGAACCGACAACAGATACAGGGCCGCCGAGAAGGCATTCTTGCGCTGGATGGCCGCGTGATATGCCGCCAGCCAGGTATCATGGCGATCCTGGTGAACCAGAATGACTCGCAGGAAATAAAACGCGGACGAACACAAGACCAGATCTAATCCGTACAGCGCCACCGCCAGCGGCTCGCGGTAGTTCTTGCCCAGATAGTCGGTGACGAAGGGCACGAGCGACATCCAGAAAAGCAGGTAAAGGTTGGTCCATAGCAGGCGCGCGGACACGCCGTGAACCGCGTGAATGAGGTGATGATGGTTCACCCACATGATGGCCACGACCAGAAAGCTGAGTCCGTAGCTGATAAACACGGGCGCGACTTTCGCCAGAGCGGCAAGCGTAGGCTGCGCGGGCGCACGCAACTCCAGCACCATGATGGTGACGATGATTGCGATTACGCCGTCGCTGAAGGCTTCCAGACGGCCGGTAGTGATTTCCGCGTGGGGCATGGCGAGAATCTAACACGAGGGAAAAGGGGCCAAAGAACGATTTCAGATTTTAGATTGTAGATTTCAGATTGAAACCCAATAGCCTTCGGATTTCTCAATCTAAAATCTACAATCTGCGATCTAAAATCTCCTCACTCCGGCTGCTGCTGCGTCATGCAGTGCATCGCACCCAGACCCCAAATAAAATCGCCCGAATAAATTGGAACGATCTCGCGGCTGGGGAAGAGCTCGACCAGCGTGTTCAACGCGATGCGATCGTTGGGGCGATTGAAGACCGGCGCGAGCACGACTCCATTCGCGATGTAGAAGTTCGCATAGCTGGCCGGAAGCCGCCTGCCTTCGAAGATGACAGGCTGCGGCATCGGCAGTTCGACAACGGTCAACTGGCGGCCCTCTTGGTTGCGGGCGGCTTGCAGGCGGCGCAGGTTGGCGCGCAGTGGAGCGTGATTCGGATCTTTTGAGTTTGGCTCAACCATGGTGACAACGGTGTTCTTCGAGACGAATCGGGTCAGGTCGTCGACATGGCCGTGAGTATCGTCGCCGACGATGCCGCGTCCCAGCCAGATCGTGTGTGGGGCGCCAAGATAATCGGCAAACGCTTTTTCGTAGTGAACCCGCGTCATGTGCGGATTGCGTTCCTGTATTTTGCTCAGTAGGCACTCTTCGGTAGTGAGGATCGTGCCCGCGCCGTTGACGTCGATCGATCCGCCTTCGAGCACGATGCGTTTCCCGCCGGAAAGTGGGTGAATTTCCTGGGTGCGAACTGTGTGCCCCATTTCTCGCGCGTTCTTGGCGCGAGAAGTAGGGTTTTTGAATTTCGCCATGAGACTGCCGACTTTGTCGTCGTACCGCCAGTTGGAATACTTCGCCCAGGCATTAAAGCGAAATTTGAGCGCTAGCGGCGCTGTCGGGTTTTCGCGGGCGGGAGTGCCTGCGCCACACTTTAAGAAAATGCATCCCGAATCGCGCAGCCAGACGCGGTTCGTCGGCCAGTGATGAAACCGGATGTTGTTCGAGAGCGCGTCAGCGCGCTCCAGAACTCTGCGCGCCTGTCTTGCCGCCACTGCATTGTTGACGCTTAACTCCACCCGCTCGTGATTCGCCAGATTGCGAATGATCTCGGCGTAGACCCAGGGAATCGGCTCGAACCTCCCCGGCCAATCTCCTTGATAGTGAGGCCATGCCAGCCAGGTCGCGGCGTGAGGCTCCCACTCGGCGGGCATACGGTAGCCAAGAGCCGCGGGCGTGGCGTCATCGATAGTTAAGGGATTACTTGAATATCTACGGAGAGCCTTGGCCACGGTGGATTCTCGTCTTTCTCGATCAAATCTGGTCAATGAGTCGGCTGGTGATGGGCGCGTAGGCATCGATGCGGCGGTCGCGCAGGAAGGGCCAGTTGCGGCGGATGTCTTCAAGCGTCTTCAGATCCACATCGCCGACCAGGATTTCCTCCCGGTCATGCGAGCCTTCTGTGAGCACGCGGCCGAAGGGATCGCAGAAGAATGATCCGCCCCAGAATTCAAGCCCCGCACCGGAGGCCGCATTGCCGCGGACATTGCCGGTTTCGAAGCCGACGCGGTTCGCCACAGCAACATAAACACCGTTGGCGATGGCATGTGCGCGCTGGATGGTGCGCCAGGCATCGTGCTGGGCCACGCCGAACTCGGCTTTCTCCGCAGGATGCCAGCCAATCGCGGTTGGATAAAAGAGAATCGTTGCTCCCTGCAAGGCCGTGAGCCGCGCGCCTTCGGGATACCACTGATCCCAGCAGACCAGTGTGCCCAGCTTGCCAGCGCTGGTGTCGAGGGCACGAAAACCGAGATCGCCGGGCGTAAAGTAGAACTTTTCGTAGTAGAGGGGATCGTCGGGAATGTGCATCTTGCGGTAAAGGCCGCGGAGAGAGCCATCGCTGTCGAAAATGGCGGCGGTGTTGTGGTAGACCCCGGCCGCTCGCTTTTCGAATAGTGACGCGATGATCACGACACCATGCCGGTACGCGGCAGCGCCGATTTTTTCACTGGTCGGGCCGGGGATGGGCTCGGCCAGGTCGAACAGAGCATGATCTTCGCGCTGGCAGAAGTATTGCGTCTGAAAAAGTTCGGGCAGGCAGACCACGTTTGCCGCACGCCCGGCGGCATCGGCAACGCGGCTGAGAGCTTTTTCCAGGTTCTGCTCCGGCTCCGGTCCGCAGGACATCTGCACCAGAGCCACGCGAAATTTTTCGGGCGGCACGAGTTTCTAACCCTCCGACGAACAATATAGCAGGAGAGAAGCGGTCAGCTATCGGCTCTCAGGCCGCAGAAGTTTCGCTGGCGTGTTTCTTTGCGAAGTCTGCAGGGCCTTCGCTCGCTGCGGCTCAAGCTTTTCAAAGCATTCGACCGCGAAGTAGGCGAAGAAAAACTTTCAGGCGATCAGGTCTCGCGCTTTTGAGAGGCGAATGCGCGCTTCAGGCGCGGATTGGAGCCCACAAGTGATTCCAGCCGCTGCACGATTTCTTTCGACGGCATCGACCGCAGAACAGCCTCGATCGCCGGTTCGGCATGCAGCGCTTCCTTCCGCACCATGTCCAATAGAAATTCCAGGGCCGCTTCCTGTCGCGTCAGCGCGATCGCTGCGAGCAGAACCGAACGCCACCAGGGATCGTGAGCCACCGCGAAGCACTCGCGCAAGACCTCGAAACCTTCAGGGGAATGCGTGCCGGCAATGGCCAGCGCGGCTTCGGCGGCGCTGTCATCGGCAGCCGCCAGGAAGTGACTCACCCACGGGACCGCCCGCACGCCATCGATGCGTAAGACTCCCGCATAGCAAGTGCCGAGGATTTCGGGTTCGTCCGCGCCCAGAACGGCTCGCAAGCGGAGCAGCAGCACTGCCGACGGCGAGCCCACCTGCTCGATGGCTCGAACGATCTCGACTCGAACCGCCTTGTCTTTGTCGGCGAGCAACTCGACCAGATGAGCTAACAGATCCTTTTCGGTGACACCGCGGCATTGCACCAAGGCCAGGGCGCAGGTGGCGCGCAGCGCTCCGGCCGTGTCGGATTGTCCCCCCCAGACCGGTTCCATCTGGATGTGCCGCATCCCACGCAAAAACACTTCCTCGTCCTGCTGTTCCGCGGCGGCGAGTGCCCGGCTGAGCGCGTTCTTGGCCCAGCACTGTGGGTCGGTCTTGACCGGATCGTCAAAGAAACGATTGAAGGCGGCGAGCAGTTCCGGCATCAGGCCGAACAGGTTGAATTCGCGAACCAAGTCGGCCCCCTTCGCGACCAGAAAGTTATTGCGATGTCCCAGCGCCTTGCGCAGCGCCTCGGCCCGGGCGTCCGCGGAGCCGTGACGTAGCGCATCCAGTGCCGCAATCTGTTCTTCGAAACCGCGCTTGCCGGACATGGCAAGAAGTGTAAACGAGCGCAGCAGAAAAACCAGTCGAGCTTTGCTCGGCGCAAGCTAGCCGGGGGCGGCTGTCCTCACATGACCGGCTCTCCCTCCATGTTCCGCCCCCGCTGTCCACATATTCACATGCTTCCTGTAGAGTATCTTGTCGGGAAGATTTGCAGTCAGCTTGGGAGGCTCGCGTTGAAACAGGGCAATCATAGTAAGTCGCAGCAGGGCAGTTCGAAAAATAATTCACTTCTGGGGCACGCGGCCGGCGGTGAAGGGAAAGACCGGCACCTGCACAATCCCATGGAGGACCGGTTGATTCCGCTGGAGCCGCTCGATCTCGCGAAAATACGCTCGATCGACGGGCTCGTCCGGGCCATGGCCAAGACCGCCTTCACCGGACGGCAACTGGGCGAAGCGGCCGATGTGCTTGAGGCGATGGCGCTCGATGAAGATGCTTTTATCGTAATGACTCTGGCCGGCGCCATGACCGTCGCCAAGCAGGGACTGATCGTCACTGAGCTGATTGATCGCGGCATTGTGAACGCGATCGTTTCAACCGGAGCGCTCATGGCACACGGGTTAGTCGAAGCCACCGGGCGCGCGCACTTTCGTGCCAATCCTGAGGTGTCCGACGAGGAACTTTACGAGCAAGGCTACAACCGCGTCTACGACACGCTTGAACCGGAGCAGAATCTCGACGACGTGGAAGAAGTGATGGCGGCCGTGCTTGAGGCATGGGACCACAACGACGTAATGTGCTCCTACAAGCTGAATCACGCCATCGGGGCGTACCTGGCGAAACGCAATCAGGGACAGCGCGGCATTCTGAAGTCGGCTTATGAGAAGGGCGTGCCGGTGTTTGTGCCGGCGTTCAGCGACTCGGAACTCGGCCTCGATACGGCGCTCAACAACCGCCTGCGGGAATCAACGGGAAGACATAAGATCCGCTTCGATCCGTTCGAAGATTTGGAGCACTTTGCCGCGACACTTTTACGGCAGAAAAAGCTGGGAATCTTTACCATCGGCGGCGGAGTGCCGCGCAACTGGTCGCAGCAGTTTGGCCCATTCATTGAGCTCAGGCACCGGCGGCTGGGAGAGAATGTGCCGCTAAAGCGCTATCACTATGGGCTCAGGATCTGTCCGGAGCCGGTGTATTGGGGTGGGTTGTCGGGCAGTCCCTATAGCGAGGCGATTTCGTGGGGCAAATTCGTGCCGCCGTCGGAGGGCGGGAAGTTCGGCGAAGTTTTCCTGGACGCGACCGTAGGACTACCGATCATCGTGGCCGCCGTGCTGGAGCGACTGGACAAGGCGAAGAAAGGCAGAAGCGGGAAGAAGGCTGCCAAAACCGCTGCTCGGAGGTAAGGGGAACGTCGGAAGCCTGCTGTGGGAATAACCTACGCGGATTTTTCGCCGGAGGAGGAATTCTGGGCGGAGAAGTCCTGAGCCTCGGCATTCGCTTCAACTTGCTCGGCGTCCTGGCTTGCGCTCCGGCGACGACGATAAAGAGGCGCCAAAACGCTGTTTCCTACCACTTCTGACTCAGCCTGAACCCAATCCTGCAGGGCGTGGCCGTCCACTTCGCCACGGGTCTGGTAGAGCTGCTTGGCCCTCGACCGTACTTTGCGCTCCACCAACTTCAGCAGAAGTGCCTGTTGCTTCTTTCTTCGTGTTTCAATATCCACTGCGACTCCCGAACGATGAATGTATATATCCATCTCTATGATAGCCGATCGCTGTTAACGGAGTGTTACATTCGGCAGTGGGGCATGGTTACCAAAGTTACAATAATAGAGATGTGCACCGGCGTGCATGGGAGTATCTCTATAAACCATTATTTTACAGCATCTTAGCCACCGTCGTTGATAATTTAATGGAGTGCTGCAAGGTTCGGATTGGGAAGGCTTGGTCGAGACATTTTTTTTCCGAGGCCGCAGCGTCTGGCCGGACACCGGCGTCGTATGCAATTGCAGAGTCAAGTGAGCTGAGACAAGCGCAAGGTTCTTTGTCGGTGTCGGTGTCGGGCCAATTCTGCCACAGGACCTAGTCGAAGATCAGCACGGCCGAGGCAATCACGGTGGTCCACAGGGCCCGCTTGTCTCCCACGGCGGACTGCGTGACGTTGGCAGTGCGGACGATCTTATTCGACAGGCGGTAAATCTGTTTCTTTTCGTCCCAGGAGCGGTCGGGATCGAACTCCACGTTGAGGGTGGTGGCCAGCATTTCGGCGGCGAGTTCCTCGGCGTATTCGCCAGCGGCGTCTTCGGTTTCGCCGAAGGAGTGGTGCTCACTGAGATATCCGTACGTGTTGCGGTCGGCCGGGATTGCCACGCCGATCGACGAGGCCAGCAGGCGATGCGGTTCGCGGGTGGAGTTCTCGGCCACGACGGCGAATACGACTTCACCCGGATGCAGGTACTTCACGCCTTCTTTGCGGGCAAGCAGTTTGCAGTTCGGCGGGAAGATGGAGGAGACTCGCACCAGGTTCTGGGCTGCGATACCGGCGTCGCGTAACGCCAATTCGAAGGAAGTCAGCCGCTCGCGGTGTTTCCCGACTCCCTTGGTAAAGAAAATCCGCTTCGGAACCATGTCTTTGCCCAATTCCTGATCCTCCGGCAAGAAAAATTGATTGTTGAGAATGCACAATCTAACACAATGCTTTGTAAAGGAAATATGAATTTAAGGGTGAGGCTCAAAAAAACGCGGGGAAGCGCTGGCGCGTTTCCCCGCTTTAGTGCCCGGATCGACTAGGGGGAGGGCCCGGGCAAACCTTTTCGCTACTTGGCGGCAACTGCCGCGCTCACCGCGATGCTGTCTCCTGTCACCGTGCCGGTGATGGTTGCGTTCTTGCCTGCCTGCTGATCAAGCAGCGCCAGTACCGTTTTATCGCTGGTTTCGAGAATATAAATTTTGTCCCCCACCACCAGCGCATACTTCGAGCCATGCGCGACGCAGGTGTGAGTGCACTCGGCTGGCGCACCCTCCATGTGCTTTCTGCCGCACATGGCATCGCCCACTTCGCCGGTTAAAGTTTGCTTGCCAGCCGCGCGTGCCGGTCTTGCTCCGTAACTCGCCACGAACAAACATACCGAGGATGCCAATGCCGCAATCAGGATCGAGCGACGCCGCCAGCCCTTCATCCTAGTGTGTTCTCCTTCGTAACCGATGCAGCCCGCGCCGGTCATAATACGACAACCGCGTCCTACGTCAACTCCGAGAACCGCGACCGACGCGAAGACGTGCGGCCCAGTGTACCAATCTCTCCTGATTTCACAAGCGCTAGTAGTGCAGGCCAGACGTTCCCCAAATTGGGATTAGAGTACTGCGCCGACGGGTCAAATCCTGCGGCAGTCAGAATTTGTTCCAAAAACCGGAAAAGTATTTCGAGCCCGTCGGCCAACCCCCAGGCCCAGGCTCTATTTCGGCGCTTTTACCGAATAGATCAGATCCACGTCAACGCTCTTGTCGCGGAGGTTTGCGGTCACGTGAGACGTAACGTCCCAGTCGAAGTTAACGGGAAGCAGTTTTTGGGCAGCAGGTAGATATTCGTCAAGGTAGGTAGCGTCGTAAACCTCTCCAGGGCGAATCTTCCAGGCACCACGGAGTTTGGCTGTCAGGCTGTTGTCGAGGCCGCGGAATTCCAGTTCGCCCATGTGATAGGCGTAGCCTTCCTTCACTTCGAGGTGAAATATGGCGGTGCTGGAGGCGTCATCAAACTCGGCGTTCGCTTTGATGGCGGCTGTGACGTAGCCGCGTGATCCGTAGAGTTTTTGCACCTCTTTAAGATTGTCGGCGAGGCGGATGCTATTGGCGGGCTTGCCAGGTTCGGCCAGGACCATTTTCTGTAGCGTTTCGGCCGGGAACTCGTGGTTGCCGGACCACTCCACACCCTTCAATTTGTACTGCAGGCCGGGCGTGACCGCAAAAGTCACGTCAACGAAAGTCTGATTGCGAGGGCCATCCTCGGCATCGGCCTCCGACGGTTTCACGACTTTGGGTTGAGGTTCGCCGAAAGCGGCCTTCAGGTATCCCCGGGCGTAGTACACGGGAAGAAGCTGGTGTTGAACAAGAAGATTCATGCGGCTGCGGGAGTACTGGTGCTCGGGAAGCCTCTGGCTGGCAGCTTCAAGCGCGGGTACTTCGGCTTCAGCGGCGCCCGCGAACTCAATGTGGCGAACCCGGATGAGAACCTCGGACACGCTGTAGCTGATGGCCTCGACGGGCTGGTCCTGTTTTCCGACGCGAACGTAGTCGACGTGGCCGGGGATGGCGTTTTCCACCAGCATGGCCTGCAACACGTCGGAAACTTCGTCGGGAAGCCGCCCGGACAGCGGTAGGTTTCCATCGAACAAGGGGACGTGCTCCTTGATCCGGCGTCGGAGTTCCTCGTCTGAGAACCACACAAAATCCTCGAAGCGGGCGGGGACGAATTTCTCACCGTCGGTGACCTGGAACTCGACTTTGGTGCCGGCCGAAGAATAGGTGAACGTGTAGGCGATGTCGGCGAATGCGCCGGTATCGCCCAGGCGGCGAGCGGCCTTCTTGAAGTCGTCGTCGCCAACCGATGTGCCCATTTGTAGTCCGGTGGCGGCGGCGATGGCGGTTTCGGGGAAGCGCTTGCTTCCCGTGACTTTGATGGCGATCAACTGGCGGGCCGAGGCGGACATTTGCGCTAGAGGCTTCTGCGAGGCCTGACCCGTGCTTGGTCGGCAGAATCCCGGAAGCAGCAGGAGGAACAGGAATCTGGAAGTTGCCCTGGAAGTTACTGTGATCATCGACTTGGAGTCTGCACTAACTCTTGCGTGGATTTGTGCTTCACGGCAATGTCAATGAACGCAAGGGCGGCGCGGCTGAGCGCCTTGTCTTTGCGGAAGACCAGCGCCAGGTCGCGGCGGACTTGACCGTCGGCGATGGTCACGGCGGCCAGAACCTTGGCCTTGACGTCTTCCTCGACATTCGAGCGGGCGATGAATCCAATTCCAACGTCGGCGGCCACGAAGCGCTTCAGAAGCTCGCTGGAGTCGAGCTCCATGGTGAAGTTGGGCTTCAGCCGACGTTCGTGAAAAAGCTGCTCGATGGCGTCGCGCGTGTGTCCGGCCTTAGGGACAACCAGCGGAAACTTGGCCACATCGGCGATGCTGGCCGCCTTCATCCTCCCCAGCGGATGCTGCGGAGTCGCGATGATGATCAAATCGTCGCGGTGAATGAGGACTACGGTCAACCGGGTGTCAGTCACGGGGAGCGAAACCACGCCGAAGTCGACCGTATTGTCGATCACGGACTCGAGAATCTTGGCGTAGTCGGAGCGCTTGATGTTCACTGAAACGTCAGGATACTGTTTTTTGAAGTCGGCGAAAACATAAGGCAGGATGTGCAGGCACGTGCCTTCGTTCGCACCCACAATGATCTCCCCGCGAGGCACTCTCTCCATTTCGGCAATGGCCACCAGCATGGCCTTGCGGGCGTCGAGCGTGTCCTCCACGTATTTCTGAAACGCCTTGCCGGCCGCCGTCAGCGAAACTTTGCCGCCGGAGCGGTCGAACAGCTTGGCGCCAACCTCCTCTTCGATGCCGCGAATCTGCGACGAGATGGCAGGCTGGGTGCGGAATCGTTTCTCCGCCGCGCGAGAGAAAGAGGCGTGGCGCGCAACCTCGAGAAACGATTCGAGCTGATCAAAGTCCATAAAAACAGCTTTCAGCCGTCAGCTTTCAGCTATCAGCAACGCAGTTCTCCGATGCCCTTTGAGTCATTCCGGATCAGCTGATGGCTGATAGCTGACAGCTAATAGCTTCAGTATAAAGTCCGATTATCGCCGCTATAAAAACAATCGAATTGCCAGCGCTGGGCACGGGGAATTACACTTTTGCGTTTTGCAGCGCGCGACCGATTGTAGCAGGGACCGGCGCGCGTTCCTTCCGACATAATCCACTCGTAATCCCGAAGCAAGGAGTCCGCATGGCTGATGCCAAGACTGTGATCGAGTTCGCGAAGAAGCACGACGCCAGGATTCTCGACCTGCGCTTTACCGACCTTCCCGGACTATGGCACCACATTTCCTATCCCATCGATCAGCTGACGGAGTCGTCTTTCGAAGAAGGCTTCGGCATTGATGGATCTTCGATTCGCGGCTGGGCGGCCATTCACGAAAGCGACATGCTGCTCAAGCCGGATCCGAATTTCCATCTGCTCGATCCTTTCACCGAAGTGCCAACGCTGGTGCTGGCGTGCGATGTAGTCGATCCGGTTACTAAGCAGCAGTACGATCGAGATCCCCGCTACATTGCGCGCAAGGCCGAACTGCATCTGGCCTCCACCGGCATTGCCGACACAGCTTACTTCGGCGCCGAGGCCGAGTTTTTCATTTTCGACAACGTGCGTTTCGATCAACGTGAGCAGTATGGCTTTTACTACATCGACGCCGAAGAAGGCCGGTGGAATTCGGGCAGGGAAGAGAGCAATCTGGGCTACCGTCCGCGTTACCGGGAAGGTTATTTTCCGGTTCCGCCGACTGACCACTATCAGGACTTACGCTCCGAGATGGTGTTGACCATGCAGAGCTGCGGCATGGAGGTGGAGTGTCATCACCACGAAGTCGCCACCGGCGGGCAGACCGAGATCGATTTGAAGTTCGATTCGCTGCTGCGTTCGGCCGACAAGATGCTGCTCTTCAAATACATCGTAAAGAACGTGGCCAACTGCCACGGCAAGACAGTGACGTTCATGCCCAAGCCCATCTTCGGCGATAACGGCAGCGGCATGCACACGCATCAGTCGCTGTGGGAAAACGGTGAGCCCGTTTTTGCAGGCGACGGCTATGCTGGCCTGTCGCAAGCGGCGCTGTGGTATGTGGGCGGACTGCTGAAGCATGCGCCCGCGCTTTCGGCGATCATTGCTCCGACCACGAATTCCTACAAGCGGCTCGTGCCCGGGTTCGAGGCTCCGGTAAATCTGGCCTACTCGCGGCGCAATCGCTCGGCCGCCTGCCGCATTCCGATGTATTCGCTCTCTCCGCAGGCGAAACGCGTTGAGTTCCGTCCGCCCGACCCCAGTTGCAATCCCTACCTCGGGTTCGCGGCCATGCTGATGGCTGGATTGGATGGCATCGAGAACAAGATGGATCCGGGCCTGCCGCTGGACAAAGACATCTACGATCTGACTCCTGAAGAACTGGCCACGATTCCGTCCATGCCGGGATCGCTGGAAGACGCGCTGGATGCGTTGCAGCGTGATTACGCGTTTCTGCTCAAGGGCGATGTGTTTACCGAGGAGCTACTTCGATCCTACATCGATTACAAGCGCTCGAAAGAAGTGGATGCGATCCGGTCGCGGCCGCATCCGTACGAGTTCGCGCTGTACTACGACATTTGAGAATAGAATACGGATATGAATCGAGAGCTCTCCCAACTGCTGCAAAGGGCACTCGCGAGGGACACTCCACGTGCGCAAGCACCTCGCCAAGTCGTTCCGCGCCCATCGACCTGGGAAGAGTATCTGGCCAAGGGGCCGGTTGCTTCCCCAGGGTTTATGGACAACGTCGAAGATCTCCCAGCGCGGGAACGCAAGCGCTAGCGCTACTTCAACTGCTTCTCGATCGCTGAAGTCACTTCCTTCGAATCCGGCGTAACGGCTGACTCAAAGCGTTGAACTACTTTGCCGTCGCGATCCACCAGGAACTTGGTAAAGTTCCACTTGATGTCTCCCGTCATGCCCGGCCCGGTCTCTTTGGTCAGGTAAGCGTAGAGCGGAGCCTGATCGGCTCCCTTGACCGAAATCTTCGAATACATGGGGAAACTTACGCTGTACTTGCGGGTGCAGAAGGTCTTGATCTCTTCGTTCGTGCCCGGTTCCTGCGCGCCAAAATTGTTGGCAGGGAAGCCGAGAATCACAAATCCCTGATCTTTGTACTTCTCGTAGATGGCTTCCAGCGCGCTGTACTGGGGCGTATAGCCGCACTGGCTGGCCACGTTCACCAGCAGGACGACTTTGCCCTTATAGTCGGCCAGCGGGGCCGGCTTGCCGTCGATGGAGTTCAGAGTAAAGCTGTAAATACCTGAGGCTGCGAAAAGCGATGTGGCCATAATCAACAAGACTCCGAAAACAGAATAAGTTCCGAGTTTAGCGAGCATAGTATTCGACCGGTTCATGGATAGCTCCCGTGGAATGATTTTCATAGAATGACGCCGCAGACAAGGGCGCTCAGATTGACCATACGGGCAGGAGGATGCGAAACGCAATGGTGGAAATGTAAATTCTGTGTCTGCGACTCGAAGGGCACACGCCCGCCCGAGACTAGACGGTCGACCGGACGCCAGCTTCCTTCACCATGCGTTCCATCAAGCGCTTGGTGGGAATCTGGGAATGAGCCTGCTGGTAAGGGGTCTCGGCGCCACCGGCGGAAAGCAACCCGTCGCCCACCGCATCCAGAGCGGAAACCGACCGGCCCAGCACCATGAGAAGGTATTTCTGGGCAACCGGACGATCTGCGGGGTGAATTAGATCCCACCAGCGGCGGACCGACTCCTGAACCTCAGCTTCGTTCTTTTCTCCGACGACTAGAGCGTCGATCAAACGGTAGACCTTGCTCTTAATCGCTTGGTACGAGACCGAAATCTCTTGTGGCATAGGGTTCCTGAATTTACCTTTGCCTACCATAGTGCAATCCTTGAGCCAAACCGTTTTCCCCTGTTTTTGGAGGCCTTTAGCGGGTTTTCCCTAGTGTGAACGTACTATGAATGGAAGAAACCCGTAAGCCGGATATGGATTCTGGAAGGAGCTCGGCAGAGCGATAACCATAAAGGCCACAAGGGTTCACGAGGAAACGACCAAGGAGAAGTATCTGGCGTCCCATATGACTCGGTCCCCTCCGTGAACCTCGTGCCCTTCGTGGTTGGAGCCTTGGATCTGCACCGGCCGAAACCGTACGCAGGTTACAATGTTCGGCTCTGTCAAACCGGACGGCACTCCTGGGCGAAATCCCAACCGCGAGCCGAGGTCGTATCCGGTCACAGGGGAAACGACTCTCGGAGGCGAAATGAAGAGTTATGCGTGGATTCTGGCGGTTCTTGGACTTGCTTCTATTTTAGCCGGGGCGCAGACGTCGGCGTCCATCAACTCGCCGGACGCTAGTTCGCAGGGAAGCTGGCACGACGCCGGTGCTACCGGCAGAATGTTCTTTCCTCGCGACATGCTCTGGGGTTGGGCGCAATTGGACCTGGCTCCACCGCACAACGAGATCGATCCGAATCTCTGCTCCGGAAACGTCGCTCAGAACGGCGGAATCAACGACCCTTGCAGCCTGTTCGCCCGTTACATGCTGTCGGGAATACTGGAGGTCCGTCCGTTTGGGCGCGGGCTGCTACGCAGGTTGATGGTGTACGGAGCGCCCACCTTTCTCTTCGGCAAAACTCTGCCAAAGACGCTTTACACTTGGTCTCCCGACGCCATTGGGATTGAGCACTCCTGGGGCGCTGGCGTGTATCTCAACAAGGGATTCGAGTTTCGTGTCACTCAGCATTTTCTGTTCGACCGCCTGGGCGCGCGCGACAAGAACTTGGGCTCTGCCGATCTGGGCAACAACGGCCCTTGGGGACGGTATCTGACCGTGGGAGTCCGCAAGACGTTCGGGACGCGCCGCTGGTAAGAGCCTGGTTAAGAGCCAAGACGATGGACACTACGCCGTCGCCGGCACCGACGGCCGCAGCACCCGTCGGATCACCCACACGATCAACGCAACGAAAAGACCGAAGATGATGAACGGGGCCAGAACGATGACGATCATCCATCCCGGACCGCCCATGGTGGTCAGATCGCCACTGATTGCGGCGGCGGGATCGCGTTGAATCCGCCCTCCGAAGACCGTGACGTCGCCGCGGACCTTCACTTCCTTGCCGAGGCGAATACTCCCAGCAAAGGTTGTGGCGTCACCTCCGATCTGACCTTCATCCTCCACGACGATGCTGCCACCGAAGGCGGTTACGTCGCCAGCGACGCGCCCACGCACGCGGATGCTGCAACCAAAACACGTCGCCTCGCCAACTTCTTGACCCGGGCCAACGGTAATGTTGCTTCCGACTTGGGTGAGGTCGCGGGCCGCGTCGCCCCGTGCGGCGGTCGCGATACCGGCGCAAAACAATAAGCATGCGAGGAGCATTCGCAAACTGCGGAGGCGGTACTTCATGAGGAAACTCCCTGAAGGCCCGATGGCAATCCGTGCAAGAACAGGATTATTGCACAGAAAAGGGAGAATAATCTGCTGGTTCCACGGGCTGTTCTTTATAATTGAAAGTTTTCCAAATCACAGCGCGAAACTCTGATGGCGGAGGTTGGGCATGGCGGGCTCCTATAATGGCGTGGCGGTACCGGCGGATGGAAAGAAAATCGGCTATACAAACGCCAAATATGACGTTCCCGACAACCCGATCGTCCCTTTTATCGAGGGCGATGGTACTGGACGCGACATCTGGAAAGCGTCGTTACGCGTGTTCAACGCGGCCGTCGAAAAAGCCTACAAAGGTAAGCGGCGCGTTGCCTGGTATGAAGTGTTCGCCGGAGAAAAGGCCAAGGCGAAGTTCGATACGTGGCTGCCCGATGATACGGTCGATGCCGTGCGCGAGTTCCGAGTAGCCATCAAAGGACCACTGACTACGCCTGTGGGTGGCGGCATTCGCTCGCTGAACGTGGCGCTGCGCCAGATTCTCGACCTGTATTCCTGCGTGCGCCCGGTGAAGTACTACAAGGGCGTGCCGTCTCCCGTGAAACATCCCGAGCGCATGGACGTGGTGATCTTCCGCGAAAATACCGAGGACGTCTACGCCGGCGTCGAGTGGGAGCAGGGAACTGCCGACTGCGCGCGCCTGATCGAATTTCTGAACAAAGACATGCTCAAAGGCGGGAAGAAACAGATTCGCCTCGACTCGGGCATCGGCATCAAGCCGATCTCGGTGACCGGAACCAAGCGCCTGGTGCGCATGGCGATCAAGCACGCCATTGCAAACGGTCTGAAGTCGGTGACGCTGGTGCACAAAGGCAATATTCAGAAATTTACCGAGGGCGCGTTCCGCAAGTGGGGATACGAAGTTGCCACTGACGAATTCCGCGAAAACGTTGTCACCGAACGCGAAAGCTGGATTCTTGGGAACAAGGACTCGAACCCGAATTTGACCGTCGCCGAAAATGCCGATCTGATCGAGCCCGGTATGGAGTTTGCTCCCCCCGCGTTCCGCCAGGCCGTGGAAAAGGAAGTAAAAGAGATTCTCGACGCTATCTATGCCACGCACGGCAAAGGCGCGTGGAAGAAGAAAGTCATGATCAACGACCGCATCGCTGATTCCATCTTCCAGCAGATCGTGACGCGTCCGGAAGAGTATTCGGTTCTGGCAACGCCTAACCTTAATGGCGATTACATTTCCGACGCAGCCGCGGCCCAGGTTGGCGGCCTCGGAATCGCTCCCGGGGCAAATATCGGTGACGGCTATGCGATCTTTGAGGCGACCCACGGTACCGCACCGAAATATGCCGACAAAGACGTCATCAATCCCGGCTCGGTGATCCTCTCAGGCGTCATGATGTTCCGACACCTGGGCTGGAACGAAGCCGCCGACCTGATCGAGCAAAGCATGGAACGGACCATCGAGCAGAAAAAAGTTACGTACGACTTCGAACGCCTGATGCCGGGCGCAACCAAGGTCAAGACCAGCGAGTTCGCGGGGTCGATGATCGAAAACATGGGCGCGGGCGTACTGGTGTAACGGAAAAAGGGATCGCCGTGGATTTCACGGATCAACACTGATTGAGATTCTCTTCTGTTGTGTTATCCGTGAAAATCCGCGGCTAAGAAAGGTTTTTCATGCGCAAAAAAGTAACCATCGTGGGTTCAGGCAACGTCGGCGCAACTGCCGCTCACTGGATCGCTTCCAAGGAACTCGCCGATGTCGTCCTCATCGACATCATCGAAGGCGTGCCGCAGGGCAAAGGACTCGACCTGCTCGAGGCCATGCCTATCGAAAAGCGCGACTCCTACGTCAGCGGCACGAACGACTACAAAGACACGGCGAATTCCGACATCGTGGTGATCACGGCCGGCATTCCGCGCAAGCCCGGCATGAGCCGCGACGACTTGCTGAATACAAACTACGGCATCATGAAGGCAGTCGTGGGCGAGGTGGTCAAGAATTCGCCGAACTGCATTCTGATCATCGTTTCCAATCCGCTCGACGCGATGGCGCAAGCTGCATATAAACTCAGCGGATTCCCGCGTGAACGCGTCATCGGCATGGCCGGCGTACTCGATTCGGCCCGCTTCCGCGCCTTCATCGCCGACGAACTGAAAGTCAGCGTCGAAAATGTCACCGCCTTCGTCCTCGGCGGCCACGGCGACACCATGGTTCCCCTGCCGCGCTACTCTACGGTCGCCGGCATTCCGATCACGGAGCTGATCGAAAAGACGAAACTCGAAGCCCTCGTGCAGCGCACCCGCGACGGCGGCGCCGAAATCGTGAAATATCTCAAGACCGGCTCTGCCTACTACGCTCCTTCCGCTGCAGCCACGGAAATGGTCGAAGCAATCCTCAAGGACAAAAAGAAAATTCTGCCTTGCGCGGCCTACCTGCAGGGCGAATATGGCATCACCGGCCTCTACGTCGGCGTCCCGGTAAAACTGGGCGCGAAAGGAATTGAGCAGATCATCGAAATCAAACTCACATCCGAAGAGAAAGCCGGGCTCGACAAGAGTGCCGCGGCGGTGAAGGAGTTGTGCGGGGTGATCGGGGTTTAGGATTACGTCTGTCTAAATGTAAGATTGCGTCCGACCTAAATCGAGCCGGGAGGGGCACGACTTCAGTCGTGCCGTTTCGTCCGCTGGAAGAGGCCGGCTTCAGCCGCTGAGGAACAGCGTCAAAGCCCTCACTACCTCTTACTTCAGCGTCTCCTGTCTGCCCACGATCGCGCTGTACCAATCGAGGTTTCGCGTGAAATACATCACGGCAGCGACCGCGAGGAAGCTGGCTACGGCGCCAACAAGTAGTGCGTTGTCCTCCAGACGCAGCAGCATATAGATGAAGAAGTAAAGCAAGCTAAACATAAGTAGCGCGCGGAGGCCCTGTGCCAGGCTTGTGAAAATCCATTTCGCATTGGCGGAAAGTAATAGTA
>Ga0070733_10000298_pt1 | contig 42082 bp, 37 predicted proteins | sample Coa_R1_9_FD_66450 | JGI IMG/M metagenome (GOLD analysis project Ga0070733, IMG submission 66450) | Surface soil microbial communities from Centralia Pennsylvania, which are recovering from an underground coalmine fire - Coalmine... | ecosystem: Environmental > Terrestrial > Soil > Unclassified ... | reverse complement strand
GCCGTGCCGCTGGGATAGTCATAGACGTAAACGTCGTTGGTCGACCAGTCGCCAACGTAGAGGTAGCCGGCCTTCTTCTTCTTGTCGGGGCGGATGAAGGACTGGCCGTGATCCGTGTGGACGTTCGGTTGCACGAAGTGCGGCATCGTGAGAGCCGCATCCCGCATGTGCGCAAGCATCGTCAAGCCGGTCTGATGACCGCTCGGCGCCACTCCCGAAGGACCGAAGCTCGAAGAGCCGCCGCTGCTGCAAGCAGCGAGCATGGCGGCGGCCACAGTTACGCCGGTGGCGTACTTGACCCAACTCGAGATTTTCATTATGGAAATTTGCTCCATTTCTTTCATGAAAGTGTGTATGGGGGTCATCAGGCTCTCTCGGGAAGCCTGACTGGGGACTCCGTGGTCGGTAGAGCGCTCGGCTTGGGGAAGCGAGTAGCGAACTACGGCCTCGCAAGCCAAGACGGACTACTTAGGTATGGGGCTCCCGTCCCCACCCCTTGGCGCTTCCTGAGCACGTTCCTGCTGCGAGATTTGCGCCGGTTAATTAATTCCACACCCCGGCGCCGGGCATGGTTTACGAAGCGGGCCGATGGCTTGCCAACCTACCCCTCGGCGATGCTCGTGACGGCCTTGACCAGTGATTCCTTGCCCTTCGTCGCCGTCTGAAACGCCATTTGAAAGTAGTCGAGAACCTCCGGCAGGCGGCGCAGATAGCCGGCTACGAAGCGCCACGAAAAGAGCCGCTTTGCGGAGAGATACTCCGCCTCGTACAGCAGCAAGAGATTCGTTACGATGAAGTGGCGCATCGCGCTGCCGCGCTTGACGTGCACGCGCCAGCGCTTCGAAATATCGACGTTGGTAAAAACCGTGTTCCGCAACGAAGCCGAAAGCACGGCGGGCGAGACGGCAACGGCGCTATCGTATGCCGCCGGCATTTGGTCCGAGCGCGTAATCGTCGAGTTGCCGAAGTCGACGCACCAGTACTCGGGCTGCGGCTTTTCGATCGGGAAGACCCAGCGCGCCTTGCGCATGAACGGCCGCAGCAGCCGCGTGGCCTTGAGGAATCCTGTAAAGTACTTCGAAAAGTCGTCGAAAGCGATCTGTTTTTCGCCTTCCGAACGATAGGCTTTTTCGAGCCGCTCGTTCTCTTGAACCGCCCGCTGCTCCGCGTAGCTCGCGAGGTCCACGATGTTGCCGTCGGCCAGAGTGAAGCCGGAGCCGGAGGACCAGCGGCTGCCCGGCGGCATCAGCACGAGCGCCGTCTGCGGAGTCCGCGAAGCGTTGGCCTCGAAATACTCTTTCATCTCGGGACCCGAGACCAGGTAACGATTCTCGTCGCGGACCTCCCGGTGCAAGTGGCAGATCCCGCTCGCGAACGGAATCGCGTAGCGGGGGCGCAACTGCTGCGCGGCCGCAACGAAGGCGTCCATGTAGGTTCGCGCGTCGACCGGCAGACGATCGGCGGGATCGTCAAACGTATAGCGTGTCGGGTACGACCACGCCGGCGAATGGCTGCGCAGCATGAAGTCGACCTTCGGATACTTCCTGCGAAACGTTCGCCAAGTCGAAGGCAGCGGCTTGGCATCGTTGAGATCGAACAACACCGTATCGTCGGCCTCGACCACCGCGACGCTATCGTCTTGGAAGCTGATCTGGTAGCTCGTAAACGAGAAGCCGTCGGCGAGCTGGATCGTCTTGCCGTGCGCGAGCTCGACGATTCGTTCGAAGCCGATGTCGCGTAGCTGATCCGCCAATCCGGAAATGGGGAAACGCGGTACCATGACCGTCGTCGTCTTCGCGAACTTCTTGAGCGTTCGCGGATCGAAGTGGTCGAAATGCCAATGCGTTATGTAGACGTAATCCGCACCAAAGAGGTCCTGTTCGAAGACCGGCGGCGGCGCGTGCCACCAAGACGACCAGTAGGTCGGCTCGTTCAACCACGGGTCGATGACGAGCCGTTTTCCGCGAGCCTTGATATCGAGACAGGCATGGCTAACGATGCTGAAATCCATACCCGCGGCTCTTTCGGCGGCCTTTTGCCGTCTCCCCGATGGAACCGCGCTCTACTCCGACGTTCGAAGCGCGATCGATCCCGTCGTCGTGCTCAGCGCAATGCGCGCGGTCCCGGATCCGAGCTTGCCGCTCGCTCGCACGCCGACCACGTTCTCCCGGCTCTCCACGATTCCGGCGAGGTCGCTGGAAAAGCCGCCGACCGTGCTCTCCGCATTGACCGTGGCGTTGCTTTCGCGCGCAATTCGCAGCGTGATCGATCCCGTGGTGGCGCGCAGGTCGATCGCGCGGTCGCCGTCGACCCGGCCCAGATTCGCGTCGATGGTGCCGGCCTGCGTCTCGACGCTGACGTTCCCGGTAACGGCGGCCACCGAGACCGAGCCGGCAATGTTGCCGACCTGCACCGACGCGCCGGCCGGAACGGTGATCCGATAACGCACGCCGCCGGTGTGATTACCGTCCGCATAGGTCGTAACGACGAAGATGCCGTCGCCCTCGCGATGGACGCTGATGGTGACGCTGCGCAGCTCGGAAGCATCGTAACCGTACTTGGTTGCGTCGATATTTACGACGGGTTTAGCCCAGGTCGCAATCCGTACGGTGCCGGCAATATTGTCGACGTGAACGACCGGCGTCGCACCGCCGTCGACGGCCTGATGAAACTCTTCGTGGACGCGGTCGCCGAACGACCCGGTGCACGCGCAGAGCGCCACTAGCACGCCCAGTCCAATCGCCCGAATCATACGGCCGCTTCTCCGGGCTCCTTGCGAAGGATTCCTTGTGTAGGCGTCGTCAGAGCTCGATTGGCCCGATCCAGCTCCATTTCAACCGTGAACGTCCGGATCGGAACCTCGCGCGCAGGCGGCTTTCCTTGCGCAAAGCGTTAGGGCAACTTACGGTCTTTTTAGCTTGTAGCCGACGCCGTACACGGTAAGCACGTATGCGGGGTCGCGGCTGTCGCGTTCGATCTTCCGGCGTAGATTGTTGATGTGGCGGTCGAGCGTACGCTCGTAGATGTTGCCTCCGTCTTGCAGGAGATCGAGCAACTGCGCGCGGGTGAAGACTTCTCCCGGATTGCCGGCAAGAATCGCGAGAATGCGAAACTCGGTGGCGGTAAGGTTGGCTCGCTTCCCGTCGACCCGAGCGTCGTGCACTACCCGGTCGATCTCGAGCTCGTCGATCCGCAACGGCTTTCCCGCGCCGTTTCGCGACGCCGACCGCTCGTCAACGCGTCGTAAGAGCGCTCGAATGCGCGCGAGCAGCTCGCGCGGCGAAAAGGGTTTGGTCACGTAATCGTCTGCGCCAAGCTCTAATCCGACGATCCGGTCCGATTCCTCTCCGCGCGAGGTGAGCACGATCGTCGGCAGCAGCGAGCCCGACGCGCGGGTCTCACGCAGCACGTCGAGGCCGCTCCCATCGGGCAACGAAACGTCGAGAATCATGAGGTCGGGTGTCGATCGATGCAGCGCCGCAAATGCTTCCTCAACGGTGCCGCAGAGGGTGGTTTCAAAGCCGTCATTGCGCAGATAACTCTCGAGGACTTCGACGATCCGAGGCTCGTCCTCGAGAACGAGCACGTGTCTAAGCTGCAAGCTCCTTCACCACATTTACATTAGGATAGCGGCGGTGCGGCCGCCGGTCTAGGCTTTCCTCATTTTGTAACCGACTCCGTAGACCGTTAGGACGTACGCCGGGTTGCGCGGATCTTTTTCGATCTTCTTTCGGAGATTGTTGATGTGGCGGTCGAGCGTACGTTCGTAAATTTCGCAATCGTCGCCGAGGCGATCCAGCAGATGCGATCGCGTGAATACCTCGCCGGGATTCGCGGCGAGGACGGCGAGGATTTGGAACTCCGTCGCGGTCAGCGACGTCGGTACGCCTTCGACGCTCACCTCGTGGAAGCTATAGTCGATCTCTAGGTCGCCGACGCGCGTCTTCTGGGCCGGTTTGTCGTTGCGCGCGCCGTCGGCGCCCTCACCCATTCTTCGCAGCAGGGCACGAACGCGAGCCACCAGCTCGCGCGGGGAGAAGGGCTTGGTCACATAATCGTCGGCGCCAAGCTCCAACCCGACGATGCGATCGGCCTCCTCTCCGCGGCTGGTGAGCATGATCGTCGGAATTCGCGGGCTGTGTGCCGATGCGGTCCGCAGGACGTCCAGACCGCTGCCGTCCGGCAGCGTGACGTCGAGAACGAGAAGGTCGGGATGGAGCCGCTCGAGCGCGGCGATCGCTTCGGCGGTGCTCCCGGCCGACTCGACGAGCATCCCCTCACGCTCAAGATAGGCTTGGATAACCTCGACGATTTGCGGCTCGTCGTCCACGACGAGAATGCGGCGACGCTCCATTTTACCCCGGTCCGCCCCCCTGCAACAGCTTGGATGCACGCCGTAAAGCGTCGGCCACCGCCTCCAAACGTGAGGGCGTGGGCTCGACGAGGCCGTCACTCATACCCTCTACGTTTGCCAGCGCAATGGCGAGCAGGTTCCCCAACTCATGCCGTACCTCATCCGAGCGTTGCACAGCCCGGTAATTCCGCGATACGCCTCCGAGAGCCCTATCGCGAACGGACGCATCCAGCCCGACGGCGAAGAAAAAGCCATGGACACGGCCGCCTATTCCCTGGCAGATATTGCGGGAAGCCGCTTTCCTCTGCTGGAGTACGCGCCCGACGCAACGGTCATCGTCGATCCGCACGGCATGGTGCGGCTGGTCAACGCTCAAACCGAGAGGCTCTTCGGCTACTACCGCGAGGAGCTCCTCGGCCAACGGGTGGAACGGCTAATTGCGCGCTACCACGGCAATCAGTTTGAGGAGCGCAGCGTCTATTTCGCCGATCCGCAAGTCCTCCCGATGGGCGTCGGCCGCGAACTTTACGGGCGCCACAAAGACGGAGGCGAGTTTCCCGTAGAGATCAGCTTGAGCCCGCTTTCGACCACGGAAGGTACTTTCGTGGCAATCGCCATTCGCGACGTCACCGAGCGCATCGCAACCCAGCAGCGCCTTCAAGAGCTCAACGCCCAGCTCGAGAACGCGAATCGCGCGAAGGACCATTTCCTGGCTTCGATGAGCCACGAGCTGCGGACGCCGCTCAACGCGGTTCTCGGCTTTACCGGCACGCTGCTCATGAAGCTTCCCGGGCCCTTAAACGCCGAGCAAGAACGCCAGCTTCGGATCGTTCGCTCCAGTGCCACGCACCTGCTCTCTCTGATCAACGATATTCTCGACTTATCCAAGATCGAGTCGGGCAAGCGCGATCTGTCGTTCGAACCGGTTCGCGCCGAGGAAGTAATCGCCGATGTCTACGCCGCGCTCTCGTCGTCCGCACAAGAGAAAGGGCTGGACTTCACGGCCTCTGCCGGTACGGAGATGCCCGAACTGGTCACGGACCGGCGCGCTTTGCATCAGATTCTGCTCAACCTCGCCAACAACGCGATCAAGTACACGCAAAGCGGCCTGGTCCGAATCGAAACGGATTTAGCGACGTGGCAAGGATCCCCCGCTCTCGAGATCAGCGTCACCGATACGGGCATCGGCATCAAGGCCGACGATTTGAAGCGGCTTTTCGAAGCCTTCGAACAACTCGATCCCACGAGCACTCGGCGGTTTGAAGGAACGGGCCTCGGACTCTACCTATCGCGAAGCCTCACGCTTCTCTTGGGCGGCTCCTTAAACGTCGTCAGCGAATACGGAACCGGCAGCACCTTTACCCTTACGCTGCCGCTCGTCGGCCGGCCGCAGTAATGTCGGCAAGGATCCTCGTTGCCGACGACAACGTGGCGAACCTCGAACTCATGCTCTACCTGCTGCGCGCCTTCGGCTACGCGCCTGAAGGCGTCGCGGACGGCCTCGCGGCGCTCCACGCGATTTCGTGCGGCGAGTTCGATATGGTGGTGAGCGACATCCTCATGCCCGGAATCGACGGCTACGAACTCGCACGCCGGATGAAGAGCGACCCGCGGTTGAAAAGGACGCCGCTCGTCGCCGTGACGGCGCTGGCCATGTCGGGCGATCGAGAACGGGTCGCCGCAGCCGGTTTCGACGGTTACATTACTAAGCCGATCGAGCCTCAAACGTTCGTTTCGCAACTGCAAGCCTTTCTGCCGCGGGTACCCTCCTGATGGCAACGGTGCTCGTCGCCGACGACGATCACGACACCCGTTTGCTCGTTCGAACCGTGCTCGAGCACGCCGGCCATGCAGTCGTTGAGGCGGAAAATGGTTCGGCCGCGCTCTCGATGGCCGAGCGCCAGCGTCCGGACTTGATTCTTCTCGACCTCTCGATGCCGTCGATGGGCGGAGCCGAATTCATGCGCGCGCTTCGCATCAATCCGCAAACGCGCTCGCTTGCAACGGCGCTCTATACGGCAACGCCGATGAATGCCGCGATTAGAGATTTCATCGAGATGTATGCGATTGCAGGCGTCGTTCCAAAGCCTTCCGAACCGCTTGAATTAGCATCGGCCGTCGAACGGCTGCTCCAACGGACGGCGAGTTAAGAAGGACTTAGGAATGCGGCGATCCCCTCGGCATTCACAATGCCGTGGTAGCCTTGCGTCATGACGCGCTTAAGAGAAAGCACGTTGCTGGATTGCACGGCCGACCAAACTCAGCAGGGGCTTGAACACTTTTTCAATTCCTTGCGAAAGCGCGACGGCATTTCGCGTTTTCGGCTGCGCGTACCGGTACGCGGCGCAACCAAGTACGGTCTCTCGCTCGACCGCGAGGTGCTCATCCAGGCGCGACAAGTTCTGTACGATGGTGAAGTTCGCGAGCGGTTCGTGATCGCGTGGATGCCCGAAGGCAGCGTCGTTTTTCCTCGATTCGAAGGCACGCTGGCAATCGGCGACGAGAGCGAATCCGGGCATTCCTGCATCGAACTCGACGGCTCGTACACGCCGCCGTTCGACGGAACCGGCAAGATATTCGACGCGGACATCGGGCATCAGATCGCGCAGGCGACGGCGCGGGAGTTCCTCAAAGATTTGAAAAGCGCGATCGAAGCAAGGCTGGCAGGCTCTTAGGGAGCGAGGAAGAGGTGTTGGCTCGCGGCCTCGCAATTGTCGACGCCGGCCAAACATTTAAACGTGAGCAGGGGTTTCGCGCCGTTCTTCAGCGGTAAGCCGAAGACGTCGAGTTCGCCGCTCGAAGACTCGGTCGCGTAGAAAAGCTCGCGCGGAGGATCCGCTATCAATGCGCGCACGGTCGTGTCGACATGGTCGTTGGGTATCAGGCCTTTCGTCGGCTGGAGCGGCTCGTAGAACTGACTCATCACGTCAACCGGCGGCGACGGCGGCGAGCCCGGCTTAGGCGTTCGCAGTTCGCCGGTATACTGTCCGAGCAGCAAGTCGGCTGGGTTGGGAGCGGTAGGCAAGTATTGGCTGGCGTCGACGAAATCGGCCTGCGCCAGATTGATGCCCATGCTCGAGGGCTGCTTGGCGTAGGGAAAGGAATCCTTGAAGAGCCGGGCGAGCGTCCCGCCCGTTGAGGCGTAGATATAGAGCGTCGAGTTCACATCGAAGCGCCCTTGCACCATCGTAAAACCGGCGGTCTTCGAACCGGGTTGACCGAAGCCGAACGTCAAGGCGGCGATGCTATGCTTCGTCAGCGGCGGACGCAGTTCGGATATCTCGCCGCCCAGGTTGTTGAACAGCCAGAGATTATCGTTGGGATCGTACTCCATGTCGATCAAGTCGGCCCCGTACGGTCCGACCTGGGTTATCGCGGGCGTCAGTTTGAGCGAGAGCTTGGCGTGGGACGGCTCGAACGAAACGATCGGCGGCTTGAAGATTCGGATTGTTTCGGTATCGGCGACCGCGACCTCGCCATACGGACCCACGGCAATCACGGGCGGCAGGCCCAAACCGGGCCAATCGCTCAACGAGAGCACGGGTTTGGAGCCGGCCGCGAGCGGAAGGTGATATTCATAGAACATCCCTGAATGTTCGACGTAGAGCCGGTTCGCCGGCGGGGTCGGATTAGGCGGAACCGGAGGGCCGAAGGGTCCGCCGGGCGCCGGACCGACATTGCCGCACCCCGATACCACGAGAATCGCGGCGGCGACGCCGGCCAGCATCGCGAAAACCGAAGAAGCCTTCACTTATCCAAGCTCCCGAAGACCGAACCGGAGCTGCCTTGTACCTTGTCGTAGAAAAACAGCGAGAGCCGCGTCGCATTGTGAAACGGCAGCTCGTTTTGTTTGTCGAAGGCGCTTACTTGCCGCAGCGTGAGCGCGTCGCCGGGAAAGGCTTGATTGCCTTTGCCGACGTAACCGCCGAAGTCCGAAACGCCCGAACCCAGAGCGACGGTGGCAACGTTACCGAACGCGGCGCTGCCAAGCTGTTTGAAATTCGAATGGCCCGACGCGGTAAACCTTCCGAAACTCGCCTTTGGGACTTGGGGGGAAGCTTCGTAGAGCGATAGCTGGGCGCCGCCCTTTATGCTCGCCGGCTCTTCGAATGCCAGCACGCGATACTTCGGATAGGATCCCACTAAGATCAGCGTGTATTCCTTGCCGGTCGACAGCGACGCCGACTTGAGCGGACCGACCCGATAGCCCAGGTCGTCGAGCGCCGTCAGCGAGTGGGTACCGGGAGTGAGGAAGAGAAACTGGGTCATCGATCCATAGCTAAATTGGGTGTCGACGGTCTGGCCGTCGACTTGCAAGTACGCTTGGCCGATGCTTTGCGGCACGCCGTTGATGATCGCCTCGAGTTCGGGCGCGCCGTCGCCGAAACGGGCGCGGACCATATTGCTCGAACCCGGCGGCATTGCGCTCGAGCTAGAACTCGAACCGCCGCAGCCGGCGGTTGCGAGCATCGCCGTCAGTACTGCGGCGGCGGTACGAAGGGTCATTGAGAGCTCCAAAAGATCGAGAGTTCGTGCGCGCCGCCGAAGCGGCGCGCACGATTTAGGCTAGCGATTCTAGCTTACCAGGCAGGCGCCCGTATGATGTGAGCCCTTGCCGAAGGCCGCCTGCTGGACCTTCTTCTGGGTCGAGGCAGGCAGCGGGGTGTATTCGAGATTCGGAAGCGCGTTGTTCCAAGCGCTCGAGTCGAGGTACTGAATCAGTCCCTTGATGTCCGTAAGGTGATTCGAACCGCCACGAACGTTGTTCTTGGTGTAGAACAGGAAGTAGCTCAGACCAACGATCGGGTAGTCGCCGCCAGGAGCCTGGTCGAAGGCTGAGGGCGGGACGTAGAGCTGACACTGCGGATTCGAAGAGCCCAGGGTGATTCCATCGCCGCCTTCGCCATAGACGATCTTCGACGCCGCCGCTTTCTTGAGCGACCCGGCAACTAAGTTGGGATCGGTCGGGCTGGCAAACGTGCCTCCGCTCTGAAGCGCCGCTTGCGCTACCGGAGGCCCGCCGTCGGACTGGGCGCTCGCCGCCCAGGCCCCTTCAGCGTACCCAGTCGCGTAGGGGAAGGCGCTGGCGGTTAGGCAGTTTTCGTTCTGCACGCATGCCAGGATGCCGGGGTTGCCGCTCTCGCCCGTGAAGGTGGAGCCGCTCGTCGGCGCGCCGGCGCAAGTTGCGCAGGTTCCCGGGCCGGTCCAGAGGTCGGTGCTTACGCTAACTTGGGGGAAGGGCCAGGCGCCGTTGCGGCTGGCGCTGTTGCCGTAAGGAGCGTTGGCGTATTTCGACGGATAGTTTTGGTTGCAGCCCTTGGGGCCGTTCTTGAGGAAATTCTCGAAGAGGAAGGTCGTCCCGCTGCCGTCGGAGCGGTAGTAGAACGTGATCGGCTGGTGGCTGGCTACGGCGACGCCGCCGTTGTCGGCCGTGATTGCGTCGTCGTCCCAATAACCGATCGAGCCATTGGCGATCGCGCAATAGGTCCAGGTCGAGAGCTTCAACTGCTTGCTTCCCAGACCCGTGAGGCCGTTTCCACCCTCGTTGATGTACGGGATGACGATCGGGCCGCCGTAGGTCGGGAGCTCGAGCACGTCGCCGTAGGTCCCGCCGTAGTTCGTTTCAAAGGTCGAGTATTCGGTCGACGGCATCGCGACGTCGCTGCCGACGAAGTCGATCGGGTTGCCGCGGCCGCCGAAGCCGGAGGGGCTCTGGCCGAGCGGCTGGCAGGCATCGCCGCCGGTCACTACCGAGCCTTCGAACTCGTGCCGTCCGTAACCGCTTCCGGTCAGGCAGTAGAAGTAGTTGTTGCCGTCGCCGTTGTTTGCCGCGGCGTTATACAGCAGGGAGCCCGGTCCAGGGGTCGCTTGCGAGGTGGTGTAGCCTCCGCTCGGCTGGTCGCCGAGGTTATAGCCGTAGGCTGGGAAGGTCGCGCCGCCGGCATGGAGGTCGCCGGCGCCGTTGTCGTTGTGATGAGCGCGGCCGTGCGTCGATGCGGCAGGCCCATTAGTCGTCGGCGTGATTCCGGAGCTTCCTCCGGTGGCGTTTCCGTTACACGCGCTCAGCAGCAGCGCCGGAATTGCCGCCCACGCCAACGCAGCGAGGGTCTTTCTCATGTGGATGTTCCTTTAGCTAGAGGGGGGGTGTGTTTTGGTGCTTCCGGCGCGCGCGCGCCGGACGCCGGAGCGGCCTTGGCCAATCCGGAAGCTTTGGTGATGGCAAGGGCGACGGGCGCATCGAGCTGCGTCGCGGAGCCGGCGATCTGCAGCATCGGCTTTAGGTTGCCGTCGGCGCTTGCGGTGTACGCGGAGATCGCGTTGTTGAAGGCGTCGGCCACGAAAAGAGTCGCGCCGGCGTACATCGCGATCGAAGGATAGTAAAATCGCAGCGGGCTGAAGGTATTCGTGCAATCCTTCCCTTGCGTCAGGACGCCGTCGAGGGTCAGCGTCCGAAGCGGTTTCTTATCGGTTTCGCCGCCTTTTGCACCGGCGGCGTAGACGTTTGCCGCCGCTTGGCAGGTCGCGCCGCTGCCGCTTCCGTTCTCGACGAAGTAGCCGATAAACGGTTCGGCGCTCGTGTCGAGCGCGACGCCGGTTGTTCTGCCCGCGTCCAATCCCGTGATGTTGTCCCACGGAAGGTAGCGCGCCGGCTGTATGGAGGCTTTGCAGACGTCCGCGGCCGCAGCAACGTACATCCCGTACACGCTTCCGAAGCCGTTCTTGAACGTGCCGTTGAGGTAAACGTTGCCGGCCGAGTCGACGGTAAGTCCGGACGGACCCGGATAATAGAGTCCCGGATTTTGAAACGAAAACGCGCACTCCGGAGGCGTCGCATTCTTGCTCCCGGCGGCGTAGGTCAACACAGAGTCGCCCGTGTTGCCGTCGACGGTCGTCGAACCATACGTGACGAGGCGGCCCTTGGGATCGAACGCCAAGAAGATCGGATAGATCGCCGTGCTCGTGCTGGCGGTGTCCGCGGTGAGCACGTACTGCGGCTGGTCGTTGCCGCTGGCGCCGGGCGCGTAGACGGCGATCTCGTTGCCGGAGTCAGGCGCACCAAACGTTGCGCCGTTGGCCGAATCGAAATAGCCGACGTAGATATTGCCGCTCGAGTCCACCGCGAGACTCACTGCGTAGAGCTTTGAGTCCAGCGAGAGCGTCCGCTCCGGTGCGGCGTTGCCGTTTGCCTTGCCGTCGTACTCTGTTACGGTCGCCGCTTCGCCACTCTTCGAGCCGAAGTTGAGCGCGTAGATCGTTCCGACGGGCGGCGGCGGCGCCTTGCCGGTTAGGTTGAAGCCGGCACTCTTCGTGGCGCCGCTCACTCCGGAGACGCCGGCTTGTACCGTAACGGGCGACGCCTGGTCGTTACCATCGTAAGTAAGGGCGATCTCGGATGTCGGCTTTGCAATCGTAAGCGAACGGCCCGAACGCGGGCCCGAGTGCAGGCGGAACGATTTGCTCGCATCGCCCTCGATCTGCAGGGAAATCGGTTCCAGGTAATGGCTGGGACCGACAATCTCCGCACCGCTTGCGTCGTACGCCCTTAGCGAAACGCGGGCGGTCGTTTTCTCGCCCCGCTTGGCCTTGTCGGGAATCAGCGAAAGCTTGAGGGAAGCAATGACCCCGTCCAGCGTGAGCGGAATTTGATCGCTGATGCCGATGCCGCTGCCGTTCCCCGCGATCTTGGCCGCGACCGTGCCGACGGAAAGAACGTCACCGGCGGCGCCGACGCCGGAGTAGGCGATGATTGAGAAAACATCGCTTCCGGGGGAGCCCTTCGCGGTCGAGGTGCAGACGGTTCCCTTGCCCTGCGTCTTACAGTCGCGCGACTTCGGCAACGTGTTCATGATCGTCGGGTTTACGCCGTTCACTCCGTCGCCGTTCACCGACACGAGTTGGATCGCGAGCGACTGCGTGTTGTACGAAAGGTAATCGGGACGCAAGCCGCTGCCGCGCGCCGGAACCGTTACCGTGACTTTGACGTCGACGAGATGCGTGCCGGGTCCGCCCGGATCTCCCGGAGAGCCCACGTAAGGACCGTTGGGCGTGTTGGGCGATCCGCCGCACGACGCTATCAACCCGGCCGCGAAGGCTGCCGCAATCGAGAGGACGATCGCGCGCGTGCGCGCCGTTACGATCATGGATAGAGACCGAACAACTTGTCGGAGGTGCTGACGTCGGCCTGACCGTTGGGGCCTTTGATCAGCGGCAGCTGCGAAAGATTCTCGGGATACGAGGCTTCGTACGCCGGGTAGTCCATCGCCGCCGCGTACATGTCGTAGCTTTCGCGATGGCAGAAGGTCGGCGTCTTCTGACCGGACTGGGTCAACAAACCGAGGTTGTCGGCCAGGACGAGCTTCTGCGCGCCCGTGCGATGCGTGACGACGGTGTAATAGGCGTCGTAGATGTGCGCGTTCCCGCAGATGCCGTTCCCGCCGTTGACCGCTTCGGCGACGACCATCGCTTCGCGCGCGCCGGCGGGGACGGTAATGCCGATGATGCCGCCGCCTTTGCCATCGGGCTTGAAACTCGGCGTCGCAAAGGCCGGCAACGCCTTGAGCGACGTGAGCTGTGCGCCGACGGCCAGGATGCCCGGGGGTGGCGTGGGCGTGCCGTTGGGATTAGGACTGGGCGTGGGATCCTGCGGCGTATCGTAGGCCGGCGGAACGGCGGCGTAGAGATGATAGGTTCCGATCACCGGCTGCACGGCAAAGTCGGTAAAGCCAAGAGAATATCCGCTCCACCCCAGCGCAATGACGCTGGGGCCCTCCTGCGGGTAGGCCGGCGGCCCGCCATACCAGTTCAAGGTGCCGCCGCCGTAGATTGGGAGATTGTAGGAGACGTAGAGCGGGCTGACGCCGTTGGGCGGTCCGGAGTCCGAGTTGCACGCGCAGAGTCCGTAGCCGAACGCGCCGCTGGTCGACTGATCCTTCCCGCCGCGGTGCGAGCCGATCCAGTTCCCGTTATTGAGCGTGCCCCACGTAACGTGGTTGGTTCCGAGGTCGTTTCCGGCGTATTGCACTTCTTGACCGGTCTCGGTGGAGTAGAGCACGTCGAACTTCGAGGGCCCAATGATCATCGGCACGTTGTAGAGCGTTCCGGACAGACCGTTTCTTTGACGCAGCGTTTCGACTTCGTTCAATCCGTATGCGACTTTCTGCCCGCCGGCGAACGATATGGTCGCAACGCCTACGGCAAACTGCAGCTTGGAGGTCGCCGCCGGATCGTACGAGGTCTGCGGCGGCTCTGAGGCGCCGCCGTTACCGCAGGCGCTCAGCGCGGCGATCAGCACGGCCGCGCCGCTCAACGCGGCGGCAGCCCATGCGATGCGAGTTCGAAAAATCATATAGTCACCTGGTAGTAGACCCGAAACGAGATCGGAGGCAGGTTCGGGTAGGTCAAGTAAGGGGCCGACGAGTGCGCCGAAACGTCGGGCGGCGCATACGGCGCCGAAGAATACGTGCAGGGCGCATTGCCGCTCTGCAATCCCGTCGAGATCGGCGAGCCGTAGCAGCCGTTGTAGACCGGTACGTTGTAAAGCTGATCGAAGAGATTGAGGATTTGCAAGCCGAAGACCGATTGCGCCAGCACGCCTTTGGCAACCGGGGGCCGGTACTCGGTGGTGAGATCGACGTCCACGCGCGGCGTCGTCAGCAAGCCGCCCGCCAATCCCGGCTCGTGGATGCCGCGCGTTGCCGCGATATTGGGTTTGGTGCAGGTGCCCGGATCGAGCGGATCGATATAGCCCGGCGTCTGCGAGTAGATGACCGAAAGGCTCGAGGCCGGCACGACCACCGGAATCCCGTCGCAATAGACGGCGGTGTAGTAGCCTTGGCCGTAGGGATAGCCAACGTTGAACCCGATCACCGGATCGATGCGCCAGCCGTGCGCGTTCTGATAGTTAAACGCCGTGTTGATCTGGAATGGCGAGAGATCCGGCGAGCGATAGACCAAGCCCAGCGCCAACGCCGCGGGTTGTAGGAACGTTCCGGGCGGTTCGTTGCCGAACTGACTGATGTAGGTCGCGCCGATCTGCATCGAGATCCCCAGCGGAATATCCTTATTATAGAGCGCCTCGATGCCGGTGGCTTTTTGAATGCCCAGATTCGAGTAGGCGACGTCGCCGAAGACCGGCGAACCGGTTTCATAGTTGAAGCCCACGATGTTGGCGGTCTGCTCGATGACGTTGTAGCCGCGCCGGTAAAACGGCGTGATCTTCACCGCCGAGCCGTCGTGAAACTCGTGTGCCCACGAAACATCGATGTTGGTGAAGGTCGCGCCCACCAGCGGAGCCTCCAACGTCGAGCTGCCGTAGCGGTAGTCGCGCGTGAGCCAGTAGAGCTGGTCGGCGTAGTTGCCGCAGAGCTGATTCGCGAGCGGCCCGCAATACTCGGCCGGCTTTCCCGTCGAGTTGTCGTAGGACGGAATGCCTTGGAAGGCCGTATACGGGGCGCGGCTGACGTCGGCGCCCAGCAAGCTTGGAATCGGCATCGAGAGCGTGTGCCCGAACCCGAAGCGGATCGTGTCGCGCAGATCGGGAGCGTACGAGAGATCGAAGTGCGGCTCGTAGAGCCGCTGGTGCTCGACGGCCGGAATCGACGCGGGTGCGCCTTCTTGAGTGGGGATTTGGAAGTTGTAGCCGTCTAAGCGCAACCCCGCCTCCGTCCTCCACTTGTTGGACATCTCGATGTTGTCTTGGAGATAGGCGCCGTACTGCTGCTGGGTGACCGTCGAGACGTCTTCCTCGAACGGAAAGCGCACGCCGCCGGGAAACCACGAGCTGAGGTAACCGCAGTCCGCGTGCAGCGTGAGCTGCGCACAGAATGACGGCGAAAAGAAATCTTGCTCCAACCCTTGCTGGGACGAAGGATTATTGTTGGGCAGAAGGCCGGTGTAGGTGTACGGCAGCGGCAGCGGCGCGTTGGGATGGGTGATCGGGTAGGTGATGATGTAGGAGGGAGTCGTAAACGCCGTGTACGACGTGAAATCGTAGCGATTACCGTAGGGCACGACGAACTCGTAGAGCGCGCCGTACTTCAGCAGGTTCTTCTCGCCAATCTGCGTCGCAACGTCGAACTGCCCCGCCGTGCGCGTGCCGCCGTAGGGATCGGCGAAGATGCCCTGTGCCGGCAGATCTTCGGATTGCCCGCTAAACGTGCGGAAATACCGCGCGGTCAACTGCGACGACGACCCTAGGCTCGCGCCGTACTCGACCTTATAGGCCAGAAACGGGCTCTTGAGCTGATCGGCCTGCGAGACGAACGCGTACGTATTGGGCTGGCCGGGAAAGAGCGGAATGAGCGAATCGCAGGCGTAATTTTGCTGCGACGAGTTGACTGGACTACCCCCGCTGTTCACCGGATACGGCGCACACTTGCCCGAGGTCGTGCCCCCTGAAATGTACGGCAGATATTGATAGCCGCCGTAATCGAGGGTCTGGGTGATCGCCTGGTCCTGAATGAAGAACTGGAGACGTTGCGAGTCGTTTTTGCCGAAGCGGTAAATCGCGTTGTCGACGAAGTCGTTGGAGGCGCGAAACGACGGCGAATAGTAGACCAGGTTGGGATCGATCGTGCTGCCCAGCGTCGCCGCATTGGTGCCCAGGGTGCCCAGCGTGTTGGCCGCCGACCCCGGAGCGCCGTACTGAAAGGCGCGCCGCAATCCGATGAAGCCCGCGTAGTTGGAGAACCGCTGCGATGGATCGGCCCAGCCCCATTCCAGCCCGAGTTGATGCAGATAGGGAAAGAGCAGCGACTCGACGTCGACGTGAAAATAACTCGGATAGGTGCCGTGTTTGGCGGTGAAGAGCACCAGGCCAGTACCGGTGTTGCCGTGCGTCGCGTCGCCGCCGCCGGGAATCAGCTGCACGCTGCCGACGCCGTTGAGCAGGCCGAAGTTGGAGATATTTTGCAAGGTGTTCTGCAGGTTGGCCGTGGGTGCGGTGTAGTCGATGCCCTCGAACTCATAGGCCGCCTCGAAGGCGAAACCGCCGCGAATCGAGACCGTGCCCGACTTGTCGATCGTGACGCTGGGAATGCTGCGCAGCAGCGTGTTCTCATCGGTGTTGAAGCTCTTGCCTTGCACCATATCGATCTGCGCGCCGGTTACCGTATACGTGTCGATCGTCATCCCGCGCTGAAACGCGCTGCCGCCCGAACGCGCGTGCGTCGAAGCGATCACTTTGAGCGTCCGTGAGAGCGGCACGTTGACGGCTTGCTGCGAGCCGTTGAGCACGACGACGGCGACCGAGTACGAGGCATACCCGCCCTTGACGAACGACACCGAGTACGTATCGGGCAAGACGCTCAAGAAGCGATAAGTGCCATTGGCATCGGTCGTCGTGCGATACGTCGCGCTGGGTGACTTCGCGGTGACCGCGACGCCGGCGACCGCTACGTGAGTCTTGTCGTCAGTGACCCTTCCCGATACGATTCCCGCAGTCTCGGCGAGCGCGGCGGCGCTAGAGGCAGCAAAGCAAAAAAAGCTGAGAAACAGGACGCGCTTTTTTATGCAACGCAGGCTGTCGAACAAACCGTACTCCCAATAGCAACGCAGGAGTCGGCACTCGCGCCGACTTCTTCCAACCCGATGCTAGGGGATGGTATGCCGGCCGTGCATCCTGGAACTCGCGGGGATAGTTAAGGCAACTTGAGCAAAGGTTAATGTTCGGAGGCGTTCTTCGGGTCGGCGATTTGCCACCTCGAACGCAGGCCGAGGCGGCCCAAGATCGAGCTGACGTGCCGTTCGACCGTATGCTCGCTGATTTGCAAGGCCGCGGCCACTTCGCGATTGCGAGCCCCGCGCCGAATGAGATGCGCAACCTGCTGCTCGCGTCCAGTCAGGGCCGAACCCATCGGGCGCCCGCGCCGCCGCGGAAAGCTCTCGTTCTCTTGCCGGACGAGGAGCAGCATCGCCTCGTTCATCCAGCGCCGCATCCCCATCGCGTTGAAGGCGCGCGCCGCGTCGCCGGCATGGTCGATCCAAGCGGCGCGTTCGCCGCCCCGAAAGAGCAAGTGCGCGCGAGCAAGCAGCGCGTGGGCCTTGCAGTACTTGCGATTGGGAGCGACCAGGGCGTTGAGCGTATCCGCGCCTAGCCGGGCCTCCTCTATATCCCCGTATCGCGCCGCCAGCGAAAAGAGCTCGACCGCGTAGGTTGCGCCGCCCGACCGCAGCAAGGCCCGACGCAGCGCGGTTGCGATGGAGGAGTCGGGTACGAGCGGTCGCGTGGACAGCAGTGCAACGGTCGCCGCGATCGCGCTTTCGATATCCTTCGAGACCAGCGCGGTCTCGAGGATCTCCGGCGAGGTCCAAGCGGCAGCGGCCTCGTCGTCGCCGGCGTCGATCGCCAGCGCGGCGCCGACCGGCGCCAGGAACGCGATCGCTTCGGGGCTGCGCGCGTGCATCCGCGCCCGCGCAAGCAACTGACCGGCACGTTCGGAGTCGCCAACGTCGAGGGCCAACCGGGCGGCGGCACCCGCGCTACGCGAAAACCATTCCGACAGACGGTGAAGCAGCGCCAGACGAAGGGCGTCCTCGAGCGCGTTTCGCGCGATCTCGAGATCGCCGAAAAGAATGGCGTGGTGCGCCAACCGTTCGCGCGAGCCCACGGCGAAGTGAAAGCGCTTCTCAGCGAGCGCACGATCGTGCGCGCTGCGGCAGAGGTCGTAGACTCCGGTTGAATCCGTCGCCCATGAGAGCACGACCGCGGCCGCGAGATAGTCGTGGGAAGCGAGCTGGCCTCCCAGCGCTTCGAAGTGCGAGGCCACCGCGGCAGCCGAGCGAGATGCAAGCAGCTGCGGCGCGACGACGCCCGCGAGATTTCGATCATCGCCCAAAAGCGCATAGACCCCGGCGCAAAGACGCTTGCGCGAACCTGCGGCATCACCACCGTCGTCGTAACGTCCAGCGGCAAGCCGTGCAGCCGCTTCGGTAAGGCGGCAGCGCGCAATCAATTGCTCGGCTTGCTCTTCACCGGCGACATCCATGCGACCATGCTAGCAAGCGATTCTTAAAGTGCCATTACGAAGCTTTAAGATACCCTTGCGGCGGCCGCTCTTTTTGCTGCAGAGCGCCGCCGCTACGGCCAAAACTGGGCTTCGGTGGGGAAACCGCTCCGAGGCTCGAACAGGAGATGCCTTACCCGCAGCCTTGCACTCACCGGAGGTTTCCCACCGTGCTTCTGTTTCGAAACAGGTTCGTTCTTTTCGCATTAGCGGCCATCGCGGCCGCCGGCCCGGCAGCATGCTCCGGGAGTCACTCGCTTCTTCCGGGCGGTACTGCCGGCGCAGTGAAGCGCGCCGCGCCCGGCACGTTCACGCGCGGGAAGAGCCAGCCGCCGGACTATATGCAGATGGCGTATTTGATGACCGACGGATCGATTTTGACGCAAGGCAGCAGCGATGCCAGCGACTGGTACAAGTACGTCCCCGACGCCAAGGGCGACTATTCCGATGGAACGTGGAGTCAGCAAGCGACGTTGCCTTCCGGTTACTCGCCTAGTGCGTTTGCCTCCGACGTTCTCGCGGACGGACGGCTGTTGATCCTCGGCGGCGAGTATAACTCGCCGGGTAACTACGATCTGCAGCTCACGAATCTCGGTGCGATCTACGATCCGGTCAAGAACACTTGGACGAAGTTCCAACATCCCAGCGGCTGGGCGTTCATCGGCGACTCGCCATCGAGCGTACTGCCAAACGGGTACTTCGCCATCGGGCAGAAGCTCACGAAATTCGTTGCGACCTGGAATCCGGCAACGGGCAAGTGGACGCAATATAAGAAAAACGGAAAGGCCGACTTCAACGCCGAGGAAGGCTGGACGCTGCTTCCCGACGGCACCATTTTGACCGAGGACGTCAAGGACTCGACCAACTCCGAAATCTACACGCCGTCGACCGGCAAATGGAAGAGCGCGGGTTCGACCGTCGCCGACTTGCGGTCGATGTCCCCGTACCATCAGTGCCTGACGTACGGACCGAAGAAGAAAGACTGTTACCTTCCGCCGGGCGAGATCGGCCCGGCGATGCTGCGACCCGACGGCACCGTCTTCGCGACGGGTTCCGGCGAAGGCCCCAGCGGCTCGGGAACTGGTAACACCGCAATCTATACGATCAGTTCCGGCACGTGGGCAGCCGGCCCGCAGTTTCCCAACGGCGACAATGCCGGCGACTCGTTCTCGGTCCTCTTGCCCGACGGAGACGTCCTCGTCTTCGGCGTTAGCGGCGAACTGTACGACTTCAACGGTACGACGATGACCGGCGTCGGATCTGAAGGTGGAACGCCGCTTCTGCTTCCAACCGGCCAAGTTGCGATGTTTGGTTCGGGCGTGGACCTGTACACGTCGTCGGGTAAACCCAACTCGGCGTGGGCGCCCTCGATCAAGACCTATCCGAAGTCGATCAACGGCGGCACCACCTACAAGATTTCCGGAACGCAGTTCAACGGCATGTCACAGGCCATGTCGTTCGGCGACGAATATCAGAACGCGGAGAACTATCCGTTAGTCCGGATCACGAACACGAAGTCCGGCGACGTGTACTATGCGCGGACGCACGATCACACTTCGATGGGCGTTCAAACGGGCTCCCTCGTCGTCTCCACCCAGTTCGACGTGCCGGCAAGCATCGCCACCGGGCCCGCAACCATCGAGGTCGTCGCCGACGGCATCGCATCGAAGCCCGTCAAAGTAACCGTAGGCAGCGCCAGAAAATAAAACTAAATGACGGCCTCCAAGAGAGGCCATCAATAAAGGAAGCCTCCATTTAGTTCAGGGGGCTTCCTTTTCTACGTTGTTGGGACGCAGGCGGCCCAGGTTAGTTCGTTCATAGCATTGCTGAACGTCCACCAACCGTCGTAGCCATGGTGCCCGGGCCCGGCAGCGATCCCTGGATGTTCTTGAATCGAAGGTCCGGGCCACTGATTATCGCCCATGGAACCGCCGAACGCACTGTACCCCGAACCGCACCCGGCGTAGACGCTCCTCGGCTTCTGGCTCTTATTCCAAGCGTGCCTAACGACGATGCCGGTAGAGACTTTCGCGCACGAGGCATAGGCGATGGCGCCGCCCGTCACCCAGTACGTGTTGGTCGTCGCATTGAACCACGAGTTGGTTATCGTACCCAGTCCGAACCCGGTGACGAGCGTATATCCCGACCGGCACTGAGCGCCGGCGAGCCCGCTGATCGATCCGGCGAAACGCCATTCAAAGTTGGTTCGCGCGATCGACTTGGGAAGACATGAGGCGAAGGCCTCGGCGCTCGCGTTCGAATCCGGGTGCACGTACCAACTATTAAATTTCGAGTTCGCATACCCGGTGCCGACGAAGCTGCCGTCGCTGCTGCTCGAGCCGCCCGCTACAACCTTATATCCTAGCGGGCACTGGGCAACGGCGATCTTTCCTTTGGACCCCCACGTGGCGACCTGCTTGAACTCCGACGAGTTCAGGGTCAACGGCTGCGCTCCGGCCTCCATCGAGAGATCCGGGGGAATCGCCGAAGCGCCCCCCGAGCCCGAACAACCCGAAAGGACGATCAGGGCGACGGTAACCGCACGCGCATTATTTAAAGAGAGTCTTGCTAGAGACGCGCTGGATTTGCTCATGGATAATTTAAGCTACCATGCTGGCCGACGGCGCGTCAACGAGGCGCCCCGGCGTTGACGCGTCTGCAAAAATTCTCAGGCATTCCGCCTTTCTCCAGCGCGTTTTTCCCGGCGGCCGCAATCCAAACGTGGGTCCGAGGCGTTCACTAAGCCATTAAGGGGAGCGACGATGGCTTTTAAGGTGACTCGGCTCGCGGCTTTGGGCGCATGGAGCGCCGTCTTTCTGCTCGCCGCCGCCGGCGGCGCCTCCGCACATCCGCTGGGAAACTTCACGATCAATCACCTCGCGGAGATACGCCCGCAGCGTGGAGCGCTACGCGTCCACTACGTTCTCGACATCGCGGAGATTCCGACGTTCCAAATCATGCACGCGGGGAACTGGACGCCGCAGCGCCGGCGCGGCTGGGAGAACGAAGAGGCGCTGCGCGTAGCCGCAGGTCTCGCCATCGAAGCCAACGGTACCGCGCTTCCGATGCGCCTCGAACGCACAACGTCGCAGACCCGTCCGGGTGCCGGCGGCCTTCCAATCCTATATTGGACGGGCGACTTCACCCTCTCGGCGCCTTTGAAATCGACGATAGCGGTGCACGACCGAGTTTACGCGGACCGGCGAATCGGCTGGAAAGACATCGTGTTGCCCGGCTCGTCCGAGCCAACCAACGAACTGCGCGCGTATCCCAGCGCGCTGATCGGCTCACCCCGCCACAACGACGTCGCAACCTTCGATCTCGTCAACGGGCGCGTCGCACGCCTGCGCGTTAGCGGCGACGATGCGGCCTCCTGGGGCGCGAGTTCGATCGTGCGGTCGTCGGCCTTGTCCGATCTCTTCTCGCGCGGCACGCAGACGCCGCTCTTGATCTTCTTCACGATTCTCGCCGCCTTTGGACTCGGGGCGCTCCACGGCCTCGAGCCGGGCCACGGCAAAGCGTTGCTCGCCTTCACCCTAGTTGGAGCTCGCGCAACCTTCAAACAAGCGGTGATTTTGGCGGGCGCGCTGACCTTCGCGCACACGATCGCCGTGCTTTTGCTCGGGGCGTTGCTCTTCTTTGCCGCCGGATTCGCCACGGAGAGCCTCTTCACGTGGATTACGCTGCTCTCCGGTGCGGCCGTTGCCGTTATCGGGGCGCGCACGCTGTCGGCGGCGGTGCGACGTGCGCGGCACGAGCACGAGCATCACCATCACCACGAGCACGCTCATTCGCACGCGATCCCGGGCTCGGCGCCACTCCACTTTCCGAGTGCGGTGATCGCGGCAATGAGCGGCGGAATCGCACCTTGCCCGGCTGCAATCGTCGTTTTGCTCACCGCGCTGCATCTGCACCGAGTTGGTTACGGCCTGTTTCTCATCGTGGTCTTCAGTCTGGGCCTGGCGGCGATTCTGACCGGTCTGGGCCTCGCGGTCGTCCACGGCGCCGCGTGGCTGCAACGGCGGTCGTCGTTTGCTCACCTTACGCGTATCGCTCCGTTCCTTACCTCGAGCGTCATCTCGACAATCGGCGCCCTCATGCTCGCCCAGGGGCTCGCCGATCAAGGCGTCGCGGTACCCGGTCTTGCCGTCGTTACCCTCACGCTCTGCAGCGTCGCCGCCTTCGCCTTTATTCCGTCGCTGCTCTCGACGCGTCCGACACACCACCACCCACTGGCCATAAAGGAGCCCGTATGAAACTGCTTCGACCCATCGTAACGATGGCGGCGGTTTTCTTGCTCGCGTTCTCGGTTTCGCTCTATTCCGTTAGAGCCGCCCGAGGATCCGACCATCAAGACTCGCCGACCGTTGTCGCCAACCCGCTCGCGGATATTACCGACGTCTTTGCCTTCCCGGATCCGCACGATGCCTCGCGCGTCGCGCTCGTCATGGACGTGCGCCCGCTCATTCCCGCCGGCATGTACGGCGGTCTCGCGCTCGATCCCAACCTGCTCTATCAGTTCAAGATTGCCAATACCGGCGTTGCCTCCGGGTCGTTTACGGAAAACACCGTGATACAGTTTACGGCCGATTCGTCCGGAACCGGTCAAACCATAACGCTGTACGGGCCGGGCAAGCCGAACGAAGTTGGAACGTCCAACACCCTCATCGGTAAGACCGGCACTTTCTCGTTTGGAAAGGCCACGTCGCTCAAGGGAGGCATCAAGGTCTTCGCCGGCCCGCGACGCGACCCGTTTTTCTTCGACCTCGCGCAGTTTTTCAAGATCATTCCCGACCGCAACTACATGAACCATCCGCACGTGCCGCCCGCCACTGCGACGTCCTTTCGCTTCGCTTCGAAGAATCAAAAGATCGTCCTCAACGGGGTAAGTTACGGAACGGCCGGATCCAACAAGTGCGTGATCGCAAAGCCGAAGGACTTCTTGGCGCCCTATGACGTCCTTTCGATCGTCATCGAAATGCCGAAGAAGCTGCTCGCTCCGGCGAGCGGATCGCCCGGCGTCATCGGCCTTTGGGCCACCACTGCCACGCCCGGAGGGGAGTAAACACAAATGACAACACGCTATAAACTCGCGCTTCTTGCAACGATCCTCGCCGGAGCGATCATTGGGGGCTGTACCTCGAATGCCGGAGTCTTCAACCCGCAGGGGGCGGGAGCCGCTCTTTCGCCCGGAAGCTCGACGGTGTACAAGCAGATCGAACTGCTCTCCCGGCCCGCCGTCAAAGAAGTCTTCGAGCTGTTCGAAAGTCATAACAAGACCAACCGCGCCGAACCGTACGCCGATCCCGTTCTGCAAGGCCAGATCAAATCGTTCACGTTAAATTTCCGCAGCAAGCAAAACGCCGACACCCTGCAAGCCATCCTCTATCCCAACGTGATGAAGGCCGATCTTTCGCAAGACGTTACGACGGCTTCTTATCTTGGTTACGAAACGGGCGGCGCGACCGGCAGCAAGTGGGGCGGACGCGCGCTCGACGACGACATCGTCGGCATCTCGCTGAACGCCATTTTCGGCAACACCCTCTCGGCGCTCGGGCTCATCCCCGACGACAAGAAGGAAGCGCCCTGTCTCGCCCTCGACAACGTCTCTTACGACAAGTCGAATACGAAGACGTTCCCCTACATCCAGGCGCCGCTCTAACGTGAAGGCGTCTACGGCGGCCGCCGCCTTCGGGGCGGCGGTCGCCCTTGGGGCCGCGTGGCCGTGGTTTGCCTCGCACCGCGCGCAGGCGAACGGGATCCAACCCGCTCCGATTTCGACCGATTACCGGCAGCGCGACCGGCTGATCGCATTCGAGGAAGCTCAGGCGCGCCTCGATCCGGCGGATCAAATCACTCGCCGGATGCTTGCCAGTGAGTACCTTCAGCGATTCCGCGAAACCGGCGACCTCAACGACGTCGCGCGCGCGCATGCCATGGCCGAGCGATCGCTGGCGCTGCAGCCTCAAGGGAACACGCAAGCGTTGGGCGTGATCGCATCGAGCGACATCATCTTTCATCGCTTTCCCGCGGCGCTCGCAGCCGAGCGCGCTTCACTGGAAGGCGATCCGTCCAACGACGATGCCCGCGCGCAGAGCGCCTCGATTCTCATGGAAGTCGGCCGTTACGAAGAGGCCGAGCAAATTTTGTCTCACCCGGCCGACCCGGACGTCGATCCCACGTGGATGTCGATTCGCGCTCGCTACGACGAAGTGACCGGCAACCTCGCCGGCGCTCGCGTCGTCATGGGCGCGGCGACCCAACGGGTCGACCGGATGAGCGGCATATCCGCCTACACGCGCTCGTGGTACCACCTTCGTGACGCGCAACTGGCCTTCGAGGCTGGGGAGGCGGGGACGGCCGCTGGGGAGTACGACGAGTCGTTACGGATCTACCCCGACAACGCGATGGCACTACTCTTTTCGGCAAAACTCTACCGGGCGCATCACGACTGGCAGCGCACGCTGGCGGCGGCCACGCGCAGCGCCGAACTCTACCCGCTTCCGCAGGCGCTAGGATATGAAGCCGACGCGCAGCGAGCCTTGGGCGACGAAGACGGCGCGCGCCGAACCGACGCGCTGATTGCGGCGGAGCAGCGCCTGTTCGACGTGCAGGGCATTAACGACCGTCTGCTGGCCATGTACTACGCCGAACATCGCGAGCATTTGAGCGACGCCTTGGCCGCGGCGCGCTCCGACATCGCCAAACGCGGAAACGAGGTATACGCGGACGACACGATGGCGTGGGTCTTGGCCACCATGGGGCGCTGGAAGGAAGCGCGCATCTACTCAGTGCGTGCGGCGCGTTACGAAACCGCCGATCCCGAGCTGCAGTATCATTGCGGCGTGATTGCCGCTCACACGGGTCACGCGGACGAGGCGCGGCGCCGCCTTTCCATGGCGATTGCCGCAGACGCTTCCTTCCATCCATTCTACGCCGACGACGCGCGGCGGATTCTGGCCTCGATGTCGAAATGACGACGCGAAATAAGGCCTGCCTACTTTATGCTTTTTTGATCGGGCTCAACCTCGCGGCCTGGGGTTTGGCGTTTTGGCTCTTTTCATCGCGCCCGCTATTGCTGGGAACGGCGTTGCTCGCTTATACGTTCGGCTTACGCCACGCCGTCGACGCCGATCACATCTCGGCAATCGACAACGTCACTCGAAAGCTGATGCAGGATCGCAAGCGGCCGGTCGGAGTCGGTTTTTTCTTCTCACTCGGGCATTCAACCGTCGTGATCGCGCTAACGGTGGGGATCGCCCTAGCCGCTGCGATCGTCAAAGGGCGGCTACCGGCACTGCAACGGGTCGGCGAGCTGGTCGGCACGAGCGTCTCGGCCGCCTTTCTTCTGCTGGTCGCTGCGATCAACTTGATCGTGCTGATCGATATCGTTCGCGCCTTTCGGAGCGCGCGCCGGGGCGAGGCGTATAACCAGCAAGGCGTCGAGGAAATGCTCGATGGGCGCGGCCTCATCGGACGCTTTTTCCGGCCGCTTCTCAAGCTGGTCGACAGCAGCTGGAAGATGTATCCGATCGGCCTGCTCTTCGGGCTCGGATTCGACACCGCAACCGAAGTCGGGCTTCTCGGGATCGCCGCCGTCGAAGCCGGCAAAGGGCTCCCGGTCTACGACATTCTCATCTTTCCGTTGCTCTTTACCGCGGGCATGTCGCTGGTCGACACCACCGACGGCATCCTGATGCTCGGCGCGTACGGCTGGGCCTTCGTCAAGCCGATGCGCAAGCTCTACTACAACATGGTCATCACGCTCGTTTCGGTCCTCGTCGCGCTCATCGTCGGCGCGATCGAGGCCGCGAGCGTCGTCGCGATGCAGCTCCGCCTGAGCGGAGGAATCTGGGACGCAGTCAACTCGCTGAGCGGCAATTTCGGAACGCTCGGCTTCGTTATCATCGGAGTCTTTCTGGCGAGCTGGGGAGTATCGACCGCGATCTACAAACTGCGTGGCTACGACGAAGTCGTCGCGTCACCGTAGCGCACGCTGCGCGGCAAGGGCGGTGTTTTGATGCACCGCCCTCATAGGCGCCGGCTATCTACGCTTCATCGAGCCTTGGATCGGCTTTAGTACTTTCGCCGGCGGGTACTTCATATGTACGAATTTCGAGCCCTTCGTTCCGGGCGGCGGTAAGCCCTGAGTGTTCTCGACTGCCAGTATGGCCATGTCGTCCTTGCAGCCCGGATTATTCTGGCAATTCGGATCCGACGGCACGGGTTGATCGAGAATGATTCCAGAGCTTTTCACGTAGATCGTCTGCGTTCCATAATTCTCGAACTTGAACTTCGGCTGCTGCGAGCCGTTCGGTTTGTAGCCCACCGCCCACCAGGAGCCGTACGTGGCACCTCCGGTTGGCGCCGTCGACGCCCCGATGTAGATGTACGCGTAATTCCAGTTGGAGCTGCTGACCGGCTGACTAGAGATTATACTGATACTTGGTTCGGGACCCGGTAGGGAAGTCGTTGCGCCGATCGGGGGGTTGTACGTCCAGAAGAAGTTGGACTCCGTATTGAAGAGCGGGAAGTCCTGGTTTTGCGATGCCAACAACCCGAAGTGCACGCACGCACTCGTGCAGTCGGTCGTGTTTTTGTAGACCGTCGCGCCCGAAAACTCGACCGTCGTAAGGTTCGTACCGGAGTCGTACGTCACCGTGGGCGGGCACGGATTGCTGTAGCCTTGGCTCGGCGGGCAGAACGGATTATACGGCCCGTAGAGGTTTTCGGTCGGCGGAATTTCGGTGGCTACGTCGCCCTGAAACTGGACCTCGAAATCCGTCGGACAATTTGGAGAACCAGAAGTGGTGCACGGATATGGTTGGAAGAAGTTGAAGATTTCAGGAGGACGATTTCCCGCGCCTCTGCCCTTGCTCAGTACCGAGCCGATGGGTTGATCGAGCCCTGAAATGGTCTGCACCGCGGGGCCGCCCGTCGGAAACGCAAAATATGCCGCATCGGCCTTCGCCGCGTCCGGGCAAATATAGGTGCCGGTCGTGATCGTACCCTGAACGCAGTCTCCGGCTCCGGTGAGCGGCGTCGAACCGCTGACGACGCCGGACTCACTCATTTCGTAGATCGCGTCGGCTCCCTGATCTCCGATCGCCAGCGTTGTGCCGCCGACTTGAACGCCGCCGGGAGATACGAGCGTTGCGCCGCTTACGGTAATGGTTTGAATCGAGCTGCTGCCCGCCGGAAGTTCGCCAACCTGGACGCTGCCGCCGCTCGCATATCCGTCGATAAAGAGGTTGCCCGCTTTGTCAAAGCCGTCGAAGTACATGCTTTCGAATGAGGAGGACGTGATCAAGGTCCGCGGAGTGTTCCCTTTCTTATACCAGGCGATGCTGCCGGCACCGCCGCCAAGGGTACTCGAGTTGGTCACCGCCAGGTCTTCCTTTGTGTCGACGGCGCAGCCTATCGGATATTCGCCGGTATCGTGGAGAGTTTTGAGTATGGTTTGTCCGCCGACCGCATACTCAATGACGTCCGATCCCAGCGTGTTTACGACCCAAATGTCGCCCTTGGGTGTGAGGCATAGGCCCTGCGGCTCCTCAAAGCCGGTCAACGTCCCAACGAGCGTACCGTTTGGATACGAGAAGGCGTAAACGTCGTCCGTGCCGGCGTCGGAGATGTACAGCAGCGCGCCCGTCGTGTTGTTCATGTGGGCCCTCCTGCGGTCCGGCCGGACGATTACGGCACGGGGCCGTAACGCCGCTAACGTCGAAATTTTGCGCTTGACGACTTGCGCGTTTGCCGTTGAAGGACTTACTTGCGACGCGCTGTTGCAGCTTGCCAGCGTAACTGCGGCAGCCGCGACGCTCAAAGCAAAGCGAAGCGATATGGGAATTTGCATACGTGCTCCTAGCGGTTTCTTATTAAGAGGAAATTATGGGTCTCCCTTAGTTCCGTTACCCGGGCCAACCGAGTGCTAGCCGCTCTTGCGACTAAAGTAAGAATTCCCTCCAGGCAAGCAGCCCCCCCACCGGCTCGAACGAGCAAATCGATCCGCTAGAACCAGGCATCCGCATGTACGCCAGCTTGTCGGCGCGATGCCCCCGCATGGGGGAGTCGGACTGACCTTGGGGGCATGGCCCTGGCAATAGCTTACTCGGCGCACAGGGGGCCACCGCAGCGTGGCCGCTCCCTGCGGCAGCGGTAAGGTGGAAGCGCCGTGACAGGGAACGCTTCGGTATGGGGCGGCGTGGCTTCTTGATCGTACTAGCGATCGTTCTGCTTTACCTGATCGCCAGACCGCATGTCGCGACGTTTTGGCACGTCGCGGCCAATCCTACTGCGAGCCCTGTTCCGGTCTGCTGCGCTCCGCTCCCGGTATCACAACCTCCAGTCACGACCTTCGTACCGACCGTTTGTCTGGATCACAGACCGAAGAGGGTCGAAATTTCACTCGTGCAACCGCCCTGCCACATAAGCCGCCCCGCGCTCCTCCTAAACTGGTGAAGGTGCCGTGACGGGCCCTTGACAGGTGCTGGGTAGGCGCCATATAGTTAGCTTAGCTAACTATATGTTTGGAGGCGACCCCGTGGTTGACGTAAAGCTGGCGTTTGTGATGCTCGGTTCGAGCGACCTCGATCGCGCGATTGCCTTTTACTCCGATGCGATCGGACTTCGAATGAGCGGCCGCTTCGAGCATTTTGCGTTTTTCGAGACGGGTGCGACCACGCTGGCGGTTAGCGGGGAGCTCGCTCCATACGCCGGCGAGCGACCCACGCAGGAGTGCGTCTTCGGCGTCGCAAGCGTCGGTCAAGCCTTCGCCGCGTTAAAGGATCGCATTGTCTTCATCAACGAGCCGCGACCGATCAATGCCGGAAACTGGGCCGTGAACTTCCGGGATCCCGACGGGCACTTCTGCTCGTTCTATGGCCCGGAGTAGCGAGCAGCGGCGCGTGGCGGAGCGTCTCCACTCCGCGGCGATCCACGTGCTGCGTTACGCGAGGCAGGCCGATCGGGTAAGCGCAATCGGCCCCGCGCAGCTCTCTGCGCTCTCGGTGCTGGTCTATAGCGGCCCTAGCAACCTTCGCGAACTTGCCGATGCCGAGCAGGTCGCTCCGCCCACGATGACCCGAATCGTGGCGGCGCTGCGGCGCGGCGGATACGTTCGCCTCAAGCGTTGCCCAGACGATGCACGCGCTCGCGTCGTCGAAGCGGCGGCGAAAGGCGTGGCGGCGCTGGAGAAGGCCCGCGGCGCTCGACTGGACCTCATCGACGGCATGCTCTCCAGGTGCGCGCCCGCGGACGTTGCACTGCTCGGAAAGGCACTGGCAGCGGTCTTCCCGCAGGCTCCGTGAGCGGGCTTTCTTAAATAGGCGTCATGGCAAAACTGCGCAGCGCCGCTGCGTACGCAGCGCTCGTGGCAGCCGCCGCCACCATCGCGGCCTGCAACGCAAACGCGGTGGCGCCGCCCGTAACCGCGCCGTTGGCGCCGGCTCTTTGCAGCGCGGCGTCGCTTCCCGACCGAGATCAAACGTGGTTGCGCGCGGCGCGCGCCGCGAAGCGACCGCTCGACGTCACGTTCATCGCGTCACCGCAGCGGTCGACAAAGCGTGTCTATCAGCCGGATTGGGCGGGGCCGGTGCTCTTTGCGCCGGGAGCAAAACCGCTGCAGATTCCGGCACACCGCTTCTGTGCCGTGGAGGGCGAGTGGACGGTGCCGAAGGCGCGTCCAACGATCAACTGCTCGAACCGCTGGGAGCAGACCGACGGTTCGTCGCTGTGGATCGCGATCGACGGTTGGATGGCCACGTTCAAAGCCCACGCCAAACGAGACGGCAAGTGGCATACCTACGATTCGACCGATATCTTGCAGGCCGGCTCAGAATCGGACGTTCACTGCTACCATGGCAAGGCCGCGAAGTATCCCACGAGCGCTTATTTCTGGATCGAATGGTCGGGAACGAGGAACATTGCGGTCGCCAAGCATTCGCGCAACTTGCCGCTGCACGCCGGCGACACGATCTACGTCCGCATCGCCGCCGACAACACCGGACCACATGCGTGGCGGCGGGCGACGCTGTGGCTCGTGAACGAAACGACCGGTTTTTATCTTCCGCCGCGAACCTTCAACTCGGGTTGCGTCGACTGCGGCACCCCGTTCAGCCGCCCCGCCCGGCTCGCCGGCGATACCGCGGAGTGGATCGTCGAGGCGACCTTCTACAGCGCCTACCGAAAATCGCTGCCCAACACGTTGGACGATTTCGGCACCGTTGCGATGACTCACGCGGCCGCGACCGACGTGGACGGCATCGTCTACGATATGCGGCATTTCAACGGCGCGACGCCGAACGTCGACTGGATGACGTGGAACGGCATTCCGCTCTCGCAGAAGGGCACGCTCCTCGCGTGCGCTGCCATAAACGCTCCGCAAACCGTTGCCTTTTCCCGTGCGCCCTACGTGATCTCGACGCCCGGTCAACAGGGCGATCTCGAACCGAAGCCCAAGCACTGTTAGCGTGAATCCGCTCGCCCCCGGATTGCTCGTGGCGCCCTACTCCGGCGAACTGCCGCCGCTGGCGCCGGAACTGGAAAAGGCGCTCCGCGAGCGCATGCAGTCGATACCGAGCTTCACGAGCCTTGGCTTTTCCCAGCTGCGCCTCGGCGCCGGCTGCTTCGAATCCATCGTCGCTCGCAACAAGGGGTTCGACGGAATTTTTGACTCATTTCACGGCGGCTTACTGATGACCGCCGCCGATTCCGCCGCCGCAATCGTCAGCCTCACGGTGTGGGGCGCCCACAGCCGGATCACGACCACCGACATGAACATCCGCTTTCTCGCGCCCGCGCGCAGCGACGTCAAGCTCTTCGCGCAGGCGATCAAACAGGGACGCACGCTGATTCCGGTAACTTCCAATTTTTGGCGCGACGACGGAACGCTGGTCGCCGTCGCGCAAGTGACCTACATGAGGCTCGACTAACGATGTGTTTCTTCCATTCGCCCTTCACCGACTCGATCACACGTGCCCAAGCCCTCAAAGGCCTTGCCGCAGTCGGCGCGCTGCCGATCATGCCGTCCATCAGCGGCGTGCCGTCCGTGCAAGATCTCAATGCGGGCCGCGATCTGACGGCAATCTTCGGCTCGACGGCGCTCGTCGGCAGCGATTTAACGCCGCTGCCGAATGCCACGATCCTGATACGCGGCGAGCGCATCGAAGCGGTCGGGGCGGCACACGAGATCGCCATCCCGGCATCGGCCTTTCGGATCGATGCAACCGGGCTCTTTACGATACCGGGCCTGATCGACAGCCACGTCCACTTCTTTCAGTCGGGCGGCCTCTATACGCGACCCGACGCCATCGATCTGCGCTCCGTGCGCCCGTATACCGACGAGCTGCAGTGGATCCGCAACAACCTGCAGGATACGTTCGCGCGCTACCTGCGCGCCGGGATCACTTCGGTCGTCGACGCCGGCGGACCATTTTGGAACTACGACGTCCGCACGCAATCGCAGCAGACGCCCGTCAGCCCGCGCGTCATGGTCGCCGGGCCGCTGATCTCGAGCGTCGACCGCACCATTCTCGACCCGTACAACGATCCTCCGATCGTAAAGATCGACACGGTCGCGGCGGCCCACGCGTTGATCGACCGCGAGATCAACGCACAGACCGATTTCGTGAAGTTCTGGTGGATCGTTACGCCCGAGCAGCCCGCCGCCGCCTTCCAGCCGATAGCGAGCGCGGCGATCGAGTACGCCCATTCGCGCGGCGCGCGCGTCATCATCCATGCGACGCAGCTCGAAACCGCGCGGCTCGCCGTCGAGTCGGGGACGGATATCCTCGCGCACAGCGTCTTCGACGTCGACGTCGACGACGCGTTCCTCGAACTCGTGCGATCGCGCAACGTCATCTACTGCCCCACGCTCATCGTGGTGGGCAACTACGGCTACACGTTTCACGGAACGCCAAACCTTACGTCGAACGACCTGCGCATCGCCAATCCCGACGCCGTCGGAACGCTCTTCAATATGCAAGACGTCGAGAGCGCGCTGTCGCCCGACGTTCTGGAACGAATCCGCGCCATGCGGCCGACGGAGCCGCCGTACGCGGCGATGCGCAACCTCAAGCGGGTGTACGAGGCGGGAATTCGCATTGCGGCCGGGACCGATGCGGGAAACATCGGCACGCAGCATGCTTCGTCGTTCTACGACGAGGCGCTGGAGATGGTCGCCTCGGGGCTGTCGCCCAAGGCGGTGCTGCTGACGGCGACGCGCGGCGGCGCGGCAATGATGGCGCGGGCGAGCGACCTCGGCACGATCGAACGCGGTAAGCTCGCCGATCTCGCCATTCTCAAAGCGAATCCGCTCGAGGACATCGCCGCGCTGGGTGCGGTCAAGCTCGTCGTCAAGGGCGGCCAGGTCTTCGATGCAGGCTCGATCTTGAACGAGACGCCCGAGCAGATCGTGCAGCGCCAGGTCAACGCCTATAACCATCACGACGCGCAGGTTTTCGCCGAAACGTATGCAGCCGATGCGGTCGTGCAGCGCCCCGGTACCTACGTTCGGACGCGGGCCGCGATCGCCTCAGCCTATGCGAACCTCTTCTCGAGCAACCCGCAGCTGCGCGTGGAGATCGTCGAACGCACCGTCAACGGCGAATCCGTCGTCGACAAAGAGCACGTGACCGGATTCACTAACGGCAGCGCGATCGACGCAGCCGTCACGTATACGGTGACCGACGGTGCAATCGTTTCGGCCGAGGCCACCTGACGAGGGCCTTCACTTGAGTTTGGTCAGCACGTAGTACGCGACGTCGTGCAGATCGCTCTTGGAGAGTCTCCAGCGCGGCATTACCGGACTGAGGGGTTGTCCGGTATTATCAATTCCGGTCGAGATCGCGCGTTCGAGGAGAGCGAGCGTGTAGGGCGGCTTCTGGCCGGTCACGAGCGCTTTATAACGCAAGTCCGCGCTAACCGCGCCGCCCGGCAAGTGCACGCCGCCCGAACCGTCGGCGCGGTGGCATGCCGCACACTTAGGGTAGAGGGCGGGCGGCTTTGCGATAATCTGCGAGCCAGCGGAATCGCGCCCGGTCTGGAATATCGATTGGCCGTTCGCAACGGCGGAGGCATGCGAAACCGGCGAGCACGCCGTGACGGCGGCAAGCGCCGCGGCGATCAGCAGTACGGTACGATTCGCGCGAGTCTGTTCCGTACTAAGCCCTACGGACCAGCGGGCGCGTTGAGCGACTGCAGCGTCAGCGTCGCTGGATCGAGCTCGTAGTTGCCCGGAGAGACGAGGTCGTTCGGATAGGCGCAGATGACGCTGTTGTTCGGTCCCCAGATCACGACGAGATTCGGCGGGCCGCATTGCGTCTGCGTCAAACCGTAATCGACGAGTAGCTGCGCCCCCGGGCTGCTCGGTCCGATCTCATAGGACGGGAAGATTTGGTAGTCGTTATAGTCGACGATCGAACCGAAGAGGGGCGCGCCGGTCACGCCGATTACCCAAGGTCCCCAAAAACCGCCGCCCCAATAATAGGGCACGGGATACCATATCACATGGTGATTCCATCCCCACCCCGTCCAGCGGCGCGGGTTGTTTACGATAGGCCCGCGCCAGTAGCGATACGGGCCCGTCCGATACGGAACGTGCGGCGGATAGGAACGGACCACGGATTGCTGGGGGGCAACGTGGTAGCCGGATGGCGCGTGAACCGGCGAAGGATGAACCTGGGTGGGGCCGCCGTTGACGTCGTGCGCAGGAAAACCGAAACCTCCAGGATTTGCGGGATGACTGACCGGTTGAGCCGGCGCGGGACGATAGGCCGGAGCCGAAGGATGATATGCCGGAGCCGACGGATGGTATGCGGGTGCCGGCGCCGATGAATGTCCCGAGGAAGCGTGCTGCGCAAGCGCTATGGCCGGTGCTAACGAGACGACCGAGCATGCAAGGACCGAGCAAAGAAAGCGCTTCATGGCTTCACCTCATCGATCGTGCCCTTTGAAGTAACGTAGGTTCCGTGCGCCGTCTTGAAAAGCACCAGGACCGTGCGCGGCGCCAACATGTCCGACGAGAGGGGGAGATGATGGGCGGCGGACGTCATATTGAGAAAGACCGATCCGTAGTCGATCGCAATAGGGTGGGTTCTGCCCTTTTGGGTCAGCATCACCGAGTAGGGAAGACAGCGCTGGACGTTGTTGTCGAACGAGCACGCGCCGGTCACGATTTTCAGGATTCCATTTCCATCGGCGGTGCGCAGCGTGAGCGTCTGCCGATCTAAAGCAATGTTGACATTGCTGTAGGTTTTTACGGCGCCGTTTCGCTCCTGGATGAGGGTGACGCCCTTGGCAACCGCCGGTGAACCGGCCGCCAGCCATACCGCCCACCCGGCGAGGCAAGCGGCTGCCAATAGGATTCGCGCGATAGTTTTCACAGTGGTTTTATTCCCAATTTCACCCCGAAAGCGTTAGCGTCGCTCTCGCAACCGGCGCCACGTGACCGCCGATTTCGATGCCGCCTTCGCCGCGCTCGCCGTCGATGAGGACGTGCAAGATGCTGCGGCGGCCCATCTTCGTGCCCTGCTCGCTGATGAAACGGGTTCCGCCGGCGCTGCGCGCCAAGCCGTGCGCCATCATGAACGCGGCGAGCGGGCCGGTCGCGCTCCCGGTCGCGGGATCCTCGACGATGCCGAAGTCGTTGGCGAACATCCGCGAATAGGCGCCTTCTTGCGTCGGGGTAAAGACGAAGAGGCACGTCGCCTCGGGCTCGTCTGCGAGCAGCCGGCGCAGCGCGACCGTATCGACCTCGGCGCGGTCGACCGCCGCTTTATCGCGCAGCGGAATGAAGACCGCGGGATTTCCCGCCGAAAGGTTCTGGCACGGAACGCTTCCGAGCACGTCGCCGGGCTCGAGACCGATCGCGGCCGCGCAGAGCGCGCCATCGTAGTCACGTGACGTGCGAATCGGCGGCGTGCGCAGCCAAATCAGAGCGTCGTCGTCGACGCGAATGTCGACCGGCCCAATGTTTTCGTCGAGCACGAAGCGGCGCCGATCCTTTGCGATCTTTCCAATATCGCGCAAGACCCAAGCGGTTCCGACGGTTGGATGGCCGGCGAACATCATCTCTTTGGCGGGCGTGAAGATGCGAACCCGGGCTGCGGATCCGGGGCGGTCCGCCGGAAAGACGAAGGTCGTTTCCGACAAATTTGTTTCACGGGCAATCTTCTGCATCGTAGCGTCGTCGAGTCCGGTCGCGTCGTGAAAGACCGCGAGCGCGTTGCCCTCGAGCGGCGTTTGCGTGAAGACGTCGACGATCCGGTAATCTACGTCCATCGTGGTTTGTGAAACGGTTGAGCCTGCGGCGGTTGCAGTGGATCGCCGACCGGGACGTGGGGCTCGTTTTGAAGGGCTTTACCTACTAGGGTTTGTGCTTCTTCAGGACTCCGACCACGATCGGCTCCCACATATCCCGGTTCTCGCTCGGATGCGCCACGAATTTATCGACGAGCAGCAATACCGAGTTCACAGCGGCGTCCGTGTTCGGGTTCTGCCAACTGGCTCTCACCGCTCGACCGATCTCGGTATCTGCCTGCACTGCCAATGCCCGAGACTCCCAGAAGGCGGGGTGCTCCGGTGAGTCCTTTGCGACCTGGGAGTGCGTCGGCAAACCGCCTGGCGCGCCTTTAGCCGACGCGCTGGACCGTTCTCGAACCACGGCTAAATCGAAGTCGAGTTTTACCGCGAGCGTAAGTGCCAAGAACAGCGGCTCGGCGTTCGCCAAAAGAAATGCCGAGTATGCGCCCCCGGCCGCTTCACCGATGAGTTCGCCTTTGCGCTGCTCCCCAGGGTCGGTGGGCATCGTTGAAATTTTGCTTTCGGTGTTGCCGAGCAGCGATCCCAACGTCTTCCCCGCCACACGCGCCGATCCCAGGACGAACGCTTTACGCAGAGATCCGGTCAGTACTTCGGACCGCAGTTGCTCGACAAGGCTCACCTGCTGGTTCGCGTTGCCCGGCTCGTCGCCGTACGTGCCGGTGATGATTCCCGCGCCCCGACCGAGCGGATCTTTGCCACCCGCAGTCGCCGCTTGAAATCCCGCTGCCTCTTTTTGTGCTTCGTCTAGCACTCGCTGAGCGCTAGGATTTCCCGGCGCAAGAATTGCTAACGCTACCTCGATGAAATTGGAATGGGAAAAGTAGTCCTCGATCGCGTGCAGCCCCGCGCCTAAATTCCTCAAGGCCGCATCTCGCCCATTAGTTTGCAAGACAGCCTCTTTGAGCTTGTCTTTCGCCTGCTGCTTGCCAGCCTCGATGTAGGGCGGCAGCCCGCTTTTTCCTGACGCTGCCGCGATCGTCGCCTGCGACTCGCGCTCGCTCTTGAGTGCCGCCTTCTGTCCCTCCGAAAGGGTGGCCTCCGACGCAGCTTTTTGCGCCGCGGTCGCATCGCTCGACTCCGCCGTTTTCCCGCCGAGCGGATTATCCAAGTGCTCGGACGGAAGATAGCCCCCCAGCAGCGCAGGATCGAGCGGGCGATTGAACTCGCCCCAGGTTAGGATGTTGAGAATAGCCATGAGCGGTTTGTACGCTAGCGAGGACGGCCCCTTAGTATTTAGTTGTGAGAAGTCCCGCATCCAATTACCGAAATACACGGCGCCGATCTCACCTGACCCCATGTCGCCGCTGAAGTCGGCCGCCCTCAATCCTTCCTGCTCGATACCGCCGTGCCCGCGCTCCCCTGCCTGGTACCTCTGTATCGTTGCTCCGCCGCCAAGCCGTACTGTTCCCGCGAGTAGCGAAGGAACGGGTTCACGGACGGCTTGGGCCCGATGGTTCGTCAGTTGCGTAGCGATCCGCTTCGCTGCATGTTCGGAGCGGTCGTCTGCCGGGGCGATCTTCATCGTACCGCTCCCATCCGATGTCCGCTGTTGCACAGCATGGGCTAACTCGTGTGCTATCAGGTCGGCGTTGTTCGCGCTCGCACTATCCCCGAGGAATACGTCGCTGCCGATCGTAAAGGCTCGCGCGCTTATGCCTCGGTTCAGCTCCCGCGACTCGCTGTCGCTGTGGACTCGTATATCGGCAAAGCATACGCCAAAGGCTCCTTCCATCTCGCCCCGGATGCCTGAAGGCAGCGCCGCTCCGCCGCCTCGTGCGATGTTTATGCGATCGGAGAGCCGGGCGCCGATCGGGCCGCCTTTACGCGCGACATCGGGCGGCAAGAGCCGAGGGGTCTCGGCGAATTCCCACGCTGTGTCTTCCGGTCGTCGTGCAGGTAGGCCTGGCGTCGCCCGAGTCGCCGGTTTGTGGGTCGCATTTTCGGCGACGCTGGTCCCCGTTTTTGCGACTAGCGGAGCGAACGTGGGTTACAGACTCCCTCGGTGCGCAAGAAATGCGCTCATGCGCGTAGCCGCGCTCCAACGCTGGTCGCTACATTACCAGCCGCAGCTCTCGCAAAGCTCTCTGCGCGCTCACCTAGCTCGCTCCGGCCGGGAAGCACGCGGCGCGTTTACCGTTCGACGAGCCGCATCATCTCGGGCGCATAGCGCTCGCCCGCGGTCTTCGATGCAAGCTGATCGAGTTGCGCGAGTTGCTCGGGCCCCAGCCTGACGTCGAGGGCATGCGCGTTCTCTTCGACGTAGCGCACGCGCTTCGTACCCGGAATCGGAACCACGTCGTCCCCGCGCGAAAGAACCCACGCGAGCGCCACCTGCGCGGGCGTCGCACCGCACCGCTCCGCAACCTCGCGCACCACCGCCACGAGGGCGTCATTCGCTCGCGCGTTCTCTTCCGAAAAGCGGGGATTCGTCTTGCGGAAGTCGTTCTGCGAGAGACTCGTCACGTCTACGGTGCCGGTGAGGAAGCCGCGCCCCAGCGGACTATACGGCACGAAGCCGATGCCCAGGTCGCGGACGACCGGCAGCACTTCGTTTTCGACGCCGCGCTCCCAAAGCGAGTACTCGCTCTGCAGCGCGCTAATCGGATGCACCGCGTTGGCGCGCCGCAACGTCTCCGGTCCAACTTCCGATAGGCCGATATACCGAACCTTACCGGTCTCGACCAGCTCCTTCATCGCGCCGACCGTCTCCTCGATCGGCACGTCCGGATCGCGCCGGTGCTGGTAGTAAAGATCGATCACATCGATGCCGAGACGCATCAACGACTGGTTGGCCACGCGTTTTACATTCTCGGGCGAACCGTCGACGCCGCGCACGCCGTTGGCGAACTTAAAGCCGAACTTCGTCGCTACGACGACGCCGTCTCGGCGGCCGCGCAGGGCGCGGCCCACGAGCTGCTCGTTGGTATACGGGCCGTAGACCTCCGCGGTGTCGAGGAAGTTGATGCCCAGTTCGAGCGCGCGATGTATCGTCGCCACCGCCTGACCTTCGTCGGGCGCATGGCCGTACGCCCAGGTCATTCCCATGCAGCCCAACCCAACCGCGGAGACGGTCAGGCCCTGCGTGCCAAGTTTACGTTGTTCCATGGCGTTATTCTACCGTGCTTTGCGTCTTGCGTGCTGGCTAGCTCCATAAAGCAGGACGAGCGGGGCTCCGCCTGAAGGTACGTGCCACGACTTCCGCTGGAGTTTTGAATGCCTTGATCGACGAAGCGATTCGGCGCGACGAGATCGCGGGCGTACGCCGCTCGATCGAAGCGGCCCGCCGCCTCGACCCGAAGGCCGGCGCCACGAGCATCGAAGTTGCCGGCGGACTCGCCGCGTTCGCCGGGGTCGACTCGCCGCTCTCCCAAGCATTGGGAGTGGGCACAGTCGGACCGGTTGGCGCCTCCGACATCGCAAAGATTACCGAGTTCTACGAGTCGCGCGGCGCGGTGCCCAGGGTTTTCGTCACGCCGGCGGCTCATCCGTCACTCGAGTCCGCACTGACGGCGGTCGGCTATGCTGCCGGCGAGCGAGAGCAAAGCTTGCTGGCATCCGACGATCTCGTAAGCCACGCACGGTGCGACGACCGCGTCGCGGTTGCAAGGGATATTGCGGCTTGGGCACGGGCGTCGGCCACGGGTTTTCTCGAGCGCGAACCGCTCGAGCCGGGTGAGGAGATCATCGCCCTGATCCTTGCGACGACCGCAGGCACGACGGCGCTCGAAGTGCGGGACGGCGACAGAATTATCGCGACCGGAGCAATGTCGGTAAACGGGGAGCACGCCGCGCTCTTCGCCGGATCGACCTGCACGGCGTTTCGTCGACAGGGTTGGCATACGGCTTTGATTTGCGATCGTGTTGCCCGCGCACACGAGGCCGGCGCTCAATTCGTGCGCGCCACCGCCGGCCCGGGGAGTCTCTCCGAACGGAACTTCGTGCGCTGCGGATTCGTCAGACTTCACACGCGCGTCCTCTGGGAACGAAGACCCTAGGCTAGCGCAGCATCACTTCGCCGATCTGATCCGGATTGTGATAGCTCGCGATGGTGAAAAAGACGTTGCGGTTGAACCCGTTGGCGATACCTTCGGGAATGTCACCGGACGGCAGCACGATGACGGGACCGAACTTGCCCGTAACGGGATCGATGTGACCGAGGTCGCCGGCTTGACTTTCAGGGAACCAAAGATCGCCGTCCGATCCCGGCGCCAGCTTCTCGGGGTAGCTTCCGGGCTGCGCGATCTTGTGCTCGTGGATCGTCTCTCCGTCAACCTCCGCGATCTTGTTGCCGGTGCGCTCCGTGAACCAGATGTGTTTGTCGGGCGCAAAGAGAATGCCCCAAGGCGTGCTTTCGCCCGTTGGGACGTTGAGTGAAGATTTGAAACGCAGCGTGCGAGGGTCGAATCGTCCGATCACATTGGCAAACGATTCAGTGAACCAGAGATCACCGTTCGGTCCGGCCGTGATGTCCCACGGAGACGGCAAATAGCCGGAGAGCGCAAACCGCGTAATCTTGCCTTGCGGCGTCACACGACCGATGTAGCCATCGGTGTACTCGGTATACCACACGTTACCATCGGGCCCTAAGGTAATCCCGCGCGGATCGGGATCCTGACCGACGATTGGGAAAATCGTAACCGTGCCCGTTGGAGTCATGCGGCCGATCGCGTTCGCGCCCGGCTCGGTAAACCACAGGTTGCCGTCGGCGCCTTCGGTTATGCCTTCGGGTTCCTGACCTCCGTCCGAAAACTCGGTCATCTTTCCATCGCTCGCGATGCGCCCGATTTTGCTGGTAAACTCCTCGGTAAACCACAACGCGTGCTGCGGGCCGCGGACGATGTTCTCGGGCCACGACCCCGTTGACGGGGTATTGAAATACTGGATCGTCGGCAATGCCAACGGGTTTCCGGCAAAATGCGCCGTCCCCATTTGCGCGGCCCCGCTCGGAACGGCCGAGCTGCCCTGCGAACACCCCCACAGGCAGAAAAGCAATGTAACGATAGCGATCGGCACTCGAACGGTCATGCCCGGTCCCTCCTACTGCGAACAGTACGCCACACGCGCATAAGAAAAGTCTGAACCTTAGGAGCCTGTAGGTCGGGGGACCTGAGGTCGGGCAACCTGATGCCGCGGAGGCTCTGACCGAGGAGCGCAGGCATGGATGCCGGAGCGACGAGGCAGCGCAGCAGGAGCGCAGCCGGAGGCGGAGCGACGAGCGTCTCCGCGGGCATCAGGTTGCCCGACCTCAGGTCCCCCGACCTACAGGCTCCTAGGATTCTTTGTCGAGGCCGGCGGCGAGAAACGTTACCACATCCCACGAGTTGCGAATCCCGATGAAGATCAGCAACAGTACGCCGGCGGCGACTGCGAAGAGCGCGCCTTTGGGGGCGGGGTGCAGTGCGACCGCTCCTGCAGTGAGGGTGCCGTAGGCGATGAACGGCAGGATCGAATACCAAATCCAATCCTCGAGATCCGGGGTGTATTGCGTTAGTCCTCGCGTTCGAAACGCCACGCGAAGAATGTAGGCGATTCCGTAGCAACCGACGAGCCCGATGATGACGCTAGCGTACACCAGCGAGGGCCATGGCGCGCAGAGGACGGCAGAAACCAGCAACGCCACACAGAAATGCATGACCGTCGGCGTGCTGAACGTTGCGATACCGTCGTGACGGGCCGGCGAGGAACGCTCCTCTCCGCGCACCAAGGTGATCACCACGAACATCAGTCCGGTGAGCGCGGCAGCCGACGAGCCGGAGATAACGTAAAAGTTCGACCAGGCGACGAGAACGGCCGGAACGGTTTCAGGCAATTTCTTTCAAACTCCCAATGCCGCTAGCGCTTCGGCGGCGGCGCGTTCGCCGGTTTCAATTGCACCGTTGACGGTGCCGCCTTGACCGTCGCTCGAGGTCGCTTCGCCGGCAAAGAACAGCGAGCCGTTCACCGGCGCGGCAAGTGCCGCGCGTGCATTCCCGCCTCCGACGGCGACGTAGCTGTAGGCGCCGCGCGCAAACGGATCGCCGCCCCAATCGTGCGTCAAGCCACCCTCAAACTCGCGGCGCGCGAGCGCGGTCGCATCGAACAACTCCCCGAAGCCTTGCAGCGCCTTCTCGACGAGGTCCGACGGGCAAACACCGGTCAAGGCAACCGCGCCCGGACCGCCGACCCACGCGACGATCAGCCGGCTGCGAATCGGCAGCTGCGTCCAAAAGGTCGGGATCGGCTGACCGTCCATATGGAAGAAGGCTGCGTCATGGTAGCGGCCGGCCGCGATCCGCTCCCAAAACGCCGTTCGAAACCAGAGCGCGACCTTCACCACGTGCCCCATCTCGATATGCGCGAGCGCCTCACGCTTGGTCGCCGGCAGTTCGGGCTCAAAGCTGACCGCGCTTTCGTCGCCGGCGTG
>Ga0070733_10000297_pt1 | contig 42233 bp, 39 predicted proteins | sample Coa_R1_9_FD_66450 | JGI IMG/M metagenome (GOLD analysis project Ga0070733, IMG submission 66450) | Surface soil microbial communities from Centralia Pennsylvania, which are recovering from an underground coalmine fire - Coalmine... | ecosystem: Environmental > Terrestrial > Soil > Unclassified ... | reverse complement strand
CTCGCTCTACTACCGCGATACTCGACTCGAGCATTCCAACCTTGCTGGAGGGTGACATTTTCACGTTGCCATTAGGGTGACATTTTTACGTTGCTACAACAGCCCAAGGGACCCACCGCCCGCGCTTCGGTGTGTATCGAACAGGAAATCGCGATCGCCGCATTCATAGAGCAGATTCTCAATCGAAAAATCGAGGTCCAACTTTATATTCAGGAAGGGAATCGCTCGCGAGGGCATGAGGGACCAACTGTTAATCAATGCTCAAAACTTTCGCGAAAATTCCGAAATCCTTGACCACCTCGCAAGAAACGTCGAGCGATAGAGAGGAATAGGCACGCGCATTACCGTGCCCGACCCAATCCGAGAAGCAAATTACAAACGACGGTTCGATCAAACCAAATCCAGCTTTTATGTTCGGCTCCGGCGTCCAGAAGATGGCAAGGACATGCGCAGTGGGACCTATTTTCTAATGAGCCTGATTCCAGCGAGTCTTCCCCCCTTCGATATAGACTTGACCGTGCGGAACGCCTTCACCGAAGACATTTACGAGACGTTTTCCCGTCATAAAAGTCTCGATCGCGAACAGCGAGCAGAGATCGCAACCGAGGTAACTTATGACGGAGCAAGGGAATTCATACTGCGGGTTGCCGCTCAGAACCAAGAACGGCGATGGGAGTTTACGCAGGATGGGACGGTTCGTTTCATAGCGCAATCGGTGTGGGCTGTGGCTGGAGCTCAAAATCCGGCTTGGAGTGCGTACGATGTCGCGACAGACGTATTGGGGCTTTGTCGGAGAAGGGCGAGCGTTGGGCTCAGCGCGAACTGCGACAAAGCCTCTGTCAGTTATCTTGCGATAAGGTAGGCGTACACCACCCGCACATATACGAGGAGCCGAGTCCCCCAACCTCAACGCGATCGACCAATCGTACCAGCGTCGGTGCCCCGTGTAGCTGCATGGCATTTCACAACTCAGCCACCTCTAACCACCAACCTGCAACAGCAGATCCAAAGGGCATCCGCGACGCTGAAGCCACCAAGAAATCAAGGATAGTAAATAAATAAGCTGATTGTGATGAGTCATTTAAGTGCCGCCCTGAAAGGGCAATGCGGACTCAATATCCATTCAAAGAACTTGCAAAAGAAAGGCAAACGAGCCATTCACCGCGAAATTGTGGCTGCCTCGACATTCGCAAGTGAACCCTTGAAGGTTTCCCGGAATCGGAAACAGCGCGTCGCTGAGCTGGAAGAAACCGGCATGTCGAGCAATTGCGCATGCCAGTCCTTCACCAGACCGAAGAACACGTGGCGCTGGCTGCTCCGGAAGAAACCACAAACGAATCGCAGCAAGTCGTAATTGGAAACCAAGTAGAGCACGTGGCTCACATGTGTTTCCCGACCGAGTGCAGCGGCGACATCTCTGTAGTACCGCATCGGCTTGGGAGTCCGTTCATATTCGAGCGCAAAATGCTGTTCCCCCGCTTCGGTGCGAACCGTCACGATTGCATCGTAGTCCTTCGCGAAACCAAATCCGGTCAGCTCGTTCTGCGATCGGACCTCCATCGAGCAGTTCCATCGGACGAGCAGCCCCGCTCGGAGGGCACCGAGCTGAATCTCGTTGAGCCCGATGGCATGAAGAACACTTCGCTCCGCTTCCTTCCCGTTGAACCTGCCGCGGCCAACCAAGCAGTACTCCCCCATGTCTTGCAGCAACATAGCGGCACTGCTTGCGACAGAATACACAAACTCACCCGTGCAACCTGGGGTTGTCTGCCGGCGCACAAGCGCGCGATCCACCAATCTGCGCAGTCTCCAATCGAAAGATTTGCGAGTGTGCTCGCAATCGTTAAGGCGCATGAAATCGAACAACTGCGAATGCGTGACGAATTCCGAGCGCAAGATTTGGCGCAACAGAGGAAGATCGCGCGACGGGCTGAGTTGAATGGAATCTTTCGGGTACCGCATGCGTGCCTCACCGCCCCTCTATGCAGACTCCAACTGAAGGCGCGCACTCCAGGGCCAAGAGACAAACGGCCTGAGCTCGAACCTGCCAAGATCTGTTCGCAACCAGCTTCCTGCCGGCATCAACAGCATCGCTTCCTGTTGCTTATGACATTCGCTAAAGGAAATTAGAAGCGTACCTTCCGACCGCCACGCGGACGAACCCACATCGAGGTGACCGACCTCAGCTGCTCTGACGACGACCAGAAAGTAGTCAGGTTTTTGCGGAGCTGACAACATGCGCCTAAAGAGAACCTTATTCTGTCCCTTCCAAATGCACGGTTCCGCACAATCAAAGACGCTATTGATCATCGCCAGCGGATGATTTGGGTCGAAACCGCCGACACCATTGAACCGGATATGACCTACGATCTTTGGTCGCGTCCGGATATCACCGTTCACTCGTACACCAGTTGTGTTAAAGTACGCCGCCCGCGCGAACCGGTTTGGATCGTTCTCGTCTTTCCCAAAGCGACGACGCCAAACACTTCCAAATCCCGTTACGGTGACCAGCATCTTTGTCACGCACCCTTCAACCGCTTGTTCTTCTGTCGCTCGACATACAACTCTTCCTGCAGCCGATTGATCTGCCCGACGAACCTGGCGCCGTCTCCATTTCCACCTGCGGGTGTGGGGGCCGCCGGGGAGGTGCCGATCTCTCGAAACGCGTTCACCTTCTTTGCAAGGTTATCCAGTCGCGTCGAAAGGTCAGCGACGATCAGCGCTTTCTGCCGGAGCTCTTCCTGAAGCTTGTTACGGTCCTGCGTCGTAGCTTCGAGTTGCGCAACGACGCGCTGGAGTTCAGCTTTCACACTTCCAGTCGCCATATCGCCCCACCCGGGCCGGCCACCGCCCGATTCTGCGGCCTCGATCTCGCGATTGCACTGTTCGATGTGACCGTTGTATTTCTGAATTGCTTCGTTCGCGGCTTGGCGGGAGTAGAGATCGTGGCCGTAAATGTCCGCCATCATCTCCTCGGTGACGCGCATTCGGCGTCGGTTGTCCAGCCACAACTTCGTGCACACGCCCATCAGGAACAAGGACCAAGCGGTCACCGACAGGCTGTACCGGAACTGCGGTTGCCTCACGGAGGCATCGAGCAAAGCTTGGCGTCGCCTCGCCAGCCAGGCACCGTAGTCGCGCCCGCTCGGATTACATTTCTCGAGAAGAGCTTCGTACCAGGTTTCGCGGCCAAGAGAGGGCCGTCGCGGTGCTTGCGCTTGAATACCGGCGGCCGCCAGGGACAGGGCGACTGTGAAAAAGCTGCGACGCGTCACTTTTCTCATATTCCACACCGTCAACGCCCTCGTCTCGGGTGTCGCATCCCTGTAAGTTCGGCGCTCTTGAATCGGAGATTCGCGCCAGCAGAAGTCGAGCGGGATTGCTTGAGCCGTGGATACAGTTCGGGCTCGAAGTTGGGAATCGTGACGTCCGCGGGAGGCCGAACGTGCAGGTGGGCATGCAGCGTGCCACGCGTATCATCCGTCATCAGGATGCTCATTTGCCCCTTGGGCAGATTCTTGATGTGTTCATCGAGGGCGCGCGTCTCACGCGCCTCGGTATCAATCGCCCAGCCTGTCTCCTCGTAACTTTCGTGCCCGAAGAATCGCCTTCTCTCCATGGACAGATTGCGCCGCGTCACCCGATGTTCCGCGGACGCTTTCAGAAAATAGCGGGCCGTCTCCTCGTCCCGCGTCCTCATCGTCATGGTGGTATTTGGCGCCGACGTGACGTCCTCCTTGAACCCGCGCCCGACATGCATGAGCTGCGGCAGGCTTTGCATGGAGAAGAGAAACGCAGTGTTGGTTCCGCGGGCCGTTTGCAGGATCTGCGGAAAGTTCCTGTAACCGAAGGGCGCGAACTCGTCCAGGATGACGCTGAACAGCGGCTGATTGGCGCGCCGGCGATGCACATCGCTTTCGTACCTCTTGCCCACCGTCAACTGAAGGTTTTGAAGTAACATTTTTCCAAGCGCGCGCACCGGCTCCGTGTTCTTGTTCACGTTGAGGGTCACAAAGAGGATGAGCTCTTCCTCAATCACCTCATCCAACGAGAGCAACTCTTCGTACGGTCCGGTAATTACGCTGAGTTCGTCGTCGAGAAACGTCATGCACTCGTTGAGCAATCCCTGGATCTTAGGGACTCGTTCTCGATCCTCAAACGACTGATAAAGGTTCTTGACCGACATTTCAAAATTCAACCTTCTCTGAGCGCTGATACCCTGGCTCCGCTCAAGCCGCCGCGTTGCTTTGGCTACCTGCTCTCTGAGCACCTGCTCGTCAATGGCCATGACCAGTACGTCGTAGAAGTTGAACTTCATTCCGGTGTAGACGAGCACTCGGACGATGTCGGCGAGGTAGTTGAGCTGGTGTTTTCCGAAAAATTCGTCGTGGAGGTTGAAGGAGCCGAACACCATGTTTACGACGGGCATATAGTCTTCATCGCTGCAGTGGAACGGGTTGTAACGCACCGATATGTCCGGCCGTCCAGGGTTGAGCACGCGCAAATCGCGAAGGCGACCGGCCCGATGGATGTGCGGAAGCAGGCTATAGAAGAATTCCATGTCGCCCTTGCCGTCGAAGATCACCATCGGGATGCGATGGGAATCCTCGGGGGGGCCAACAAACCGATATAGGTCCTGGGTAATGATGTTCCGCAGTAGGGTCGTCTTGCCCGTTCCGGTCATTCCCAGAATGATTCCTTGCATTACCCGAACGCGTTCGGGCCAGAGCCACGGCTTTCCGTGTACGTCGTAGCCCAACACCACGGCGTTCTGGCGCCAAGCCTCACGTGTCGCCCGATCGTCCTTCCTCGGTGAAATGACGAGGGACGGATGCGGCCACTCCTTCTCACGACGGGAAGACGCCGTACACAACCAGCGCGTTGGCCAGTAGACCCCGTTTACCGCAAATGCGAAGTAGCCGAGAGACTCCAGGACTTGCCGGCCGCTGAAGTGATAGACGTCGTGCACCAAGTGCCATAGTAACCAGCCCCCGGCCGCAACGAAAACGACGACCATCAATTCGATCCCTTCGATCGACGCTTGACGTTCGCGAAAATCTTGATTTGAAGCTCTCATGAGAAATGCCCCCGACCCAAAGGGGGTGTTTCCGGCCACTCTCCGAGAGATCGGGTGTAATGCGCCCGCAGCTCTGGCGTCCTAAACGGGTCACTTCGCAGCCTTCGCCACTCGTCGCAGCCTTGCGGTGCCACCCTCTTCATCGCGTAGGGTTGAAATGCAAGAACCAAACGAAGACTCCGACGAGCATGCCTGCGGTAAAGAGAAAGCCAAGCTTCGGTAGTCGCCGTTTCTTGGGCTCAAATGGGTTTTTCGGACCGAGGACAAAGTTCACGATTGCTTTTCCCAGCCCGATATCCGGCCGTCGCCCGAAATAAGCCTTGAGCCAGGCTTTCGTTTCGTCTGGTGTAACGCGTTTCACCATTTCAGAGCACCAGGGTTGCGCTCACTGGCCCTCTTGGGCCGCGCACGAATATCAGTCGAAGCACCGTCGGTTCCGCATGGGCCGGAGGCAGCTTGATCGCGGTGATCCCCGCTGTTTCTTCTCCCGGCTCAAGCCGGGGAGACCGGATCTCGCTCTTTGCCACCTCGATTGGGATTTCTCCACTCGACTTGAGGCCAGGCACCTGACCGCAACCCAGCTGATAGCTTTCGAGGGTGTAAAGGGACTCGCGGTACCACGGCGCGCGGAGTTCGAGGATCTGCGGGGCGCCAGGCGAGTAAACCTTTTTGCTCTCGTTACGGATCGTATACCGGATAAACAGCTGGCCATCGTGCTCAAGCAAATCCGTCAGATAAACCGTCACTCGATCTTTCTGCGAAAACGACCCGTGCAAACGAATAGGCTTGGCCTCCATGAGCATTTCTGCCGGGGAAGGATCACCACGCTTGCCCGGCCGACGCCCAGGAACTCTGGCCACGGGCGGAGCAGCAACGGGCTGTTCAATCGCAAAATCCATGTTCGGTACGGTCCCGGCCGGGTCGAGTTCGTAATTGAAGCGACCGGATGCTGTCCACACGAACAGATTCGTTTCAGCGTCCGGTTCTGTAGGTTCGATGAAGACCTTGTTCCCGCGCCACTCGACTTTGAAGACTGGACTGCCCACCGCCACCGTGCTGACAGGCTCGTTCATTTCGAGTACCGTCAGGTGATTCAACGCGGTTTGAACGTGAATGATTTGCCGGCCTGCAGGCTCTGAGACGACCACCTTTTGGGCCCGGGCGCCCCATGAAAGTGCCGTCACGGCCAGAAAAGAAAGCCAAATCCTGCTCACTTCCGTCTCTCCTTCCCACCTTTATATATGTGGGGCCGCCGGGGAGGCCCGAAATCAGGCCTCCCGGACAGCATTCGTCCTATTGCGGAGTTTCTCCCTGCGCGCCAGCTGCGCTTGCATCGCTCGGAGCGGGCTCTTCGCCGCGAGTGTGCCCGCACAGCTTGTTTGCGCTCGTTGTGGAGCGCTTTACGGTGGTGCGATGGCGAATGTCGTTGAACACCAGCTTGCCATCGCGGATCGTGCCGCTTCCGTATCGCATTGGGAACGGCTGCACGCGATCAACAACTTTGCTGTCCACGAGCACTTCACCTTTCTTCGACACCTGAAGGAGGAAGATCTTGCGCTCGTGGGCAGTCCCGTCGCCGTTGGGAAATGACTCGACGAGAAAGACGCGACCATCCTCGTCGAACTCAATCTCTCCATCCACAAGGTCGGGAACGGAGACCTCCATGGGTGTGCTGCCGGTCTCCTCCGCAACCTTGTCGATAATTTCCTGGGAAAAGGCATGAAAGAGCAGCGATCCGCTGCCTTGGCCGGCACAGATGATCGTGTGCAGGGCCTGGCACCAACCTCGTCGGTTCTGCTTCTTGCCGTCCCCCCAGGCTTGAACGAGCGACCGCAAGGCTTGAAACTCCTCACGAGATCGCTCTTTATGGGCGCGGACCGCACTCCGGGCAGCATTGCGCTGCGTGCGTGCTTCATTCCTGGTTGACTGGTCGTTTCGTTTGGCCTCGCATTCCGTCTCGGCTTTCGCCAAGGCCGCTTCCAAGGCCTGCTTTTCCGTTATAAGTTTCCCGATTTCCTCCGCGTAGATGCGGTTGACTAGGCGGCACTCCTGGGACATTTCATTTGTAAAATGCTCGCCGGAAATCAGCCCGTGGAAATCGGCTATGGGTAGTTTCGCGGAGAAGAAGTCTTCAACTTCTTTTCTCGCGAGGTTATAGAGGTAGCCGATCTTGTCGGCAGGCAGAACTTCGAGGTGAACCGGCATTTCGCTCACTCGCTTCTTGTCCTTGAACTGCAGCCAGGGTGCAAGCGGCACCTTCTTGCGGATCTCGGCGATGAGTTCCTGGTTTACCTTGGTGCCCCACTTGAGGCTGTCCAGGGCATGCTGGAGTTCATCGACGAGTTGGTAGCCTTCCTCCATGAAGCCGGCGGCCAAACAGGAGGTCTTCAGGTCGGTAATGGAACCGATCTGATTTCCCTTGGCCTGATTGGCAACCAGCGCGAGGTTCCACCAAGGGCTCTGCTTCTTGGCACGTTTTGTTTTTCCCTTTTCGTGCCGACCTCGGTGGTTGAAGCGACTTTCGACGAACTGCGGGAAACGGTCTCCTTCCACCACGGCTACCAGGTCGAAGTCGAAGTCTCCGCCGTTCTTGGCCGCCGTCTCGCTATGCAAGGTGAACGTGCCTTCGAGCCGAATCTGCTTGTCGACCACATCCACGGCTGCCTCGGGATCGATCGAGCACCCGTTTTGCTCTTGGATGGCCTGAGTCATAAACGCCACAGCCTCTTCCGTGCACACTCGCGTGTAAGGAAGCAAGTCTTCGAACATACGAATGGGGTAGCGCACGACCAGACCCTTTGAGCACGGAAGCGAACTGACCGCGCGGTCTTGGGGAAGCCAGTCCGACCCCGAGATGACGCGGCCCTGGTGGAGAGCCAGAAAACCGTCATCGGCGAGAGCGAACCCTGGAATCTTGAAACCGCCGGCCGTACAGACCTTGAAAGTCCATTTCGCAAGGAGACGGTTCAAAGCGTTGTTGATGTAGGGATGCTTAATCAGGTAACCGCTCGAATCCACCTTGAGCACGGCTTCCACGATGGTTCGCTCGTATGAGGTGTACTCGGATTCGGTCACTTCTTCTCCGGGGAGCTGCGTGCGGGAAGCGCCCAGGAGTTCGATCACTTCATCGTAGTTTCCATCCTGGCACGCTTGACGCAGCTTGCGAGCCTGCTCCATGGCGAATGGTGCGATTTCAAGTCGGATCGACTCCCAGGGTGCATGCTCGATCAGCGTATAGCTGCTGTGCAGATCAAGGGCTCTGGAGACCTCCCGGATGCCGAATATGATGGGTCCGCGGTAGCTCCGAACCTCGATCTTTTGCTTTCGCCAATGGAGAAACTCGAGGAATTGCGAAGCTTGCTTGTACTCCGGTTTCACGCACGATTCCGGCAAGATAATGTCGGCCCCGAGCTTCTCCGCCACATCATCCGCCATAATCTTGCATCCACCCTTTGCTTGCGTGTTTTCGAACGCCAGCCGGAACTGGTAGAGTCGGTGCCGAGGCAGATGAAACCGCTCAAACACCGACTGCGAGATCCAGCCGCGGCAGTCGTTCGTGCCCAACGTGCGGTCCTTCACCACCATCACCCGTGCCTCGGGCATCTGGATTCGCTGCTTGCAGGGCGACACCAAGATCCCGAAATACGTGATGGCTGCTTCCGGCCATTTGCGGAAACGCTCGGCAATTACGGGCTCGTGGCGTTCGTCTACGGCGTAGAATTTGCCGCTCTTCGCCGAGGCACTTGCGCCGACGAGCCTGAACCGCACACCTTCGAAATCGAAAGCTCTCATGCATCTTTCGACTTCGTTCTGTTGGTGATCCTCGAGTTTCCCGGGAGGGACATTGAGACGAGCTACGCGAATGCCCGGATAGAGACCTTCGAGGAGCGTGTTCTTGAGTTGCTCCTGTTTGGTCAATCTCGGCAAGCGCTGCTTCATTTGTCCCATCTCGTTGACGTCGATCGTAATCACCGGCATTCCACTGCTCATTTCAGCTGGCATTTGCTCTCTCCTTATTTCTGTCCGGCAAAGGGCAGACGAAGGAGGCCGCATCCGCCGGTCTCTCGCTGTCCTGGGCCGAAAACGAGGTAAGGTTTCCGGTCAGGCTCGCGAAGAACCGGACCAGCTCAGTTGTCTATAGGCAGTTCAACGTCTCGACCTCTCCGTTGCTGCTTCTTGCTCCCTCGTTTGTTTAAAAGCGACAAACGGGGAGTTTGCCGGCCTGCCGTTGTGGGCCCGTTTGGGACACACTTCGGGCGAGCCAAGCACCGATCCACAATCGTTGGAGCTTGTGGACAGCTCTCGACAGACCAACTTCAGTCTGTAAAGAAACTCTGGTCTATCCCGTCTTCGGGAAACTGCGAGCGGCTTCTCGCGCAAGTTGCGGTTTCTTCCCCGAGAAATCCGCAACACCTCGCCACTCGGAAATCACGAAGTAGTTCAAACCTGTTTTCAGCGATTCGACGATCGCCTCAGCTTCACCGGAGAGCTCCTTCCCTAATTCAGGACCGGCGCCGCTACTACCGGGCTTGGCGAGAAAGAACCGCTGGGTTTCCCCGCCAACAACTGCCGCCTGCGTCTTGCGAATGCCGCGGCCGCCGCGGCCGACCTGTGTCTCTTTGCCTTCATTCAAGGCGCCCGTTACGCTCGTCGCCACATTCCGTCTCCCTTTCTTCATCGCGTCAGCGGCAATAGGCTTACTGCCTGTCGCTATCGATGTCGCTGTGCTGCAGCAGACCGTCTTCCCGGTCTCCGACCATCTGTTCTTCACCATACTCGGCCACAAGAAGACCATTCGGATTTGTCTCCGTACGGCTGGTTTCAACCAGCCGTACGCTGTATTTCCCGACAATCTGGTCGGTCGTCTCCGTCCGGTTCTTGACCCGGTGGATTTCCTTGACGCCAAAGGCGATATAAGTCCACGGCGTTCCTTTCACGTGCTGGATGGAACGAAGGTCGAGGTCAGAAATCACGTGATCGGCGCGGATCTTCCCCACCGTGTCTTCATCGCGAAGCCGGTTCATCGTGTACAAACGCAGATTTGCCGTCATCATGTTCAAGGCCGCAGCTAGATTCCCGTCGACCGACTCGGGTGTATAGGCCAGATATCGGGTGAGAAATTCACGCACGACGGCCCTGCCCTCCATGTCGGTTGGAGCGACCGCCGCGGAGGGAGTGGCAAATAATGGATCAAACGAGGAACTAAGCCTTGCACTCCTAACCGATGAAGGACCGGCAAGCTCCAAGGCGTTGCCGTCCTTGTTCACACGAATGACTGTGGGAGGCTGAAGGCGAACATAGATGGCAAACGCGAGACAGGCCATCGCCAGGACACCGAAGATTATGGCCAGGAGCATGCTTCGATTGGCGTAAGCGCGCAGCATGCCATCGTGTTCGTAATATTTCGTATAGCGGGTCAGTTCAGGAACCTGGCGAGGATGTTGATCTTTTGTCACTGTTCATTCGCCTCCTTTTAGCCCTCGATAGGCCGACCCCAGGGAATAGCCGAAGTACCAGGCCACGGGGTGCGGCGCGCCCGATCCACGATGGCGGCCTGCACTCGAGGAGGACGATGCTGCGCCGGCAACCGGAGATTCGCTGCCCGAGACGCCGCTTGGCGGTATGTGCCCTGCCGCTCCCGATGGCGCTGGAGACGTCGGCGTGCAGGTAACTGCCGGTGCCGGGGCGTCCGAAGACGCAGATTCTCTCAGAGAAGCAACCACCGGAACGCTGGCGGGCGAGGCTGGTGCGGCTCCACCTGAGGCGCCTCCCGCAGCTCCTTCGCCGGCACCCATGAACGAGGTGGCGGCCATTCCCGCTACGGCACTTGCGGCCATCGTCATCGCGCTCACGAGCGTCATCATGGTGCTGCCCACCTCGCCCTGAACGATCCGGCCGGCGATGAAAGGAATCAGGATGATCGAGAACGAAAAAATGCTGGCTGTCAGAGCCAGCAGAATCATCTGACTCGATCCGACGAAACTGTTGAGAACTCCGTTGGCCCCCAGGACCGCGTTGATGCTCGAAAGATTCACTGCCGTCATCAGGACCTGAAGGATCGCGTAAATCAGCCCCCAGGCTTGGAACGTCATCAGGTTCACGAGATAGGCTCGCGAGAGTTGCCCAAGCCCTCGTGAGGGCAGGAGCGCGAGAACAAATGGGCCGGTCACGTAAAGCACGGCGCCGTACATCGCGTAGAAAACGGTGAAGATGAGATAGCAAACCGGGAAGATGACGAAGGCTCCCAGAATCAGCCAGAGGCTGATGACTCCCGAGGCCAACCCGGTAACAAGATTCCACAGGGACACGTTCCCATTGGCCAGCCAATACTGCGCCAGCTGATTCATCCAGGTGGCGAACACATCGCCCACGCCGGTTGAGTTGTAAATGAAATCTGCGACGGAATTAAACATCCCGTTCACGTCGCGAAAAACAGTCCCGTAGTTCGCAAATACCAGTCCCAGGAGGAGATACTTTATCGCTGAAATCGCGAGCATGCGGACCTCTCCTCCCGCCGCGAACGCCTGGTAGGCACTGTAGAGAAAGCTGAGAAGGAGAATTGTTCCCGCCACGCTCAGGACGGCCGTCGTGACGTTCGCGGCGTCGATTCCGTTCAAAGCGGTTTGGAACAGCTGCTCGAAGTAAAACACGGTTTATGGCCTCTTCAGGAGGTTGTAGATCTGTTGCCGGATAGCGGTTGTGTTTGCCGCTCCGTTCTTCACGTCGGCGCTCGCATTGGCGAGGTCCACCGCCTGCACGCGCATCAGGTCCGCCGTGGCTGACTGCGTGTATGCATTGGCGCGGACGAGCCACACATCGGCTTGGGTCTCGATGATCGGCGCGCTTCCCGGAGCCGCTGTCGCGATACTCTGGTTGATCTCGTCCGCTGCCTGGAGTTCCAAATCCGCCAGGGCGTCGATTTCAATGGCCCTCTTCATAGCCGCCTGAGCCGCGGCGTCGGTGACATCGACCAGGTTCCGGGTCTCGGGAGAGGCCGCCGCCGCATCGGGGATCGCTCCATATACGGCGACGTACTGCGTGCTTGTCTGCGGGATTTGATTGGGATCGCGCGAGAGCAGGTTTTGTTCGAACTGCTGTGTCGCCGGCAGGGTCGCGCTGTTGACGGGGATGCGCATGACCCCTTCCATTTGCGTGAAGACGCCTTGCATGTCAGAGACGAGCGCGCGAGCCTGATTGATCAGTTTCTGCGGCCAGACGATTGTTTGCTCGAACTTCGAGATGTCCTGCTCGATCGACAAGATGGCATTCAGGCCGCCGCCAATCACGCTGCCTAGCGCATTGCCGATGGTGTTGAGTCCCGCCCCCATAATGGCGCAGCATGGATCGAGGAATTGGCTCTTCACCGGTTTCGGCGCTGCCAGAACGAAAATCCCAAGCAGCACGGCAGTACGTACTTTGTACCGCCGGATCCATTCGAGAGTTTTCTTCCCTCTCAACACGACGTTTTTCATCGGCGCGCCCTCCTTCAGCGCCTTTTGAGCAAATTCAAAATCAGGGTGCTGACATCGCCCGTGATGGTCGCACCTCGCTTGCGAAGGGCATTCTCATGCGCCAGCCGGGCGGCCTCCTGCCGCAATTCGGCCGCGAGCATTTTTTGCGTGAGCGCTTGGCTCTCGATGCTGGCCGCCGTGGCCGTGGCTGTCAGGAAAGGCGCGGAGCCTGGGGCTGCCTCGCTCGCCTGATCTTCAATGCTGTCGGCTGCTTGAAGGGTGAAATCATCGGCTGCGTCGCTCTCTTTGAGCGTTTTCAGGGTGTCCATGGCTAAAGCATCGTCCATGTCTACCATCATGCGATCCACCGGGCTGGCCGCGGTGGTTGTGGGAACACTGCCAAAGGCTTTGCCAAACGAGGTGGTGAGTTCCGGGAAATCGCTCGTTTGGTGGTTCCGCATCCCATTTTCGAGGGCGATCGGATTGGGCAGGATGGCGCTGTTAAGATTGACGCGGAAGATGCTTCGCATCGGGTTGCGGTATTGGCCGATCATTTGGGTCACCAGAGCCTTCGCTTGGTTGATCACGGAAACGGGCCAGATCGCTTCCTGGTAGTACCGGTCGACTCCGGCTCGAACCGAGTTGATGGCATTCAGTGCACTTTGAATCTTCCCGTTTATGATGTTGAGTACGGACTGAATCACAGCCACCAAGCTGCCCTGTGCCAGGGCCGGCGGAGGGCTTGCAAGTGCAACGAAAAGCACCCCGGCCAGCGTGACGGCCAGCACTTGTCGTCGGTTTCTCGCAACGACCATTGCATAGGAAAAGAAAACGAAGAAGGATCCGAACAAGAAGCGTGTCAGTACGACCATGGCGACTCCTTCCACAAACGGCTTGGATGGAGATACAAACCTGTGAACCAATCTGTGAGGTGGCTCAAAACGAGCGCGACAGACGGCAACATGCCCAGGATCACGACGATGAGAGCTCCCCACGCGGCCACACGGAGCAACTTCCGGAACCGTGGAGAGATCGTGATCGAGAAGCCACTCATGACACCGCTCCGTTCACAGCACCCGAGATCTCTTCGGACAAGGGTGGAACCTCGGCTAATCCGCGGGGGAACCTTCGCGCCAGCTCCTGGTAAATCTCGATTCGAGGGCGGTCCGCCAACTTCTTAAGGATCCATGCTCGGTAGCGCCTCTCTCGCGGGAACGTCGTGCAGACCCAATAGTCGGCTGGCGTCGGTGCAATGCGGATCGTCTGTGTGGTCTCGGCTTTCTCTCCGAGCACTAGGAGTGCATCGGCACTCTCGCCCTTGCGTGGCGCACTGAAGCGCTTGACCTCGTTCAAAGCAACTGGATTCAGGAACAAGTGATTGACGAGCGTGGTCGTGTCGCCCGGCTGCTGGCCGATGATCTTAGTGCTCGCGTTCTTGAGGATCCCTGGCCCGTGTTTCCGAGGCTGGGACTCCGTCCCCACAAAGTCCTCGACCGTCTGGCTGATGCCCCATACGCTCGCGTTTCTTTTTCGGGCTGTCCGGAACAGCTGAACCACTTCCGGTGCGAGTGTCGGAGAATCGAGCAGAAACCAGCACTCATCGAGCACTGTAATGCTCGGTTGGCTGGTTGTTCCGCCGGCTCGCGAGGCCACCGCGTTTGCAATCAGCATGCTCATGGCGATTTCCAGCTTGGGGTCGGAACTCAAGCCTTCGACATTGAAGAAAAGCCAGCTGCTATCCAGGCGTATCGTGGTGCGGGCGTCGAAGAGCTTCGCATAAATCCCTTTTTCTCCGGTCCATGCACGAAGCTTGATCGAGGCTAACCGAGCTTCGTCAATGGTGCGCTGCATCTTCTCCTCATCGCGCCACTGGGCGAGTTCCTCCCGGAGGTCGTTAAAAGTGGGAATCGGATTCGAGTAACGAATCGCGCATCGTTTGTAGGTGCGGCCGATCGCGTCACTCAGCAGATTGTCGACGAGCGAGCTGTCTGACCCCGGACTGTCGCCGATCATGTGACGCGTCAGATTTTTGAGGAAAGCGATCTTTTCCTTGCTGGGGGTCGTTTCTCCTTCCGGCAGATCCCAGGGATTCAGCGTTTCGGTGCCATCAAGCTTGATGTCGATGACGCGGCCGCCCATCAACTCCACCAGAGGCTGGTAGGAATCTCCCCGTTCAATGATCGAGATTTGCGGATTGGCGCGCGCCATCATCAGCAGGAAGACTTGTGCCATGAAGGTTTTGCCGCCGCCGCTCTTCGCCATGATGAGCATGTTCGCGTCCCCGAGGCCTGCATCGAGCGGAGAGAACGGCACAAGTTGCCGGTAGGGAGTTTCAAGCAGCATGAGAGGAGAATGCTCGGTTCCTCGCCACGGCATCTCGACCGGCAAGAGATCGGCGGCGTTTAGCGTTAGCAGATCGAGCTCCCGGCGATTCTCTCCACCCATTGCAGGAAGGCCGGCAAAGAAGAGGCGCTTCTGTGCCAGCGTTTCGGGAATGCCCCGGCTCCCGTTCATCCTGGCGATGGCGTGCAACAACCGTTGACGCCGGTCCGACAGGACGCGCTCGGCCTCTTCCCGCTCGGTTCGATTGCGACTGGGCTTCGAGGTCCTGGTCGTCAAGATGAGACTCATCTGGCAGGCTTTCAGCGAACTTGAAATCAAGTCTTGGAGAACCTTGACGAGCTGATGCTCCGCTACTTGCGCATCCACGTTGAGACGGAAGCCGCCGTGAAAATCCTTTTGGGCCGCCAGCATCTTGCGCAACCGGCTCTTGTATTGCTTGATTGATTTGCTCTGGTCCGGCAGCGTGACTTCCGCATTGATCACGAGCGGGCAGTCCATCACCACAAGCTCCCGAAGAATTCCCGGGAATGTGGCGTCCGGAAGTTCTTTCAGGCTAATCCAGGAATAGAGCAGACCGCCGATCTTGAGGTAGTCATCCTGTTCGTCCTCGATGTTGACGTTGGCCGCCTGGCTGCGCGCACTTTCCTCCCGGAGCGATTCGTTGGGCAGACGGTAGGGTAATGTGTCCGTTCCCAAGGGATCGAGTGCTCTCTTGATTTCGAGAAAAATGTCGCGGTGGCTCATGCGGCGCATGTTCATGCCCGTTGCCTCGAGTGTCGCTTCGACTCCCGCCAGCAAGCTGTTGAATTCCGCGAGCAGCTCCTCATGCTCGCGCCGCGTGCGTTCCACGCACTTCCGCGCGGATAGACTCGGACTCGACCTTGATTTCATCCTCCGCTTCCACTCGAAATCGGGGGACTCGTGGTGAATTTTCGGATTCCAGATGTAGTAGATATGCAGAAAGTGCAGCAGGTAGAATCCGGCAGCCTCCCGGCTGCGCCAGAGATCGACGCGGAGACGATCGAGCTCGCGAAGCACGGCTCTCTCGCTGTGGCGCTCGCGGATGTAACGCGGCACGAGGTCTCCCGTTCCTTCGGCGATTTCGAACCGCACCTGCATGCGCATGGACCTCTCGGGCAGAGACCGGATGAGGGCTTCGAGCAACCCCTTGATGCGGTTCCGTCCTTCGTCAGTTGCGTAATAGGACCGAATGCCGCCCAGTTCATATCCGGCGACGAACGACCCATCGATTTGGACGGCCACGTTGTCCAGCAAATCCCGGATGTGGAGTTGCTCGCACAAAGACGGCGCCCTGCGCGACTGTTCGTATTGTTCGACTGTGAGCGGCACACTATTCTCCAGGTTGCAGATAATCGCGCGTAAGTTCCCGGTCTCGTTCCAGCGCGGAATACACGTGCGGCTTGGTGTGGAACATCACCCAGTCCTGAAGGTAGCCACGCTGTTTGCCGTACTTGAACAGCATGAGGGCCGGAACGCTCAGGGCCGGAACGACATACTGAAGCACCATGTTCATGGGCAGCCCGAACATCTCGCGATCGAGAAACCGGCCCAGAATGTTTGCGACGACCGAGAGGGCCAGGACGGCGAACAGGTCTTCCGCTTCCAGCCCGAAGAAGGTGACGCGAGTTCGAAGATTGCGGTACACCGGTGTCACTTCCAGTGCCATCTTTCGATCTCCTATCGAATTCCGGCCGTTCCGTGCGCGACGAAGTACTCGGCCAACCGCACGAGTCCCGATAAAAGCAAACACAGGCCAGCCGCGACAAAATGCCTCATCCATCCTTCCGTGGGGTGGACGCGCGTGATGATGCCCATACGCAGCGCGCCTGCAGCGACCTGTAGACCGGCATAAACCGGCATCAACACATTGCAGACCCAATCCACGAGGCTCACGAGAGACATCCAATACACGTCGGGATCGTTCCAAGCCCGTTGGGAAGCGAACGTTTCCATCGTCCGCAACAGGCCCGACGCCATCAGGCACAGGAAGCCTCCATACATCGCAGCAGCATAGGACTCCGAGTAGGCGAAGCGCAGGACGGCAATGGCGAAGAAGAGCGCCGCCAGAGTCGGCAGAATCACGTTTCCCGCCCAGTTCGTCAGATTCAGAATTCCGTTGGTGAAGGACATGTCGATCTCTAGGCCTCCATCGAAAGGACCAATTTCCAGATTCCGGACACGCACAGCATGGCGAGTGCAACGGCCACGAGACGCATCGCCGGGCGGCGCGTCGCGAAGTTGAGAATCGCGCCTACAATCGCGAGCCCTGCCGCGATTGGCATGATGGTGCCCGCCACATAATTCCAGAGGCTGTCGAAAACGTCCGCGGCCGCGAACTGAGATCCTGTGTTGTAGCTCTCGATGAGTGAATAGCTGGCTTGCGTGCCAAGAAGAAACATCGCGGCGAGGATGGATGGGAGAGGGTGCTCGCCCGAAGCCGTGTCGAGGATAGCGCGAAGAGTGAAGTATGCCGCGAAGGTTGGTGCGATCCGGCCTACGACAAACGTGGTCACGAACGCCGAGACATCGGTTTCGAAGGAACTCAACCAGCCGGTTCCGATGTCTCCTCGGGGTACCTGCGAGGCGACCCCAAACGAAGAGAACCAGGCGAGCATCGGCGTCAGTGTCACGAACAGGACGGCCCAGAACATCCATTTCGTAAACCTTCCGCCAATCGAAAAGGCGGCTCCGCCCTCCCACCTCAAACTGACACCGGCGAGCACCAACGCCACGATGGACGCAGCTGGTGTGAGTCCGAGCAGGACCTGAATGACGTCGTTCAACAGTTGCGGAACAGCCATTTCGTCCTCTCTTCTTTCTTTGTCTCGCTCATGCCTCGGTTTCTCGAGAAACATTCAGCTCGGAAGCGGAGATGGGGGCGGTTCCTTTCCACTCTTTTCGCGAACTACCCCCGCTTCCACACGGGAGACGCCTGTTGCCCCGTTCTAGTTCACGCCTCCGGTCCCATTCGTGATCCAGAACTCGATCAACCGGGTGATCCCGGAAACGGCCAGAAGTCCGGCGGCCGCCGCCAGCCAGCGGCCAACGCCTCGCCCGTGCAGCCAGGACACGACCGCGCCGACGACCGCACCGCCCGCTCCGACGGGAGCAATGACGTTCCCGATCCAGTTGATGAAGTTCAGAAAAGCGCCTTCCGGCTGGGCCGCCGTCTGCCCCTGAACCGCCACGTTCGTTGCCGGCTGGGTTCCCAAGTTTTGTGCCCAGAGGAACTGGCCTCCGAGGATGAGAAAAAGAGCCGAAGTGGCCAGAGCCTGCCTCCATGCCTCACCTACCGTTATCTTCATTAAATGAATCTTCCTTTCTGCTTCGCCCGCCGACTGCCTTGCATCTCGGCGGAAAAGCAAAATAAGTGCGGGAAACCTACGGCGACTTCCGTGGTTTGTCAAAAAAGTGGAAGGGTGCCTCGCCCTAAATCGAAAACCGAAGTTCGAGCCGTTCGGTCGAACAGTTTGGGACAATTCGCTGCAAACAGGACCGCGACCCGGAGGAGACGACGGAATCGGAAGAAGAAACAGGGAGCCTGGTCATGCGTACCGGGCGTGCAACAGAGCGAACGAAGATGTGAAGGGATGCCAAGGGCAGCGGAGGATTCTAATTGATCGAAAAGTCTTCGGGCTCGATCTCGATGCGCTCGTGCAGGATGCCCGCTTTCCGCAGGTCCTCCGTCTTTTGCGCGATACACGTCTCATCGTAGACGCTTTCCAGAGCCTCGCCGAGATCCCTCAGGGTTGTTTCAAGCTTATGGAGTTCAAGACCGAAGTCCGCCGAAACGCCATTTTTCCCGGTACACGTAGCATTGGCCCCGATCATCGAGATTCAGACACAGCCAAGCAATGCCGTGCTTGTACATATTGATCCCGTTCACCCTTCCCATGAACATAAAGCCGGCACAGCGCTTTTCGCCAAGCTTATCGATCAACGGTTTCGAGTTCGGCTGCATCCTCGAGCATCCTTATCGCTGCGGCGCCTGTTGTGCTCCGACCGGCACGCTGCTGCTCTGCGCTACCATCGCGCTCAATTCCTGCCTCAGTTGCAAGAGCTCACGCAGTTCTTTTATGGATGGCACGGAGGCGCTATTCGCTTGCCGGGTTGCGGCCGGTTGCGCCTCGGCTTCGACCCCAGACGTGCCCTGTTCCAGGACGACATAAAACCGGGTATTGCCCGGAATCGTGACCACAATGCTTTGATTGAAGGCCAGGCTGTTCAGTTCCTGATCGCCAGCAATCCCGATATTGGTCGCGATTCTGTCACGCAAGAACGCACTCTCCGAGAGCGGAGCGCCCAACCCGCCCGAACCAACCAGATAGGTGGCAGCTTGGCCGAGTCCGGTAAATGTTCTTACCAGGAAATTCGTTCCTGTTTTCTTCCCGCTCACTACGCCTTTGAGCGGGCCATAGGTCAAGCTCATTGCCGTGGCGTCAATCTTTTCCGTGGTTCCGTCCAACATTTGAATCGAATGGAACCGAATACCCACATTCCCCGACCGGTCCGCCTGCCGCAGACTTCCTAACACCCATGCCCCGGCCGGCACGACGATTTTTCCATCCCGTTCGTAGTTGTATTCGATCGCTGCGACGACAGGTGCCTGCAGCGCGCTCGTTACGGCGGACTCGAGTCGCGCAAGCAGCCGCGTTCCTGCCGGCAAATCGAGCCTATCCAAACTCGCCTGTACCTCGCCGCCGGTGATTCGGGCGCTCACGCCTGCGGATGCGTCTTGGGCGTTTCGTACAAAGACGAGAGACGGCTTCCGAAGGTCGTCAGCCTCTTGCCTTGAGGTGGAGGTAGGCAGAGGCGAGTGCTCGTGCGCGTCGAGATCCGACAAGTCAATCTGACCGAGCGCGTATCGACGTTTCGCACCTGCGGGCAAGGGACGGGCAGACTCTGAAGGACTGCTGGGTGATGATCGGATGAGCCGAGCGGTGTTGTTCACATCTCTCGCCGTGACGTCTCCCGCGTCCCCACCTTCCGGTGGTCCCATCTGTGCGTTCAGAAGGGGTGTTGACGATCCCGTGCGGCCGGGGGTTTGCTCGCCTGGAACGGATCGCTGTCCGAGGTTTGGTGTGCTTCGCAGTCTTTTGTCTTGACGGTTGGGAGAAGAGAACACCATGAGAAAGAGAAGCAGCACCGCAATAGCAGCTCCTGCGAGCAGAATCAGGGATCGGCTGTGGTCGCGGCCAAGCCCGCTTCGGTTGATTGGGCGATTCTCGCGCCGGGCCTTATTGAACGCCTCACGAAATATCTCTCTCCAAGCGGAGCGGCCTTCCGTCTCGGCCCCCAGGTTCTGTTCCGTAGGTTCGTTGTCGCCCGTGCGGTCTCCATTTCCTCTATCTTCTCCCGCCATTTTCTTCCTCCCGTGTCGTACTCACGCCAAACCCGATGGGCGCCAGGGCCGGGCGATCGACGGCTCCTGCCTCGGCCACCTGCAAGAAGAGGGTTTCATTCGACTGCTTGTACGGCGGCCTCTCGAACACTACAACGCCATTCGCGCGCTCTCCAATACCAAGACGCCGCTTGCTCAGGCGAAAATCCTCGACCGGAAGCTGTTCCGCGGTCGTCCATCTCCTGTGCCTGACGACCCTTCCGGAGGTCATCCTTCCGCCGAGTTGCACCTGGGGCGGCATCAATAAGATCGCGTGCTCGGTCGGATTGACGACCGAGAACAACACGATCACTTGCTGGCCGCCGTCGATTACCCGGCTTACCCCAACTCGCACCTGATCTCCCTTCACGGAATTTTCCCCGACGTGTTCTCCGTACAGAACCGGCAGAGGAGCGCTTTCTTGTTCTTCGAGGAGTTGATCGAGACTCGAGCGAGGAGTTTCGTTCTTCGGCGGAGCGCCTGGACCAAGATCCGTTGAGGAAGTCAGACGAGCCGGAAGGGCCGCGGAATTCGGAAACGCTGCCGTTGGGCCGGATGTGTTTATAAGCGGAACGGTCGACCCGACGAGAGCGAAAGGAAAGCCGTTCGACCGCACGAAGAAGTCGGCAGGAAGCTCGTATTTTACGAGAAAATCGATGCTTCTCGCGCTCGCGGGATCACCTCCCTGATTGACCAACAAGAGGCTCACCTGGTGTCCCGCTGTCGTTGAGATGAGCAGGTTCGTCGCGCCGGCAGTTTTCGAAACAGCCTTCACAAACACGAGTTTCGGTTCCCGGTCGGAGTGCTCCACTTCAAACTTGGACGGATCACCTATGACCACCGAGGTCACCGCCTCGGGCAAGCGGATCGTTGTCACGAATCGCGTGGCCACCTGGACGACCGTAACCGTGCCGTCGACTGCCGTCCTCGTCAGCACGCGAGGCTCAACCGAGGGAACTTGCGCCACAGCGCCACTCGCTTCGAGTAAGGCGCACAAAGCGCAGAACGCAACAGTCCGCTTCATTCTCCACCTCTCGCGGGGACCAACGAAGCGAACGGCGTCGTGTTCGGGTTCGCTTGGATCAGCAAGGCGCGATACGCGTTTGCTACTTGGTTCACGTAGCCAAAAACCTTGGGCGAGGAATATGCTAGTCCCCGCAAAAGGATCACGGACTCTCCCGCGTTGTATGCCGCGAGAACCAAACGCAGGTCTCCTCGGAACAAATGAATCAGCCAAGCCAGATAAGCCACTCCGCCGCGAATGTTGTCGTCGATGTCGAAACGATTCCGAACGCCAAACCGGAACGCGGTGGCAGGCATCAGTTGCATCAATCCCACAGCTCCTTTGTTCGAAACCGCGTAAGGATTCCAGCCGGACTCGACCTGGATCACGGCGTCCACCAGATCCACCGGAACTCCGAACGCGGACGCGTAATAGGCGGCACATTCGACCGACCTCCGACCCACATCAACGAGCTGCGCCGCTCTCGCGGCTGGAACAAAGAATGCTGCCGCCACGAAGATCGCTTCGATGAATCTCTTCATGCTTCCTCTCCCTCCGGAGATGTAGGTTCACGCCGTCGCCTGGTTCAGTTTGTCTCGATATGTCTTGGAATCCAGAACGAGGCCTTCGAAACCCTCGCGCAGGAGCAAACGACCGCGGTCTCCTTCTGTCTTGGCCAGCAATGGCAGGAGAATGTCTCTTTGCTCGGGCAGAATTTCCTTTACTTCCAGGATCTCCAGCGCTTGCGCCAGAACGAGCATTTCGGCGATCGACGGCGGCTTTTCCATGTTCCAGCCGCGCAGAGCGTGGGCCAAACCCGCTATCTGACCGAGAAGCGCCTTATCGTGGTTTGCCCCCCGCGCTTGAAGAATCTCCGTTTCTCGCTCAACCGTAGGGTAGTCAACTCGCAGATACAGGCACCGCCTTCGCAATGGGTCGCCCAACCGCCGTTCTTCGTTCGAGTTCAGAACGACGAACGGGATCGTTTCCGGCTTGACGGTCCCGAGTTTTGGGATCGTGATCTGCCAGGCACTCAAGACTTCCAGAAGTAGAGCCTCGAACGCCTGATCCACCTTGTCGAGCTCGTCAATCAGCAGCACGCAAGGGCGGGATTTGTAGCGGAGTGCTCGCAGCAGGGGACCTTCGGCGAAAAAGTCGATGGCGTGCAAGCGGCGCCCGATCGAACCCCAATCCTGTCCCAAGAGATCTCTTTGCGTATCCAAGAAGAGGTTCTGCAAAGACTCATCAAACTTTCCGATGGCCTTCTCTTCTGTGATCCCTTCGTAGCACTGCAGGCGTTCGACGACCGTGTCTCCCGCGGCCGCGACCGCATAGGCAAGCTCCGTCTTTCCACAGCCTGGCGGACCTTCCACGAGGAGCGGCTTCTGCATTTTCGCCGCGAGATACACGACCTCAAGGATTACCGGGTCGACTACATAGCATGCATCGCGCAGTCCCTGCGCGAGTTTCTCGGCCGAAGCGAACACGAATTCCACCTCCGAAGTGCGGCCGCAACATATGGCAGAACAATCCGGATCGCACGTAATCGGATACCTTCTTTCGGCAATTCTTACGACCAGCAAATCGCTTTACAATTCAGCAGAAAAATCGATGAGCATGAGGCGAATGACGTCAGGCCGAATCACAAGCTCGTTGACCTAAAAAGGGATGTAGTGGGTTGCGGGGAGCTTTAGCAGGTCTTTGTACCGGAGTTGCACGTTCGCCCAGAACTTTTTTTGGCCGATTCGCTCCTTCATGGCTACCTTTCAATCCGCTTGCGCAAACTTAGGCCGGCGAATTCACCGGGAGAGGGTTCAAGAAAATCTCGCCAATCCGGCGTTTCATGCCTACCTCATTTGATCCACCCATCCGTTTCGGTCTGAACGCACAACCGTTGTCTGCGCGTCGTCTCGGGCCGCCCTTCTAACGTGCAGAGCAAGAATAATTCGCCAATCCACTATTTCACGGCTCGCTTTTCCTCAGGAGGGCCGCTTGAAGCGCCTTCCGATTCTCGGTACTCTCGGCTCAGCCGGATCCTCGGGAACGATTGTTCCGGGAATGACTTCCTTGCCTCACCTAAAGAACGGGATGAAGGCAGCGCGCTTTTCGAGGGTTGAATTGAGAGTCCAAGCCATCGCCAGCCGCGAGGCGAATAACCAACTATTGCGTGTCCCATGGGGCCGATTTCGCAAGGCTTACGAGGAGTATCCCCGCTGGCAAGCTCTGGCACTCTGGGGCGAAGCTGTCATTGAAACGGCGGGTCGTCGACCTTCGTCGCTGCTCGCAACTCTCAAGAAGCGCTGTCCTGGTTTCGTCGCGAGGCGCTTACCATCGCAACAATCCGAACCTTTGGCCCTTGATCTTCTGGAATGGGTTCATACCAATCGATTTGGGTATGCGAAGCGGCAAGGTTGGCTCGATGCGCTGATCTTCTATGGAGTCAGGCACCCTCTCTCCCGCGGAGCTTGGGCGTATTGGGAGCATTGTGAAAAGAGGTGGTATCGAAAGCGACCGGCACGATTTCCTGGTTTCGAGCTCTGGTGGCGCTCGGCATTGCAGTGGCCGCTTTGCGAAAGTGCCAATTGCTCTGCCGTCGCTGCGGCTCTCGAGAGGTATCTCGATTGGGAAGCTCTGACGCTATGGCTTCGCCCACTTTTCTTCGGCAGTACGGGATTGCCACTGGAGGTGCTCTCCGAGCTTAAGCACCGTTGCCCCCGCATCTCCAATCTCAACGATTTGGCCGCACTTCGAGGGTGCGACACGAGATCCAGCATGTGGCACCGAGTTGTGAAGGCGGGTAATGATCGCTTCCTCGCACAAGCGGGGAAAGAGGGCTGGCTCAGTAGCCTTCTCGAGCAGGTGCGTTCACATCCGTGGCATCTAAGACTGGAGACATACGGAACGCACTGGAAAAGAGAGTGGACAGGCCGTTGCACGCTCCCTTATCCCTCTCTTCGACAGTGGAAACAGGGTGCGGCACAGTACGTCAAGTCTGGCCCCGTGCCGCGCTTTCGTATTCGGCTTTATCCGAGACCTTCGGCGCGCATTTCTTGATGTGTCGAAAGAAAATATTGCCACGGATTGTGTGGCCGCATGCTGTGCACCGCCGCACGATGCGAGCGTGTTTGCGCAGAGGTACGAAGCGGCGTGAGACAGATTGGCCGGAGGCCCGCACCAAATCCATCGAGCTCTCGAGCCATTCTCTCGTTTCGCGGTTGAGGAAATCATAGTTGATGAGCGAGCCGTAACGTCGGCAGAGATCTCTGAGCGATTTCTCGGTGACCGTCGGGTCGTATAATCTCAAGATGTGACGCACAATCAGATTTTTGATCGTTGTGACGGGCACACCAAGAGAATCAGCGACTTCTGACCACACCCGCTGGGCCCGCGAAGATTTCCCTGTTGAGGAGACTGATGAATTTCCTGCCGCCAAGACACCGCCTTCTCGGCCCGGGCTCGAGGTAATGCAGCCGGGCACCGACGAATCGTGCAGTCGCGCCGCGCCCAAACAGCCGGAGGCACACAGCCGGTCCAGCGATTCTCGAGTGATACGCGGGTCATGAACCTCAAGCAGCCCTTCCACGATCAACCTCTGGAGGGTTTTCTTTCCTAGATGTAAGTCTGCCGCGAGTTCTTGCCGCGAAAAGCCTTCCAAGTGAACGCGGCTACTCTTGCCGAGAAGCATGAGATGGTAGCGGACGGCGGCTTCGGACCGATGCAGCATTTTCGCGATGACTTTGGGAATCTTGTAGCCGGCGAGGTTCAGAAGGATTTGGTTTTCCTGCTCTGACCACGCTGAGTTAGAGCGATCCCGGCCGCGTTTCGAGATCTTTCGAATCAGGCGGAGCTTCGCAGCGCGCTTCCAGATTACGTGCGGCCGCCAGTCAGGATGACGCCTCAGCAACTCGCGCACTGCTTCTTGTTTGCCGGACCACCCTCTTTCGTAGCCGCGAGAGAGAACCTGATCGTCTTCGGCACTCCACACGGTCCTGCGGCAACGTGCCGTCGTTGAAGGGAATTTGAGCCGGCGTAAGTGTTGCCAGAGTTCTGCTCGTTCGATTCCCGGCTCGACCTTTAGAATTCGCTCGATCGCCGCGTGAGATCCGTCACGCCCACGCTTGGCGCCGTCGCGCAGGATTTCGTCCACCTGTTCCGGAGAGAAAAATCGGAAGGAATAGCCACCCGTTGTATGTTCGCAACGGTCCGCCATGGAACCAAACACCTTGGTCTATTTGGTCGAAAAACGATAAGCACTCCGTAAAAGACGGCTCGCCTCTGAGGATTGATCGCGTTTCCGAAATCTGTTTACGACATGGCGTGCTCCCTGGGGTGGCCCACATACTTCTGTGGCCTCATCCCAATACTTCCTCTCACCGGTCACGTTTCATCCCTGCTCGGAAAAGTGGCCGGTGCGCGAAGGCCAGATAGTGACGATCGATGGTTCAGAAGCGGCAAATAGCTTGTACTTGGTCGGAACATCGTCCACCGTGTCCGTTCCTTTCAGAAAGGTTAAGAAATCACCCGAGTTTCCACGCGCTAGTCGTTTGTGACGCTCCTGGGACCAGACAATCAGTGTGGTAGGAATTGCGACCGCCGCAAGTAAATACCAAAGCGATCTTGCGACCAGCTTGAACCGTGAGCAGGAACGCGACCGAGCTGTCGAGTACAGAAAGCTCACTATCCAAAGCGCGGACGATGGTGCCCGGTGTGCCAGCCCGACGCCGAGACATGGTTCGCTGGCGCAGCGATGCATTCCTATGGGGGCGACATTGATTCCGTGGGTGACTAAGATAGGCCGGGGCTCTGCCGTGCGTGACTTAGAGCCTTCTCCGCTCGCTCCAAATCCGTCAGCCGCTGCTCGAGCTCAGAACGGAAAATTTCCGCTCGCTCGTAAAGCCTCGCATTCTGAATGGCCACCGCAGCGGGAATGGCGAGAGATTTCGCAAGCCGCAAGTGCTCCTGCTTTAACGCCCGCGGGTTCGTGTCGCCGAGAGAAAGGAAGCCGAGTATCGCGTGCGAGGCAACGAGCGGGACGCACAACCACGAACGCAGATGCGAAAATCCCTTGAAGCGGGCCCAATCGGCCTCTTCGGCCGTGTCTGGAACAAACAGGCTGTTCCCGGTTGCCAAGGCCTGCATTAGATGACGGCTGTTCCGTGCCTCGAATGTCTCGGGGGAGCCACGAGCGCGACGATTCAGTTTGTAGTTCACAACTTCCCGAGCGAGGAAGAGGCGAGTGTCCGTTTCCACCAAGATGACTTGAGCTAATTCACACGGAACCAGCTTCAGGAGCGCTTTAAGCAGCGTGTCAAGCACATAGTCCATGCTCAGGTTCTGCGTGAGCGCAAGACTGGTTTTGCGAAACGCCTCCGCTTCGGCTCGCGCCGCTTCCGCCAAATCAAAATTCCGCGCCATTTGCTCTTCCGCAGACTTGCGCGCCGTGACGTCCTGGGCGGTTCCCACGAGCCTTCGAATGATCCCAGCGGAGTCCCTGACCGGAAAACCCTGTACCCAAAGCCATCGGATCGTGTCATCGGGCCTGACGATGCGGAACTCCTCGTCAAACTGACCGGCCCCGACTGATTCGTTCAATCTCGAGAGGACCCGGACCCGATCTTCGGGATGTATGACGTCGTGGTAAGCTATCGAATCCACGCCTAGCAACGGCCGGGAGCGACCGGTGATCGTTTCATATGCCGAATTGACGTAGAGGACTGTCATGTTCTCCGCGTCGAGCATCCAGAAGATTTCCTGGATATTGTCAGCCATCTGCTGAAACCGGTCTTCACTTTCGCGCAGGGCAACCTCGGCCTGTTTCTTGCGAGTAATGTCGCGGAGCACGGTAACGTGCCGGCCCGCAAGGAAATTCGCCCTCGCCGTATATTCAACAAAGAGGGTCTGGCCATCGCCTCGCGGAACCCGTGCTTCCGCGTGTTCGTAGGTGCGGCTCAGAAAGCGCTTCCAGGCCGTATTGAAGTCTGGATCGCTACGGAAAAATACTTCAATCGACTGACCGATCAGCCCATTGCTTTCGTTTCCCAATAGGGCGACGGCCGCCGGATTTGCTTCGAGACACTTGCCTTCGTCATCGAGGATCAGGATGCCGTCGAGGGCACTGTCGAAGACGGATTGGTACTTCCGCTCGGTGACGGCCAGGGCGTTAGCATTTTCACGCTGCTCGCGGCGCGCGAGGAATAGGAATCGGCCAATCAGGCCGATGACGGCGCCGAAAGCGAGTAGGACAAGCGCAGGGAAGATAGACGAAAGAGAACCACTGTAGAAGCGGGAACTGAACGCGGCAGCAAGCAAGATGAGAGCTACGAAGAGAACGAGTGCATAGACGAAACGCGTCCATCGTTCCCACTGACGCTTAGAAAAAGCCGTGCGGCGCCCTTGCATTGAACCCGCCTTCGAACAGGTCGGCGATTCCTAGGATGCTATGCCGCCACGTCTGGAGAGTCAATATGGCCCTACAAACGCCCGGGATCTGCAAGACCCCGCAAAACTGAACACGCATTCTTAGGCGTGGTCGCCCTCACTGGGAGTTGGGGGAATGCCTATTGAAAATGACCCTTCTTCGCCTGGGAAAAATGCTTAGGGACCGAAGAGGTGGCCGTGGCATTCGAGAAGTAGCTCAAGAAATCGGTATCAGCGCAGCGACCCTCACCCGTGTCGAGGGTGGGCGGCTCCCGGATTTAGCAACCTTTCAGAAAATCTGCTCCTGGTTAAAGGTTAACCCGGCCGAGATTCTAAACCTTCCCGTTGAAGAGAGCGCGACACCAACTGACACACTGGTTGCTGCGGTTCATCTGCGTGCCGATCAAACGCTGCCCGAGAGCGCTGCCTCCGATTTGGCGCAACTGATCCGGGTCGCACAGCGTGAGCTAGCACGGCGTGCGCTGAAGCGTCGAGTCGATGTTTCGTCGTGGGTTTAAGACGTGGGCCGAGCGGACTTCACTTCGAGTGCGGCAGAAGCTGAAGCTTTCGCCGAATTCCCCACTTGATCCCTTTCATCTCGCCGGGCTACTCGGTTTGTCAGTCGTGACTCCTAATGATTTAGCCGATTTGGGAGAAGACATTCGGTGCCGCCTTGTGAATGATCATCGTGATTGCTGGTCGGCAATTACGGTTACGGATGGGCGCGGCCATCTCATCGTGACTAATCCTGCTCACGCTCGAACGCGCCTCCATAGTAACTTGGCGCATCGAGACGTTCGACAAGATTGCGCACCCAAACGAACTGCGGCGACAGGTCCAGCAACAAATAGGAAGCCCAGCGTCTGCGTGACTTCTCCGCGCGAGATGCGCTGCGCGAGGTCTGGTTGCTAATTCACGGGAGACCAGGGGCCGCCTTTTGGGCCAAATCAATGCGAAGTTCCGAGAACCGTGTACTGCTTGCAAGGGAGGGAAGTCAAAGTCCTCATGTCTTTCTTGAGCGAGATTAAACAATCGTTGGCGGACCGAAGCCGCAAGATTTCTGGGTTTCTGTCGGGTCACGAAAGCGACTCCAGATAGGGGCGCATTACATTCGCCACGCGACACACTTTGGCGGCTCGCCAGATTTCATCCGAACTCGCTCGGCGCTTGCGCCTGCATTCCCGGAGGGCTTCAAGCGCAACGTCGAGCCCAATCTTGTTTCTGTATCGGAAGCAATCGGCGACTGTCTTCGCGGGGGAGAAAATGCGGACACGAACTCCTTCAATGCGGTGTTCCTGAACTCCGTATGCGAGTGTTTTTTGTGAGAAGCGGACAATGCGCAGCGGAGGGTTGTCGGTCTTGGGCAGTCGAGCTTTCTCCCTGATTGCAAGCCATACTTGGAAGGGGGACTGCGTTGTGAGGTCGTGAAACCGAAGGGCGGAAAGAAGACAGACGACGCCGTGAGGAACACGTTTGGAGGCTTGCGCGAGACTGTGATGCTCGGTTGGGCGCGCGCGGCGAGCGACATACAGTCCAGGACCTACACGCGTGATCGCTCCCTCATCAACGGCCATGCGGAGGTACACGCGAGGGATGCCGTGCCCCTTGAGGTCTCTGGGACGCAGTATTCCTGCTCTTTTGACAAGTCTTACCACATCGGCGATGCGGTTATCGGGCATGAGAGTCATCTTTACTAAACGTCGGTAATTATATATAAGTCCCGACATATTGTAAAGGCAGAAAGGGAGAACCTCTGCCTCAAAAGCAGTCTCGCTCCTCGGTTCCGATACACCTTTGCGATGAGGTGGGCATTGATGATACGGCACTTTCCAGCGAGCGTGGTGCCGGGACAGGCGAGGTTAGCGTTGAAACGTGCCACAACTGTGCCGGAATGGACTCAAATTCGCGGGAATCGGGCGGCTCATTCCATTCAAAGAACGGGGCATGTAAAGGCAGCCTTCTGTGCCAAAAATGAGCCAGAATCAGGCTTTCTGGTCCAGAGTGCGTGCGAGAATAACGTTCAAATTCTTGAAAATGAGAATCCGGGTCCGCTGAATTTTCCTATGGACGTCTCACCATAGGAGCTTCAACCCGAACTGCACCTGTCGCGAGGTGGTCGACGTGCTCGTAATCACGCTGGCCGTGGGCGATAATCCAGAGGGAGTGAACACGATGAGATTGGGCGTGTTGAAATTGGCTCGATTCAAGAGATTGAACAGTTCGGCTCGAAACTCCAGTGTGAGACGCTCGCGAATGAGTGTGTCCTTCAGAAGGGAGAAATCCCATGTGGCGAGTCCCGGACCGATCAAGGTATCTCTGCCAAGATTCCCGTAAAATCCGCTGCCGACGGGAGGCGCCAGAAACGCAGCAGGATTAAACCATTCCTTCGCGCTGCCAAGAATCACCGGGCCGGAGAACGCGGGATTCACGAAGGGGCGCACTGGATTCCGGGTGTCGCCATTGTTGGACGGGTTGTAGCTAAGTTGAGGCGTGAAGGGAAAGCCGGATTGCAGCGTTAGGATCGAGTTCACCGTCCAGCCGCTGATGAGCACGCCACCAACACCACCAACGCCGCTCGCGAACGCCCTTCCGTGGCCCAACGGCAATTCGTACGTGCCGTCGATCACGCCCGCGTTTCGCACATCGAAGGTCGCGGGACCCCAGTCTGCGCGCAAATGAAACGGGTTCGACACGAGTCCCTGGGCATTCCCGGCTGCCGTCGCGTTCAGCGAATCGCCATCATCCAACGCCTTCGACCAGGTGTAGACGCCGCGTAGCGCCAAACCGCCACTGAAGCGGTGGTTCACATCAACTTGCAGTGCATTATAGGCGCTGTCTCCACCAGAGAACCACGCCCACGCGCTACCGAGAGATGGATTCGCCGTGGGCGTTCCGCCAGGGATGTAGTAGGTTCCGGCAGGGATGGGTGATCCTGCTAACGGAGCGGGAAAGTTGCTCGGATAGTTAGCCGGACATGGCGACGCCGGACAGATTACAGGAGTGGGTTCGTTGTCGTTCAGACTCACGATTTCGTGGTAGCCGTGAGATCCCGCGTATCCAACCGTCAGGACCGTATTCGGCGACAATTCCTGTTCGACCCTCAAAGAATAGGAGATCAACGTGGGAGTTTTCATGTCCGGCTGAACTCCTCCCGGCAACGCCTTTGCATTTGCCGGAACGGGAGAAGTTGGTAAAGGGAGACTGGACACGGGGAGGTTGGCAATGCCGTACGATGGATTGAAGGGCGCATTCTGGTCCATCCGGTAACCAAGCGCATCCTGCAGATCGCTGTACATTCCGAACCCGGCACGAATGACCGTTTTGGTGTTGAACGGGCTCCACGCTAGGCCGATGCGCGGCTCCGGTAAAAACGTTGCGTTGTTGACTGTAAAAGCGAAATTTGCCACCTGAGGCTGCGTCTGAATCAGACCCTTGCTGAATACAAAATTGGCGGCGCGGCCGTGAGCCTCGTTCCACCCAGTCGTGAATTCGCCCCGGAACCCGAGCGACAGTGTAAATTTCGGCGTCAGCCGAATCAGGTCTTCCGCGTACCAGGCGCCGAGAAACGACCGCCAATTCATCTCGGTCGGCGCGGGATCGTATAGGAAGTTTCCCACAGTCCCATTCAAGAATTGTTGCAGGCCAGTGAACGTCGCTTGCCCGTATTGGCTGAGTGCTAGATCTTCGTTGGCCTGAACCTGCTGAAACCATATCCCTAAGCTGAATTGGTGCCGTGCCTTCGTCAACGATACGTTATCCTCGTAGGTGAAGAGATTTCGCGCAATCCTCAGGTTACTCCCGATATTGCTTCCCGCGAGGCTGACCTGGGCGGAGGGATTTGCCGCCGCGCTCCCCCCGATCACCACCGCACCTACCGGATGGCCCGCCACAAATCCTGGGAGACTTGCAGCAGGCGTGCCGGGCGTGGGTTCTCCGGTATAGAAATAGCTCGCGCGAGAATAGCCCACACGCGCGGTGTTGAGAACAGATGGCGAAAAGACGTGAGTCTCCTCCACACTCAAAACCTGCTCCCGCAGATTTTCCAGGTCCGTGCTGAAAAGGTTGGTACTGGTAGGTGTCACGTCAGCACTATCGTCGATCGTGTAAACGGCACCCACAGTGTCTTTTTCGGAAAAGACGTGGTCGAGTCGAGTTGTTCCGAAATCGTCTCGGATCGTTTGCAACGGGCTGTTGAACGCCTCCGCGATTCCGCCGAAGTCGGGAGCATTCGGGCTCTGCAGGGGCCACAGTGCAAAGAGGGGTGCAACACCGGGCGCGACGCCCACGTAGACAAGCCCGGAGGATGGACACGGATTTGGTGTAGGGCTGACAAGTTTGCAGGGCAGCAGCCCGTTGCGGGCATTGCTGTCTGGAACGAGGTCGACGCCGGTTTGGTGCAGATGCTGACGGAATCCCTCGTAATTGCCGAATAGAAATGTCTTGTCCTTCTGAATTGGGCCACCGAGAGAAGTCCCGAACTGGTTGCGCTGAAAGGGCGGCGCGGAGCCTTGGTCGAAATAATTGGGGGCGTCCAGCGCGTTGTTTCTCAGAAATTCATACAGGCTCCCGTGCAGTCGATTTGTGCCGGACTTAGTGACGATCAACACTTGAGCGCCCGGCCTCTTGCCGTACTCTGCACCGTATGAGTCACGAAGCACGTTGAATTCGCGAACAGCATCCACACCGAGCAACTCCTGACTCGTGCCGCCCGGCTGCATATTGTTCTCAGCAGCGCCGGTAAATTCCACCCCGTTCAGCAGGAAGAGGTTTTGCTGGGGGCGATTACCCGAGACGGCGAAGTTATTGCCGACCGTGGAGTTTGATACGCCAATTCCACCCGTCTTCTCCGGGGTGAAGTTGACGATCCCAGGATTCAGCGTCAGCAGTTCATCATAGCTTCGTCCATTGAGAGGAAGGTCCTTAACCTGGTTGTCGCCTACCAGTCCCGATATATCGGTGGTCGTGACGCTGACCAGTGCTGCGTCCCCATTCACCGTGACCTGCTCGTTGACCTGCCCCACGCGCAGCTTCAGGTCCACTCTGGCGTCCTCGCCAACCACCAGACGAACCCCGGTCCTTACTTCCTCCGCGAAGCCTTGTTTTCTTACCCGAACCTCGTACTCGCCAACGGGCAGCGAGAATGCCTGATATCGTCCTGCATCATCCGTTGTCGCCTCGCGAGCAACCCCGGTATTCACATTTCTCACCATCACAGCGGCGTCCGATACTACAGCACCCGACGCATCCTCTACTGTTCCTGACAGGCTTGCTGAAACCTGAGCGAAAGCATTCGAAGCACATAGCAGAATAAGAGCGAGGAATCCAACCCGCATCAGCACCCCCGTTATACGTAAACTATCTCCAGCTTCGGCTATCCGATGCTTTGTCAGAGGCGTAACGTTTTAATACGAGTGTGGTCGCTATGTCAAATCGAATCAATGCGGATACGCCGAGGCGAATCGGGTCAGTGAGTGAGAGCATGCGTTGGCCTGCGGGAAAGTCAAACAAAGGCAGATGCTTACGGCAGGACGATCATCACTTCAGTGGCTTTCACAAGCGCAGCCGCCGCATCTCCGACCTTCAGACGCATTTCGCGCACGGCGTCGGCTGTAATGATCGACGTGATGTGCTGCCCGCCGATGGAAAGAGTCACCTGCGCTATCAGGCCGTTGACCTTAACGTCGGTGACGCGCCCAACCAGCTGGTTGCGCCCGCTGATGCGACGGAAATTGGGACGGCGCTGACTCACGGAACCTCGTTCGGACGTCCGGTACAGAAATTTGTCGACTTGTTTCTCAGGAATCCTGTGGTGCCCGCCCGCGGTCTTCACAGTGCTTACTTTGCCTTTATAGATCCACTGCTTCAGCGTGGGATAGCTGATCCCCAGCACCTCGGCCGCTTCGCGAGGAGTAAATAGCTTCATGGGATTCAATAAGCGGGCGGGCGCATCATTGCGCCCAACATCGCCCGCGCAGGATGTCACGTCCTTGCGGGATTGTAAAGTTCTGTGGGCACGGGGCGGTGCCAGGAGCCAGCTTGCCGAACAGCGCGCGAAAGCAATCATCGATTTCCTTTTGGAGCCTGGGCCTTGGGATGCAGCCAGCTCCGGGTCCTAAGTCTCTCTCGTGCGATCTCCCCTACAACGTTGTCAGCTTGTTGATTGTCAGGAGGAAACGAACCAAGGTCAATCAAAGTGATAACGCACTGCGTGAAATAACGTGCGCCACCGTCCCACGCGGTCCGAATCAGCTTGCCTCATGCGATGTTTTGGACGATTCGCATAGTTATGCAAAGCGGGCGCGCTCCCTGTGCCAAAAGTTGTCAATATGCGATGTTTTTTGAACCGTTGGGGTTAACTTTGAGCGAAAAGCAGATTCCTCAAGTTAATGAAAACACAGAAGAAGAGAAGTGACCGTTGGATGCGTTGGAGTCGGTTGGTAGGCGCCCAAGGCTTGTGCCAATTCATCCCACGTTGCCGCTGGGAACTTCTGATCGCATTTGCCGCCAAGCTCTTTGCATGTGAGTGTTTTCATGTCATTGCTCCCAGAACAAGTTGCTGATTGACGACACACCGGATATAGATATAACGTAATGCTGAAATGCTTGTATCTAACAAAGAAGCTCCGTGGCTTTTGCTGACCTTTACGCTGCCCGCAAAGCGAGCAAGCGACAGAGTGAAAGTGTGGCGAAAATTGCAACGCTATGGGGCTGTCCCGCTCGGCAACTCCGGTTACCTGCTCCCCAATAATCCTGCAAATCGGGAACGCTTTGAGTGGCTGGCAACAGCGATTCGCAAGTATGCCGGTGAGGCATCAGTCGTCAACGTACAGTCCATTGACAATCTCTCGACTCCTCAGCTGGTAGGGCGGTTTGCTGAGGCGCGTGCCCGCGAATATCAGGAATTGATTCGGGAACTACAGAAACTCTCTTCCGTCCCACGTCACAAACGTGCACCCGGTCACTTGAGTCGCTTCAGGGGACGTTTCCGTGAGATTGTGGAGATCGACTTCTTCAATAGTCCTCTCCAGAAGCGTGTCGAAGAACTACTAGCGCGCGCTGACACGTCTCTAACACCTGCAAAGGAACCAGCTAAGCTCAACCCGCGGGCATACACAGGCAGGTTTTGGGTGACGCGGCCACGGCCTGGGATCGACCGATCGGCTTCGGCCTGGTTGATTCGGCGTTTCATTGATAAGAAGGCGCGGTTCATCTTTGCGCCGGAAGAGCATGTTCCGCGCGAAGGGGTGCCCTTCGACATGTTTCACGGCGGCTTCGGTCATCGTGGCGAGGACTGCACGTTTGAAACGCTGCAAAAATCGTTTCGTGTTCGCGATCACAAGGTCAGTGTGATTGGACAAATGATCCACGATGCAGATCTTCTTGACGAGAAGTTCGGTCGGAAAGAGGGCTTTGGGATCGACGAAGTGCTCAAAGGCTGGGCGAAAAAGGGAGTATCGGACAAGGAACTTCTCGAACGTGGGATTGAACTGATTGCAGCGATATATCACTCGCTTTCTTGAAAGAGAGGAGCGAACAATTGTGTTAGGGAATCGTAGTTCTTGCTACCGGGTTACCGTCGCCATACTGGTTCTTCTGTTGACTAGCTGCCACTCGGCGCTAGCGCAATCCAATGGTGGCAAGACGAAAGCATTTACTCTGGAAGAGGCAGTTAATTTCGCGCTCCAGAATTATCCAGCCGTTCGTGCATCTATCGAGCAATTGTCAGCAGCGCGAGCAGGCGTGGGACTGGCAAAAACCAGCTATCTGCCCCGCGCCGATATGCTCTGGCAATCCAACCGCGCCACGCGAAACAATATTAGTGGGCTTCTTCTGCCTCAGTCGGTTATTTCGCCCATCTCAGGTCCTGTTCTCCCTTTCACGTCAAACGATTCCGTTTGGGGAAGCGCCGCAGGCCTCTTGGTCGCCTGGGAACCATTCGACTTCGGGCGCAGGGGTGCTGCGGTCAACGCCGCGCGCGCCGGTCAGAATCTTGCAAACTCAGAACTTTCCGTGACGCGACTCGATGTCGCGGTGGCCGTGACCAATGCATTTTTCACTCTGACGGCAGCCCAGCAGCGAGTGACGACGGCGAAAGCGAATGTGGATCGTCGGCACGTCTTTGCAGATTCCGTGCACGTGTTGGTAAACAATGACCTGCGTCCCGGCGCTGACGCTTCGCGTGCGGACGCTGAATTAGCGCGAGCACAAGTCTTGCTCATTCAAGCGGAACAAGCCGAAGCCGTTAGCCGCGCGGCGCTGGCAGAACTCCTAGGAATGGCCGGGAGCAACCTGCAAATCGATGCCGGCTCCCTTCTCTCCGCTCCCCCGAAATCGAGCCCAACAGCACCACCTCTCTCCACGCATCCTTTTGCTACCGCCCAACAGGCGAGGGTCGATCAGATAAAAGCACAAGAACACGTCCTGGACCGTTCTTACTATCCCCGCTTTGACCTCCAATCCACGATCTATGGACGGGGAAGCGGGGCAAACACGGACGGAACGATTCAAACCGGAGTCAATGGCTTGGGCCTGGATCGCTCCAACTGGGCCGCCGGTCTAACTGTGACCTTCCCACTCTTCGACATCTTTTCCATCCGGGCGCAAAAGCAAATTGAAGCGGCGAATGAGCGCACCGAACGTGCTCGTTATGACCAAACACTTGATGATCTGAACGGGCAATTGCAGCAAGTGCAGGCTACTTTAGAAGGCGCTCGCCTTGTGGCAGAAAAGACGCCGGTTGAACTTCAAGCCGCGCGCGAAGCTGAAATGCAGGCACGGGCGCGCTATGACGCAGGGCTTGCAAACATTGCAGAGGTCGCTGACGCTCAAGGCCTCCTGGTTCAAGCGGAGACCGACGACGCACTGGCCCGCCTTGCCGTATGGAATGACTTGGCGTCGCTTACTGCCGCTCAGGGGAACTTACAGCCCTTCCTGCAGTTTCTTCACCAGAAGATCCAGGGAGGTCCGTAGTCGTGTGGCTGATTCGTGCAGCGCTGCGACGTCCGATCAGTGTGCTTATCATCGTGGTCGCCATCGCTCTGTGCTCCGTGCTGGCGCTAACCCGCATGCCCGCGGATATCTTCCCCAAACTCAACCTGCCAGTGATCTACGTGGCACAGCCCTACGGTGGGATGGACCCGGCGCAGATGGAAGGATATTTGGTCAATTATTATGAATTCCATTTCCTCTACATCGATGGGATCAAGAGTGTCGAATCGAAATCCATCCAGAGTGTTGGTCTGCTGAAGCTTACATTTCACTCGGGCACCGATATGAGCCAGGCGATTGCGGAAACTGTCTCTTACGTCAATCGCGCGAAATCGTTCATGCCGCCGGGCACCGTACCGCCGTTTGTGCTGCGATTCGGAGCGGGCACGGTGCCCGTGGGGGACTTGGTTTTTTCGAGTCCGACACGCAGCGTTGCAGAAATCCAGGACCTTGCGCTTTTTCGCGTGCGCCCGCTCTTTGCGACGCTGCCAGGTGTTTCCGCGCCGCCGCCGTTTGGCGGCAACCAGCGCACTATCGTCATCACCGTCAACCCCGACCGATTGCGCGCCTATCGGATGACACCCGAGGATGTGGCCCGCGCCGTGGCCGCTGGCAACTTAATCATACCTGCAGGCAACGCCCGAATCGGCGAACTGAACCGCATGGTGCCCATGAACTCAGTGGTCACCAACATTCAGGACCTCAGCGATCTTCCATTGCGGGTCGGTGCGGGAACTCCTGTTCTGCTCCGCGACGTAGGGACAGTGGCGGACAGCAGCGACATCGCGGCTGGCTACGCACTCGTCAATGATCGCAAAACGGTTTATCTGCCGGTCACGAAGCGCTCGGGCTTTTCGACCGTGGCTGTCGTCAATGAAGTGAAAGCTGCGATTCCGCGTTTCCGCGAAGTTCTTCCTCCCGACGTGAAGGTGAGCTTTGAATTCGACCAATCCGTTTACGTGAAGAACGCCCTTTCGGCGCTTGTTCGCGAAGGAATGCTTGGGGTGCTGCTGACCGGCTTGATGGTGCTGCTGTTTCTGCGGGACTGGCGCAGTTCGCTCATCGTGGTCATTACGATCCCCTTCGCCTTGCTGACGGCGGTGGTGGCGCTGTGGCTCACTGGGCAAACGATCAACATCATGACTCTGGGCGGCCTGGCGCTGGCGGTCGGAATCCTGGTGGACGAAGCCACGGTCATGATTGAAAACATCCAAACCCATCTGGCTCGCGGCGAAAAAACCGCCTTGGCTGTCTTCCGTGCAAGCGGAGAAGTGGCCGTGCCGAGGCTGCTTTCACTTATCTCTGTTCTTGCGGTATTCATGCCTTCTCTTTTCATGACAGGTGTAAGCCGTTCACTCTTTGTGCCGCTCTCGCTCGCGGTGGGATTCGCCATGCTGGCCTCTTATTTTCTTTCCAGTTCGCTGGTGCCCGTCCTCGCGGTTTGGATCCTGCGCCCGGAGCATGCCGCCGCGGAGGGTCACGCGCAATTCGAGCGGCTGCGCGAGCGATACGCGCGTCTGGCTGAGAAAACGGTGCGACATCGAAAGATGGTCCTGGGAATTTATCTAGCCGTGGCGGCCGCAGTTATTTTTCTTGTCGGCCCGCGCGTTGGCCGGGAAATTTTCCCGCAAGTGGATACGGGCCAGTTTCAGCTTCGCATGCGGGCGCCCACGGGAACGCGGCTGTCACGCACGGTGGAACTCACTCGGCAGGTGCTTCGGGTGATCGGTAATACTGCTGGCGAAGGCAAGGTCTCCACCGCCCTGAGCTTTGTCGGCGCACAGCCTCCGACTTATCCCATTAACAATATTTATCTCTGGAGTAGCGGAACGCAGGAGGCGGTGATGCTCGTATCGCTCGAGCCCGCGGCGCACATCCGCCTTGCCTCCTTTCAAGAGAAGCTGCGAAGAATTCTGCCGGGCGAATTTCCGGGATGCAGGTTTTCGTTCGAAGCGGGCGACATTGTCAGCCGGATTATGAATTTCGGCGCGCCTACGCCGGTCGAGGTGTCCGTGCGCGGACTTGATTTATCCACCGATCGGAATTTTGCGTCCAGAATTATCGCGGAGATGAAAGGGATTTCGGGACTTCGCGACCTTCAGTACGGCGAGCCGTTGGACTATCCGACGGTGAATGTGGATGTGAACCGCGAACGCGCTGGGCAATTGGGAGTGACCCTGGCCGAGGTTGGGCGGGCGCTTGTGGGCGCTACTTACTCGACGCGCTTCATCCAGCCCGTCTATTGGGCCGACCCGAGGACCGGCGTCGGCTATCAGGTGCAGGTGCAAGTTCCGCAGGCACGAATGAATTCGATCCAGGATATTGAAAACATTCCCATCATGCCGGGTAACACATCGCATCCGCTGCTCGGCGACGTGGCAAACGTCAGCTACGGCACCACGGTGGCCGAATACGGCCGCTTCAACATGCAGCGCGAGGTGACCGTCACCGCCAATGTGGCGGGCGAGGACCTGGGCCGGGCGGCAGCGCAGGTGAACGAAGCGATTCGGCGAGCCGGGCAACCGCCGCGCGGCGTGACGATGGAAGTTGGCGGGCAAATCGCCCCGATGCAGCAAACGCTGCGCGAACTGGGAATCGGGCTGTTGCTGGCTGTTGTTGTGATTTTTCTGTTGCTGGCCGCGAATTTCGAATCCCTGCGTCTTGCTCTTGCCGTGATTTCGACCGTGCCGGCAGCCATTGCGGGCGTATTGATTGCGCTCCTTGTGAGCGGCACAACGCTCAACATGCAATCGTTCATGGGAGCGATCATGGCCATGGGCGTGGCGGTGGCGAACGCTATCTTGCTCGTCACCTTTGCCGAAGAATCGCGCCGGTCGGGTGTCGCGAGCGATAAAGCAGCCATCGAGGGCGCACGCACGCGCTTGCGACCCATCTTGATGACCAGCATGGCCATGGTCGCCGGGATGGTGCCTTTGGCGTTAGCGCTCGGAACGGGCGCAGCGCAGACCGCTCCGCTTGGGCGCGCCGTAATCGGCGGGCTGCTGGCCGCAACTCTTGCGACGCTGTTCATCCTCCCCGGCGTTTTTGCGATGCTTCAGAGCCGTCGCGGCCTCATTTCACCGTCGCTCGATCCGACTGATCCCAGTAGCGCGCACTGGGTTTCCGATTCGCCGGACGCTGCTGGAGGAATCGAGGGAAATTCATGAGCACGGAGAGGCATTACGTCGTTTTCGCTTTTCTTGTTGTGACTCTTTATAGTGTGTCAGGTTGTAGCTCAAGCCAGAGCAAAAAGCAGCCGGATTCCACAACTCCCGCTCTGGCCGTGGATGTGACGCGGGCGGTATCGAAGAAGCTGAACATCACCGTTCGCCTGCCTGGCGAAATTCGCCCGTATGAAATCGTCGCCGTCTATCCGAAAGTGACAGGCTTCTTGCAGTGGATCGGCGTGGACCGCGGCTCCCGGGTAAAAAAAGGGCAGCTGCTGGCGCGGCTGACCGCTCCCGAGCTCGATGCGGAACGGCAGAACGCCGAAGCGCGGCTGCAAAGCGAAAAAGCCACCCTTATCGCGGCTCAGGCAAAGTTCGCCGCAGACGAGAGCACATACCAAAGTTTGCAGACGGCTTCAGCCACGCCGGGGGTAATTTCCGGAAATGAGCTTCAGGTGGCAAAGAAAAAGGCGGAAGCCGATGACGCGCAGGCGCAGGCGGCTCGTGAGCGCGTGGCTGCAGCTCAGGCGGGTGTGAGCGCGGCGCAGGAACTGGCAGGGTATTTGCAAATCCGCGCTCCCTTCGACGGCATCGTCACCGAACGCAACGCTCATCCCGGCGATTTGGTCGGGCCGGCTGGTGTAAGCGGCGCGGGGTCGAAAGCTACCGCACCCATGCTGCGCATCGAAACGCTTTCACGCTTGCGGCTGGTCGTTCCGGTCCCCGAAATTGATACGGGAGCTATTGTTCCGGGCGCGCTGGTTCACTTCTCCGTTCCCGCATTCCCGACCCAAACGTTTGTTGGCACGGTCGCCCGCATCTCCCGCTATCTGCAGGAGGAGACACGCACCATGTCTGTCGAACTTGACGTGGCCAACCCCCGGGCGCAGCTCTATCCGGGGATGTTCCCCGAAGTGGAATGGCCTGTGCAACGCCCTCACGCGACGCTTTTTGTTCCTGCCTCTGCCGTCACAAACACCACGCAGGGAACCTTTGTCTTGCGCGTTCGCACCGGCCACGCCGAACAGGTGCAAGTCAAAACAGGAGAGACCGAGGGCAACCTTGTGGAAGTGTTCGGCGACTTGCGAGCGGGCGATGAAGTAGCGCTGCACGGCACGGAGGAGATCCCTCCCGGCTCACATGTAGAAGTGCGTTTGGTCGCTGGTCCCAAATGAACGCGAGCGTCGAATCCGGTTTGTGCATTCGATCTTGCGAAAGAGCTTCGGCGCGTGTTACGAGTTTCCATATTCGCTCCAACAAAACTTGATTTGAGCATTCTCCATACTCAATGTGGCTGAAAATTCGGGTCGCGGGTTTGCCACAGGGCGAAGCTAATCATGTCTGCGAAGCTCTCCGCTTGCTGGCTTACTGTGGCTCCGATGCCTCCGTAGCCCGCATCGTAGTCCACGCGCAGGAGCACCGGCCTGCCGCTCGCGGTAGCAGCCTGCAAGCGCGCGGCGAACTTCGCTGGGATCCATGGCTCAACGCGTTATGGCGTAAAGGTCTTCGAAACCCTCTTGGGTCTTGACGCTGCCGAACTCCGTCACATTGCCCTCGCCATTCGCGGTGGTCGACGTACATCAGCAAGATTCAACCGCGCCTTGCAGATGTTACGATTCCGGCCCTGCAATCAGCCCTTGGAATTTCAGAGCCTTACGCCGCAGGTATTCGCGCGGGTCGGTGCGTTCCGCATCCAAGGCACTGGGAAAAACTCGCACAGCTCATCGGTATAACCCCAACGCAGACTGAACGCCGTTAGGCTGCGAAACTCGTTTCAGAATACTTTAAAGAATTACATCGCAACAACGCTCTGATGTGAGAACTGCAATGAACTGCGTCTCTGTTTCGTTCACGGGAGTGCAATAATTATCAAATCGTGTATCAGCCACCCGTGGCAACTTCTCTCGTGATCTTAGGGTGCAGTCAACGCAGGAGGCAGTCCCGCCATTTATTACCTGCAATCGAACGTTACGATGGGCCTCTGTTCAGAGTCTTTCGCAAGTACGCGCGCGAATGTGTGCGGCCTCCTGCAGATTCTTGTGTCCTCTCGGGCAGGTTCGGATTAATTTCGGGCGACTCCCTGATTCCAGTTTATGATCACCGGCTCTTGCGGTGTGATCGAGGAGTTCTCGGCCCACTCGTCAGTGATTTCTTCCCGACGGCGTGGCCCGCGACAAACAAACGCTCGATCGCTTCGACCGCGAAGCGCGCGCCGCTTCCGCTCTCGACCATCCCAACATCTGTACCATCCACGAAATTGGCGAAGCCGACGGCCAGCCATTCATCGCGATGCAATTCCTGTCTGCGGAGATTGCGGAGCAGGGTTCCCGCCTTATTGTGGGCAAAGTGCAAGAGCTGTTTCAAGCTGAACTACCTTCTTCCCATG
>Ga0070733_10000294_pt1 | contig 42433 bp, 35 predicted proteins | sample Coa_R1_9_FD_66450 | JGI IMG/M metagenome (GOLD analysis project Ga0070733, IMG submission 66450) | Surface soil microbial communities from Centralia Pennsylvania, which are recovering from an underground coalmine fire - Coalmine... | ecosystem: Environmental > Terrestrial > Soil > Unclassified ... | reverse complement strand
CCTTCAGCTCATCGCCAACTTCCGCTTTCTCATCCTGCCCCACGCCCATCTTCAGAATCTCGCCTCGCGGGTCTTATCCCTGAATCTCAGACGCCTCGGTGCCGATTGGCAGGCCGTGCAGGGGAATAAGAACAGGATGAGGTATGCGCAATGGATCAAAGAAGGAATCTTTGTCGGGTTCGGGGTGATCGAGGCCGGCTGCAGAACGATTGTGGGGCAGAGGCTAAAACGATCGGGGATGCGATGGACGGTCGAGGGCGCCAATGCGATTATCGCCCTACGGTGCACTCAGATCAGCGGCCGATGGGAGGAATTTTGGGAGAGTCGGGTGACAGGATAAAAAGTTTACCCGTAAATTTGTCTCACACCCCTCACGGTTTTAAAGCACTTCCGGACTCCCGGTGTCCGGCCCATGAATCGCCGCTCTTTCTGCGGTTGGGCCGGCTGTCAAGGTAAAGAGGCGGTTCCGCGGGCCGGTTTAAGAGACGGGCCGCGCGGAGGGTCCGGTGCTCGATTCATCGGCCCATGGATCATGGGCGGGTTTGTCCAAGATGTTTGGTGTCGGAGGAGGGCGGGGGGAGGTCGGGATGGCCTCGCCGTGGATCGGGCCTACCGGATTTGGGGGCCTAGGTCGGATGAGGGGAGGTGTTCCGTTTTTCCTTCAGGTACCGGTCAATTCCTTTCGCCGCGTCGCGTCCCTCGCGAATGGCCCAAACAATCAGCGAGGCGCCCCGCTTGATATCCCCGGCGGCAAAGACCCCTTCGACGCTGGTCATCTGGTTGGAATCGACCGCAATGTTGCCTCGTGCATCCAACCCGATCCCGAGTGCGTCCAGCAGGCCTTTCTTTACAGGACCGGAGAAGCCCATGGCGAGCAGGACGAGATCCGCCGGAATCTCAAAGTCGCTTCCGGGTATCTCGATGAAACGAGAACGTCCGTCTCGGTCGGGCCTGAGCTCAACACGCACGGCATGAAGGCGCGCCACCTGCTGTTTATCCCCGAAGAACCCTTTGGTGGAGACGCTCCATCGGCGCATACCCCCTTCCTCGTGGGCGTGGGAGGTCCGGAGCATCAGGGGCCACAGCGGCCACGGAGTACTCTCTGAACGCAGGGCGGGAGGCTCGGAAAGGAGCTCGAACTGCTCGATGCTCTGAGCCCCCTGGCGGTGGGCAGTTCCCAGGCAGTCGGATCCCGTATCTCCCCCGCCGATGATCACAACCCGCTTTCCTTCGGCGTTGATCTCCCTCTGCGGGTCGATGAGATCTCCGGCGTTGCGCCTGTTTTGCTGGGTGAGGTACTCCATCGCCAGGTGGATGCCGCGAAGTTCCCGTCCGGTAACCTTCAGGTCCCGGGGTTCCATGGCCCCTGCGGCAAGGCAGACCGCATCGAAGTCTTGAAGGAGCCGCTCCGCGGGGAGATCCTTCCCAACCTCGGTATTCGTCCTAAAATCGACCCCCTCGGCGATCATCTGTTCGAGGCGCCGGTCGATGACCCATTTCTCCATTTTAAAGTCCGGGATTCCATATCTCAGCAATCCGCCGATCCGATCATCTTTCTCGAAGACGGTCACGGCGTGCCCGAGACGGCGCAGTTGCTGGGCACAGGCCAATCCGGCCGGTCCGGATCCGACGATCGCGATTTTTTGGCCCGATTCCTGGTCCGGTAGGATCGGAACAACCGATCCGTCGGCGAAGCCCTTATCGATGATGTTCCATTCGATGACCCGGATCGAGACCGGATCGTCGATGATTCCCAGGACGCAGGCTGTTTCACACGGAGCGGGGCAGAGCCTCCCCGTGAACTCGGGAAAATTATTCGTCGAGTGCAGCATGCGCAGGGCATCGTCCCATCGTCCCCGAAAGACGAGGTCATTCCAATCGGGGATCATGTTTTGGACCGGGCAGCCCGTTGTCCCCTGGCAGAAGGGAACGCCGCAGTCCATGCAGCGGGCGGCCTGGGTCTGGAGCAGTTGATCGGTGACCGGCTGGTAGAACTCCCTCCAGTCCCTGGTCCTCTCCTCCACGGGCCGCCGTTTGGGTCCTTCCCGCCTGAATTTTAGAAACCCTTTAATATCGCCCACGGCCCCTCTCCTGACTCCCCGGTCTATCCATGCACCGAAGTTTCACGCGTTCCTGCCTTTTTGCGTCCCCGCTCCTGCAGCGCCTTCTTATACTCAACCGCCATGACCCGAATGAATTTAGACAGCGAATTGGGCCATTGATCCAGGATTCGTTTTCCCTTCGAGCTCCCGGTGTACTTCACATGTTTTTCAATGAGGCCCTTCAGGAGGGCTTGATCGGCCTGATCGAGGACCGCATCGAGCTCCACCATCGTGAGATTGCAACGGCGCGCGAAGTCTCCCTCCTCGTTATAAACGAACGCGGTTCCCCCGCTCATCCCGGCGGCGAAATTTCTCCCCGTACGGCCTAAAACGACAACCACCCCTCCGGTCATGTATTCGCAGCCGTGATCGCCCAGTCCCTCGATGACCGCATGCGCGCCCGAGTTTCTCACCGCGAACCGCTCCCCGGCTAGCCCGTAAAAGTAGCATTCGCCGCCGGTCGCACCGTAGAGGGACGTATTTCCGATCAAGATCGTTTCGTGCGCGGTAAAAGTGATTTCCTTGGGGGGAAGGACGACGATCCTCCCTCCCGCCATTCCCTTTCCGAGATAGTCGTTGGATTCCCCAATCAGTGTGAGCGACAGGCCGTTGACGCACCATGCGCCGAAACTTTGCCCCGCCGAGCCGGTAAAGGTGAACTGGATCGTCTCCGGGGGGAGACCGGCGGGTCCATATCGGCGTGTGATTTCCCCGGAGAGCATGGCGCCGACCGTCCGGTGGATGTTTCGTATCGGAAGGTCGATCTTGACCTTGTGGCGGGACTCCAGGGCCGGCCGGGAGAGGCGGATCAACTCATGGTCCAGCGCTCCCTCCAACCCATGGCCCTGGGGCTCCGCCCAGTGTCGGGTGATCTGGGGCGAAGCCTCCGGGGCCCTCAGCAGGGTGGAGAGGTCGAGCCCTTTTGCCTTCCAGTGCTCTAGCGCCCGCTGGATCTTGAGCTTGCTCGACTGGCCCACCATCTCATTGAACCTTCGAAAGCCCATCTTCGCCATCAGCTCGCGGACTTCTTCGGCGATAAAAAAGAAATAATTGACCAGGTGTTCCGGCTTACCCGAAAATTTCTTGCGCAGTACCGAATCCTGTGTTGCAATTCCGACCGGGCAGGTGTTGAGGTGGCATTTGCGCATCATGATGCACCCTTCGACAATGAGGGGCGCGGTTGAGAATCCGAACTCTTCTGCGCCAAGCAGGGCCGCGATCACCACGTCGCGGCCGGTCTTGAGCTGTCCGTCGGTTTCGATCCGGACGCGGCCCCGCAGATTGTTCAGAACGAGGGTCTGCTGGGTCTCGGCGAGGCCGAGTTCCCAAGGAATGCCCGCATGTTTGATCGAGCCCCAGGGTGAGGCGCCGGTACCTCCCGAATCTCCTGAAATCAGAATCTTGTCCGCCCGGGCTTTGGCTACGCCGGCCGCGACGGTTCCGACCCCCACCTCGGCGACGAGCTTGACGGAGACAGCGGCGTGCGGATTGACGTTCTTGAGATCGAAGATCAGCTGAGCGAGATCCTCGATGGAATAAATGTCGTGATGGGGGGGAGGGGAGATGAGTTGAACGCCGGGAGTTGCGTACCGGAGTCGGGCGATGACCTCGTCCACTTTGTGACCGGGCAATTGCCCGCCCTCTCCGGGTTTGGCCCCCTGGGCCATTTTGATTTGGAGCTCTCTGGCGTTCATGATGTAGTGGGTGGTCACCCCGAAGCGCGCCGAGGCGACCTGTTTGATGGCGCTTGACTTGCTGTCGCCGTTCGCGAGGGGGAGAAATCGCTCGGGGTCTTCCCCTCCTTCGCCCGTGTTGCTCTTACCTCCGATGCGATTCATTGCGATTGCGAGGGTCTCGTGAGCCTCCTTGCTGATCGAACCGAATGACATCGCTCCCGTGTTGAAGCGCTTGACAATCTCTGAGGCCGGCTCCACCTCATGGAGTGGGAGAGGCTCCGACAGCAGGCGCAACTCGAGGAGTCCTCTCAGGTTGGATCGGGCGCAGGACTCATCGTTAACGGCCCGGCTGAACTCTTTAAAAGACCGATAGCTGTTCGAGGAGGTTGCATGCTGGAGACCCATGATGGTATCCGGATTCCAATTGTGGAGCTCTCCCTGAACCCGGTAGTGATATTCGCCTCCGAAATCAAGTTGCTTGGTCGGAGAGGAGACATGTGCCCGGAGCTGGCGGCGCAGAACCTCTTCTCCCAGCTCATCGATCCCGATCCCCCCGATCCGGGAGGCCGTGCCGGTGAAATAGCGGGAGACCAGATCAGAGTTCAACCCGATCGCCTCGAAGATCTCGGCTCCGCAGTAGCTCTGGATCGTCGAGATGCCCATTTTCGAGAAGACCTTCAGCAGTCCCTTGTTGATCGCCTTGATGAATTTAGATTCGGCGGTCGGCTCATCGATCGTCTCGGGGAGGTAGCCGGCCCGTGCCATATCGGTCAGGGTCTCGAAGGCCAGATAGGGATTGATGGCGCCCGCTCCGTATCCGATCAAACAAGCAAAATGATGGACCTCTCTGGGTTCGGCGCTTTCGACGATCAGTCCGATCTCCGTGCGTGTGCACTCGCGCACCAGGTGATGGTGAACCGCAGAAACCGCCAGGAGACTGGGTATCGGGGCCCGCTCCGCGTTCATCGCCCGGTCGCTCAGGATGAGGAATTTATAGCCGGCCCGGACGGCATCCGAGGCCTCCTTGCAGAGCCGCTCGACAGCCGGGGCGAGGCCTGCAGCTCCCTCCCGGACGGGAAAGAGCATGGTGATCGTCTGGGTCTTGAAATGCCCGTCGGCGATGGTCCGGATCTTCTCTAAATCGGCATTGGTCAAGACCGGTTGCTGGACTCGAATACGACGGGCATGCTCCGGCGTCTCACCGAGGAGGTTGAGCTTCGGGCCGATGTTGGTGACCAGGGACATGACGAGCTGCTCGCGGATCGGGTCGATCGGGGGATTGGTCACCTGGGCGAAGAGCTGTTTGAAATAGTTGAAGAGGAGCTGGGGACGCGTCGATAGAACCGCCAGCGGCGTGTCGGTACCCATCGAGCCGACCGGTTCCTCTCCGGTGACCGCCATCGGCGTCATCAGCATCTTCAAGTCCTCGATCGTGTAGCCGAACGCCTGTTGTCGCTGGCGAATGGTGACATGATCGGGCTGCTGCAGGTTGAGCGGTTCGGGGAGGTCCTCGATATTGATGCGCTGGGAGCTGACCCATTCCCGGTAGGGTTTTTGGGTGCAGATATCGGCCTTGATCTCCTCGTCCGAGAGGATCCTTCCCTGGACGGTGTCCACCAGGAACATCTTTCCGGGTTGAAGTCGGCCCTTGGCTCTGATTTTGCCGGGCGGTAACGGAAGCACGCCGGCCTCCGAGGCGAGAATCACCACATCGTCCTTCGTGACGATATAGCGCCCGGGCCGAAGGCCGTTCCGGTCGAGCGTTGCCCCGATGAGCTTTCCGTCGGTGAATGCCACGGCGGCGGGGCCGTCCCAGGGCTCCATGACGGCGGCGTGATATTCGTAAAATCCGCGTCGATCCAGATCCATGTCCGGATTGCCGACCCATGCCTCCGGAATCAGCATCATGATCGCGTGCGGCAGAGATCGCCCGCCCATGACCAGGAATTCAAGGGCGTTATCGAGACAGGCGGAATCGCTCTGATCCTCGGAAATGATCGGAAAGAGCTTCTGAATATCTCCGCCGAAGAGCTCGGAGGAGAGGCGCCCTTGGCGCGCCTGCATCCAATTGATGTTTCCTTTGAGCGTGTTGATCTCTCCGTTGTGGCAGATATAGCGATACGGATGGGCTCGGGGCCAGGTCGGAAAGGTGTTGGTCGAAAAGCGTGAATGGACCATGGCCAGCGCGCTGGCGACCGTCGGATCGGAGAGGTCGGGATAGAACAGTGGGATCTGGCGCGGAAGGAGAAGCCCCTTGTATACGACGGTGCTGCAGGAGAGGCTTGGAATGTAGAATTGATCCCGGTACTCGATGGCCGACCCGCGGATGGCGATCTCCACCCGCTTTCGAATGACGTAGAGTTTGCGCTCGAACTGCGTTTCGTTGAGGATGTCACGGGCGATAAAGATTTGCCGGATACAGGGTTGATTCTGGCGGGCCAGATCACCGAGGTGATTGTTCTTGGTCGGCACGTCCCGCCACCCGAGAAGTCGCTGTCCTTCCTCATCGATGACCTGCTCGAAAAGCCGTTCGCACTGCCGCTGCGCCACCGAGTCCGAAGGGAGGAACACCATGCCGAGGCCGTATCGGCCGGGACCGGGCAGCCGAATGTCGAATTCCGAGCAGGCCCGCTTCATGAAGTCGTGCGGAATCTGGATCAGAACCCCCGCGCCGTCTCCCGTGCACGGGTCGCAGCCGACCGCCCCCCGGTGCGCCATGTTTTCGAGAACCTGGAGCCCCATCTCGATGATGCCGTGAGAGCGCATTCCCTTCACGTTGACGACAAAACCGATCCCACAGGAGTCTTTTTCATTTCTGGGATCGTACAATCCCTGTTTGGGAGGGAGGCCCTGAGAACTCATAACGAAGCGTAGGCTCCTTTTCGGAGGGATTCGGGGGAATCGCCCTCATGTTCGTCGTCCCGAAGCACGTTGCGAAGTTTGTGGTAATTCTCTCCAAAGCGCTCGATGAGCTGTTTTTCGAAACGGCGCAGGATCTTCGCGATGTAAATATCGTGCTTCACATAGTCTTCGGCCACCGCAACGAACCCTTTGTTGCGGCTCCAGGCCCCTTCCGTGCGGCCGTCATAGCTGACATTTCCGATCAGGACCTCGCAGGCATCGACCACGATCACCAGGCCCCTGCCCCCTTTCTCGGTATAGAGCGTGTCCTCGATCGGATGATAGTAGACCTGGCCGATGGAGAGCTGAGGAGGGCCAAAATGGACGACGGCGATCTTCACGCCGCGCTTCTCGGCGGTCTTTAATTCCTCTTCCAGGAGTGTAAATTCCTCTTTCCAAAGAGAGAGGAGGATGACGTGGTTCGCCGCGCAGATCATCCGGCGTGCCCGCTCCGCCAGTCGGTCAAAATCGAGAATGTTCCAAATGTAGCTGATCTCCGGCTGGCCTTGAAGGGTCTGCAGGTCCCCCTGAAGGGAATCGATGACTCGGCCGAGGCCGGTCTTATACGATTTGAGAAACTCCTCCGGATTCTGGGGAATGTAGCGGCGGGGCTTTCCGTCCTCCTCCAGGACGAGGATGATTCCCTTGTCGATCAAGCGCCTCAGAACCTCATAAATTTTTGAGGACGGAATTCCGGAGGCCTTCCCGATTTCATAAGCCGTACACGGATTTTTCTGAACAAGGGCGACATAGGCCTTTCCCTCGTATTTCGATAAACCCAATTCCGACAATTTGCTGACGATTTCTCTCATCGTGCGGGATGTCGAGGGGAAGGCCGGATAGATTGTTATAGATTGTTGATAACTACTTCGGTAGTTAAGGATAAATCATGACCGGGGGGGCCTGTCAAGGAAAAAATAAGGACAAGGTGATTCGGCTCGGCCTCGGGAGGGGAAGAGAAGGGGATAAAGGGAGGAAAATGCCTGTCCCTTTATCCCCTCGGTTAGGCCGCTTCCTGCAGGGGCGCTTCAGGGGAGTAGATCTCGAGGGATTTGAGTAGAACGCCCAGTCGATTTTTCACCTCCATTTTCTTCATAATGCTCTTGAGGTGATCCTTAACGGTGTAAAGGCCGATGGACAGGGCCTGAGCGATCTCCTTGTTGGAGTATCCTTTCGCGAGATACGAGATGACCTCCTGCTCCCGCCGGGTCAGGCGATACGGCGAAGAGGAACCCAAGGGGGGCGAGACGATCTTCGCCATCGGCTCGATCAGCAGGACCGTGGCTTTCGATGCTGGATTTTCTGCCTGCTCGACGGCGAGGGCCCTCAGACTGACCTTTTCGTGGTGTTCCTCCCCAATGAGCTCGGCGAGACCATTCCCGTTCGCTCTCCCTTGCTCGATCCCCCGCAGCAGCTCAGGGAGGACCTCAGCGCGTCCGGCTAAGAGTTGGCGGGCTTCATCATTCAGATAGAGGGCCTGACCGGATGGGTCGACGACCGCAATCCCGAGGCGCAGAGGCTGACCTTCTTTGCACACATTTGACAAAGAGTTTCTTTCGAATTGAGTCGAATTCATATCCTGTCCTTTCATCTTTTTGGGCTTGGTTCTTTATTCCCCGACCAGGCGGAATAAAAAGCAATTTGGATGCCAAAGGGCCGAGGACCCCGCCTCAGCCACCGGAGCGAGCGCAGGCGACTTCTCGGACCGAAGCCGATGGGGCTGCTTCTGATGGGGTTGATTTCTCCAGACCTCCATGATAGACAAGAGCAACGCCCCTAATCAAATTCTTCTGAACCGACCGGTCCCCAATCTTAGCGGGACAGAGCCCTTGGCGGCGCCGCCCCGGTTCGCCGGGAAATGATGTGCGCCCATGCACGGTCAACGGCCCGATTCGGATTCGATCGATTCTGGCCTCCCGGTTTGATCCATATCGCTCCGGATTTTGGGACGGCCGTATCGCTTCCAAGCGACAGGAGGACCCGTGTTTCAGGGTAACAGCAGAGGCTTTGGCGGAAAGGGACCGGGAGAAGCGCGGGGGGTCCATCCGCCGCCGGAGCCGACCGGGCCGGATGGGAGCCGATGGTTGCGCGCCGTTCTACTCGTCGGGGTGCTCCTTTGGGTCTGCGGGGGGGTCGGCTCCGGGATGGGAGAGAGGCTTCCCAGCCGGGTTGTGCAACGGACGGAGTGCCGGACCTGTCACCGGGGTCCTTATCGTCACGATGTGGACGAGGCCCGGGATCCCTGGTGTGCGGACTGTCACCTTCTTCATGGAATCGGCGAGACGCTGGGGCTCTCCAGGGTCCGGAGGGTCGACCAGAAACGAAGCCCTTCCTCTCAGATCGAGCAGAAAATGGTGCTGATCCCCGAAGGGGAATTCTTGATGGGGGACGACCACTTCAAGAAGAGCGCCGGGCCGCGCCACATCGTCCGCCTGTCTTCCTACGAAATCGACCAGTACGACGTCACCAACGCGCAGTATCAGAAATACGTGGAGGCGACCCATCGTCCTTCACCCCCTGACTGGATCGGCCAAAGTTACCCGCCCGGAAAAGAGAACCACCCCGTGGTCTTTGTCAGCTGGTTTGAGGCCGATGCCTACTGCCGGTGGGCGGGCAAGCGGCTCCCCACCGAGGCCGAATGGGAGAAGGCGGCCCGGGGGACCGATGCGAGGGTCTATCCCTGGGGGGATAAGTTAGAGATCAAGCGGGCGAACGTGCCGAATCTGGCACTGGGCGATACCACCCCGGTCAATGCCTTTGAGGAGGGGCGAAGCCCTTTTGGGCTCTATGACATGGCGGGTAACGTCTTTCAGTGGACATCGGATTGGTTTCTCCCCTATCCCGGCAATACAGTCCCCCATCCGAACTACGGACAGAAGTTAAGGGTGCTTCGGGGAGGGTCGTTCTATGATTGCAGCTATTACCGGTGCGGAATCAGCTTTCAGACCTTCAACCGGATCGCGCTTGCTCCGAGCACGCGGGCGATCTCGGCGGGATTTCGCTGCGCCCGCTAAGCGGTGAGCGCGACGTGACGGCGGGCCGGGGGAATCTAAAAGGTCAGGATCGTATCGGCCTCCTCCATCTCCTCGAGCAGGAACGACGTCAGGCCGCGAGGCTCATCGATTTCCGGAATCAGCTCATCCTGGGTGACGCCGCAGATGGCCATCGACGAGGTGCACGCGAAGAGCTTTACATCCCCTTGCGCCTTCACGTCGCGGATGACCTGTTGGAGGTCGTTGAGTTTAGCGGCCGCGAGATTCCCGGCGATCTTTGTCTCGGCGCCCCGGAGCGCTTCCGAAAGGTTCAAGGCGTGAACGTTGGTTTTCGACAATTTGAAGACTGCTTCATCGCGTAAGAAAATCCGAACCTGTATTTCGCAAACGGCGGCGGCCATCGCGAGGGTCAGCATGGAAACCATCGTGTTGTGGGACCCTCGGGTCGCGATAATCGCGAGTTTTTTCACTCCGGGCCGCCCTTTTCAATATAGATCTTCACCAACCCGTCATCGTCTTCGATCTTAACGATCCGGTGCGAAAACTTCCGGGTCCAGGCTGCGATCTCGCGCTGCTGAAAGCGGTTTCCCATGACCTGGAGGATCTCTCCCTTTCGCATTTCCATGAGAGTCGTCCTGATGATCCCGAGGCTGCGGCAGTCGATGGGATTGAAATAATCGGTGACGTTCAGCACGCGGTGCGCGACGACGGGGTCACCAGACAATGATACCCTCATGTTCCTCGATCAAACGGACGGTGTCGTCCTCACTGATGACCTCGACCCGTTCGACCAGATCTTCCTTGCTGATTCCCCGGGCCTTCATATCCTCGGCGACCGCGCAGACCCTCGCCCCATGGTCGATCATATACCGAACGACCTTGTCGGGGGAGGCGTCGTGGAGCATGATCTCTTGGCCGACGATCTTGGCGGCGACGACCTGGTTTCTGACGGCGTAGGTCACTCCGGAGTCCCGCAGCAGGACGTTGACCTCTACGGGGGTGTCGGACACACCCAAGGCGGTTGCGAACAGGTGCGGATCGACCGGTTCGAACGAAAGATAGATCGGTTTTTCGATGATGGTCAGTACCTTGTTGGCCATGGCTGCTCCAATTCAAATAGGAGGGGGTCGAAGAGACCCATGATCGGTTTCAAGAGCGGACTTCAGGTCTTCATCGTTGCTATCGATAGGTCGGAATCGCGATGACGCGGTCGGCGGCCTTGATGAATTTCCAGAGGTCACCGAGGGTCCCCACGATGGCGCCTCCCATCTGGTGTTTTTCTACCCCCCTTTCCTGAACGCACAGGATGCAGGAGACCCAATCGAGTTTGGCCCCATGAAGGCCGGCTCGAAGCATCTGGTCGATGAACCGGCCGATGTTCGGGTGCTTCTCTCCCAGGACTTTTTGCAGGGACCCGGGTTCCGCATGATCGATCTGGTCCTTATTGGTGAGGGTGACGGCCTCCTCGAAGGCCCAGACGTTGACATCGATCCCCCGTTGCAGGAGCTTCTCGACGAGTCTCAGCACGGTCGTGGGTGCCTCCCGCTGGTAAGAACCTGTCGCAAGGACGATGGCGACGCGTTTAACCTTCGCCGGCGCGGCGGCCGGTTCTGTCTTTGTAGTCATGATGATCTCCTTCATCAGACGAACGACTTGACTGAAAAGTCCTCGGTTGACGGACGGCTCGATCCAGTCGCTAGTACCAGAGAACTTTGTCCGATCCTTCGGCGATCAGATCGGCGAGCTGGTCCATGTTGGATTGCGCAATTCCATCGGTCAGCTGGCTGATGCCCCTGGCCTTCAGAGAGATATCCTCGGCAAAGACCTTCGCCCCGCGGCTCAGAAGGTCGACAAGTCCTTTGCCGATTTCCGCCCCCTTTCGGGCGGCGATCACCCCGTTCTCGACCAAGAAGAGGGTGACCTCGTTACCATCCTCTTTTAATTTGCGAGCCACTTTCTGGATGTACTGGCCGCTGGTGTACTCGCTGAAGTCCCTGGTTTCGACGATCAAGTATCTTGCCATTTTCGAGCTCCTTCCGGTGGACGCCCCGGTGTTGCCGGTAGTGTTTCGGTCCGACGAACGAGAACACGACGAAATGCTTCTGTCTAAGAAAGCTTAATTAAAATAACTTACGAAGGATATAATGGCGCGGGAAGGCATGTCAAGCGGAGATCAAAACTTACCCACCCGCGGTTCTTCGCGGATCGATCAAGGGGATGAGGAAGTGGCGGGAGGAGGCCAGGGATGGCTCTCGGCGTCCTCTGCGGGGAGGTCTTCAAATGGCGTAGGCGGTGATCTCTCGATCGGAGAGCCTGAGCACGGCCTGCTCGGGGCGCAGAGGGTTCGTCTGGTCTATCGCGATGGCGCAGGATTTCAAAGAGCGCTCGCCTGTTGTGCCGGAGGGCGCCCGCGTCGTCTCCCGCCCCGGCGCGGTGTAGCGGATTTGAGGCGGCCTTGAAACGGAAAAGGGTTTGTCGTACCATATCCTCGCCGCGAGGGGGCGACCCGCTCTGCATCCTTCCGCCCTGATGAGAATCAGAGACGGTTGCGACAGCAAAAAAGGTTTGACTTTGTGACACCGAAGCGATAGACTTAAAAGCTTGTAAAATTTAAAATTATTCGAGAGGTTCTCCTGTGCAGTTCAGGGGGTCCCCGGTGCGCCGTCTCCCGCTCGCCCGAGCTGGGGCGCTCGGCGTCCTTTCATTTTTTCTCCTTCTTTGTCTGAATCAGCCGGCCGAATCGGGATTGGTCGTCGCGAATTTAGACGACATCGCCAAGGCCATCGAGAGCTTCTTTCCAAAGGTTTCCGGTAGCATTACCGGGATCCAGGGAGCGGAGGTGACCTTTGATTTGGGGAGCAAAAGCGGAATCTCTCCCGGCCTGATCCTGACGGTGTTCCGCCCCGGCGAGGTGTTCACCCATCCTCTGACCGGGGAAGCTCTGGGGCGATTTGAAGATCAACTCGGTCAGGTCGAGGTCAAAAAGGTGGACCCGGAATCATCGATCGGGGAATTGTTGGCGCCGGGTCCCCAGATCCATCCCGGGGATTCGATCCGTTTGACGGCGGGAAGAATCTTAATCACCCTGGTCCCAGGTCCTTCCACGACTTCCTCCGCTGTGGCGGACGACTTCCAGACCGCGCTGATGGAAACGGGGCGGTTCCTCTTTGCGCCGAAGGGGACACCGGCTTCCGAGTTGAATGCGGATCAAGTCCGCACCGCGAGCCTGCGGGGTATCGATTACCTCCTGAAGGTCGACGCCCAATCCCAGGATCGCTCCCTGCGCTTTTCACTGACCCTGCTGAGCACCCCACGGGGAACCGAAATCGGTCATTTAGATGCCCAGATGGAGCCTTCTACCCGCAGTGATCTGACGCTAGAGAATGTAGAAAACTATCTACTGCTTCAGACCAAATAAGTCCCGCGGACAGGTACGTTTCAGGGCGATACATCTCTATTGTCTTGTTAAATCAGCGGTTTGACATCGTCTCCGAGAAAGCTTATAACACAGAGGGGAAATTAGCCGGTATGAACGAGTCTCGAAGCATCGGTCAGGATAGCCTCAGCGAAGAAACCCTTCGTTTACAGCTCGACCGATCCAACCTTCCCCGGCACATCGCCATCATCATGGATGGAAACGGGCGGTGGGCCGAGCAGAAACACCTCCCTCGGATTGCCGGGCATCGGGCGGGTATCCGATCGGTACGGGAGACCGTGACGCTCTGCCGCGAAATTGGCATCTCGGCTCTGACGATTTATGCCTTTTCCGCGGAGAACTGGCAGCGTCCCCAGAAAGAGATCGACGAGCTGATGCTCCTTCTGGAAGAATTCCTCCAAAAGGAACTTCAGACGATGCAGGAGAACGAGATCCGTTTCCAGACGATCGGCCATGTCGAGCGACTGCCCCAGTCGGTAATCCGGTGGATTCGAAAGGTCGAGCAGGAGACCGGCGGCAATGAGAAGATGGTTCTGAACATCGCCTTGAGCTATAGCGGCAGAAGCGAGATTATCGATGCGGTCCGGCACCTTTGCCAGGATATTGAGGCCGGGAAACTCCTCGCCGAGGAGTTGAACGAACGGCTGTTTTCGGCCTACCTCTATACCCGAGATCTGCCCGATCCGGATCTGATGATTCGTACTAGCGGCGAGGCTCGGATCAGCAATTTCCTCCTCTGGCAGTCGGCCTATACCGAGTTCTACTTTACCCCGACCTTGTGGCCAGACTTCCGTAGGCGCGACCTGCTGACGGCGGTCCTGGATTATCAGAGGCGCGAGCGGCGTTTCGGGTTGGTGCCGGAGCGGAGGAGCGAGTGAGAATTTGGGAGGGCCGTCTACGAACCGCGCTGGTTTTGATTCCCGCTCTCTCTCTGTTTATCGCCTACTCTTCCTCCTTGCTTTTTTTTCTCCTGGTGGCGGGGGGAATCGGTATCGCCCAACACGAATTCTATCGTTTTTTCTTCCGGAACCGGGCTACCCGGGCGATCTTTGTGGGATTGGCCCTGGGTTTCCTCGTCGTATCGAGCTTTTATAGCCGTGTAGAGACGACCGCCTCTTCCCTTCCAGACATCATCCTGTCGCTCGTGATCCTCTCTCTACTGCTCTTCCAGCTCTTTTTTCACCAGAACCTTCAAGATACACTCGTCGATACCTCGGTCATCCTGCTGGGGGTGCTTTACGTGGGCTGGCTTCTGGGGCATCTGGTCCTGCTGCGCGGACTCTCTCACGGCCGGAGCTTCATCTTTTTTCTCCTGCTGGTGACCTGGGCTGGGGACGCGGGGGCTTATTATTTCGGAAAAACGATGGGCAGAAGGAAGCTGTACGTCGGCGTGAGTCCGAACAAGACGGTGGCGGGGGCGATCGGAGGCTGGATCGTCAGTCTGGCCTCAGCGCTTGGATCCAAGTTCCTCTTCCTGCCGATGCTTTCGGTGAAGGATGCCCTTTTATTGGGGGCGCTGCTCGGGATCGTAGGGCAGATCGGAGATCTGGCCGAATCGATGATTAAGCGAAGCGCGGGCGTTAAAGATTCAGGGAGCCTTGTCCCCTCCCACGGGGGCCTTTTGGATAAGGTGGATAGTCTTGCTTTCAACGCGCCGGTCTTGTTCTATTACTTATGGCTGGTCAAAGGATATGGATATGGTCCGTTCACCCTCACCCTCTAATCCATTCGCTTTGGAAAGGCTCATTATGAAAAACGTGATCGTATTGGGTGCTACCGGCTCCATTGGGGTGAACACGCTCGACGTGGTCTCGAAGTTTCCGGAGAAGTTTTCGGTCCTTGGTTTGACAGCTGCCCGCAACGGTGCTAAGCTCGAAGAGCAGATTGACCGGTTTTCCCCAAAGGTCGTCTCCCTCATGGACGAGGAGGTCGCCTCCTCGCTTCGGAAGAGATTCCGCTCTAAGAAGGTTGAGATTCTCAGCGGTATCGAGGGGATGACCGCCGTGGCCGCACACCCCGAGGGCGAAATCGTCGTTTCCGGGGTAGTAGGGGCCGCCGGCCTTATTCCGACCCTGGCCGCCATCCGGCTGGGACGGACGGTGGCTTTGGCCAATAAAGAAACCCTGGTCACGGCAGGCGAACTTGTCTGTGCTGAGGCGGCGCGTTCAGGGGCTAAAATCCTTCCGGTCGACAGCGAGCACTCCGCCATTTTTCAGGCGCTGGAGGGACAGAGAACGGAGGCTGTCCGGCGGATTGTTTTGACGGCCTCGGGCGGCCCTCTCTTCAAGATGCCGCCTGAGAAAAAGAGGTTTATCACCCCGCAGGAGGCTGTCCGCCATCCCAACTGGAAAATGGGAGAAAAGATTTCGATCGATTCCGCGACCCTGATGAACAAGGGCCTGGAAATTATCGAAGCCCACTGGCTCTTTGGGCTCCCGCCGGAGAAGATTGATGTCACCATTCACCGTCAGAGCGTCATCCATTCCATGGTTGAGTTCGTAGATCGATCGGTGATCGCACAGCTCGGCATTCCCGACATGCGATGCCCGATCTCTTACGCCCTGAGCTACCCGGAGCGGCTTGAACTTCCGGTTCCCTCGTTGAACCTGGATGAAGTAGGAACCCTCACCTTTGAGAAGCCCGACCCCAAGGAGTTCCCTGCGTTGACCCTTGCTTACGAGGCCTTGAAGGCGGGCCGAACCATGCCCGCGGTGCTCAATGCCGCCAATGAAGAGGCGGTCTACGCCTTTCTTCGGAAGGAGATCGGTTTCCTGGACATCGTGAGCGTGGTTCAAAGGACGCTCGATGCCCATCTTCCGATGACTCCCAGCTCTCTGGAGGATTTCCAGGCGGCGGATCGATGGGCTCGGGAGCGGGCAGAGGAGTTGATCAAGCAGAGGTATTCGCCGCCGGCCTGAGAGTCGTCATTCGCGGGAAGGGGTGCGGCTTCGCCTATTTCGAGCGTGAGCACCTGGCCCGCGATCTTGGCGTCGACGGGAGAGGAGTGATTGCTATGATTGGAACGATCTTGACCTTCCTCGTGGTACTGGGCGTCCTGGTCTTCATTCACGAGTTCGGTCATTTCATCGTTGCGCGGCTGTCGGGCGTTGGGGTACTCACCTTCTCTTTGGGATTTGGGCCCAAACTGGTTTCGCGCAAGGTCGGTGGGACGGAATATTGCGTCTCCGCGATTCCCCTGGGCGGATACGTGCGCCTGCTGGGGGACGACCCCAAAGAGGAGATCCCGCCTGAAGAAGCTCATCGGTCCTTCTTAAATCAAACCTTCCCGACAAAAGTGGCCATCGTGGCGGCGGGTCCCGTTTTTAATCTTCTCTTGGCGTTCATCATTTTCACCTTTTTTTTCATGCTGGGCGCGCCGGCCCCGACCTCGGATATCGGAGATGTGCTGGAGGATTCTCCTGCCCTTCGCTCCGGGATCCATAGCGACGACCGTGTGGTCGAAATTAACGGTAGGGAGGTCCGATACTGGGACCAGATCGAGGAGGCGGTTCAAAAATCGGGGGGGCGCACCCTCCACCTGATGGTGGCGAGAGACGGCACGACGGTGACCACCGACGTCGTTCCGATGATGCGGGAAGAGAAGGACGTCTTCGGAGATCTGGCCAAGGGGTGGGATATCGGGATCCGCCCAAAAATCACCTCACAAATCGGATCGGTTCAAAAGGGCTCTCCCGCCGATCAGGCGGGCTTGAAGGCTGGCGATCAGATTCTCGCCGTGGGGGATCGAAAGATCAGCCGGTGGCTGGAGATCCGGGAGGCGATCCAGTCCCACGGAGGAAAAGAGGTGACCCTTGAGATCCTTCGAGACGGAAAACCGATGGAGGTCCGCCTGACCCCGGTTGCCTCCGATGCTCAGGATTCCGCCAAGGGATGGAAAATAGGGATTTTTCCAAGACCTTCCCAGGCGATTCGGCGCTATAATCCCCTGACGGCGATCGTCCTGGGATTTGAGCGGACCTGGTTCTTGATGGATTTGAATCTGAAGGGGATCTTGAAGCTGATTCAGGGGAAAATTTCTCCCAATACGATTGGGGGACCGATCCTCATCGCCCAGATGACCGGCCAGCAGGCGTCGGAGGGCGTTCACAGTGTCATCCAGTTTCTCGCGTTCCTGAGTATCAATCTGGGTATCATCAATCTTTTTCCCGTTCCGATTTTGGACGGGGGCCACCTTCTTCTGTTCGCGATCGAAGCGGTCCTAGGGAGGCCGCTCTCGACACGAACCCGGGAAGGGGCCCAGCAAGTGGGCCTGGTGATCATTATCACCTTGATGATCTTTGCCATGTACAACGATCTGGCACGTCTGATTCCCCACTAGGATCCCATCCATGCGATTTTCGAAATTGCTCATTCCAACGTTGCGGGAGGATCCGGCCGAAGCTGAAATCACCAGCCACCGCCTGATGTTTAGGGCGGGGATGATCAGGAAACTGACGGCCGGCGTCTATGACTACCTCCCGCTCGGGCTGAGGGTTTTGCGAAAAATCGAATCGATCGTCCGCGAGGAAATGGAGCGCTCCGGGGCGCAGGAGGTCCTGCTCCCGGCGATGCAGCCCGCGGAACTTTGGGAAGAGACGGGCCGCTGGGGCCTTTACGGGAAGGAGCTGATTCGATTTAAGGACCGCCACGATCGGTCCTTCTGCCTTGGGCCGACTCACGAGGAGGTGGTGACCGACCTGGTGCGCCGGGAAGTTAAATCCTATCGGCAGCTTCCGATGACCCTTTTTCAGATCCAGACGAAGTTCCGCGACGAGATACGGCCGCGTTTTGGCCTGATGCGCGGCCGTGAGTTTATCATGAAGGATGCCTATAGTTTCGACTCTGCCGAGGAGGGCGCCCGGGAGAGCTATCGGAAGATGTACGACGCCTACCACGCGATTTTTAAGCGCTGCGGTCTGAATTTTAGGGCCGTCGAAGCTGACACGGGGTTGATCGGGGGCTCTTCGTCCCACGAGTTTATGGTTCTCGCTGAGACGGGTGAGGAGGGGATCGTCAGCTGTTCCGCATGCCGATACGCCGCTAATATCGAGCAGGCTGAATTGAAGCCGCCCAGGATGACCCAGAGCGCCGGGGCGGCGGCGGGCCCGCTACAAAAGGTCGCGACGCCCGGGAAGAAGACCGTCGAGGAGGTGAGCTCATTTCTCAACGTCCCCCTCGAGCGGCTGGTCAAAACCCTGTTGATCAAGGCCGACCACAGGATCGTCGCCGTACTGCTTCGAGGCGATCATGAGCTTAACGAGGTGAAGCTCAGGAAAATTCTGGGGGCGGCGGAAGTTCAATTGGCCGATGCCGCCGCCGTCGAGCAGGTCATGGGAGCCCCTCTCGGATTTTCGGGGCCCATTGGTCTGCGGGGGATCGAAATACTGGCCGACTTCAGCATCGATCAGGGTGTCGACCTCGTCGTCGGGGCCAACGATCGGGACGCCCATTTCATCAACGTGAATCCGGGTCGCGACTTCAAGGTCGATCGATTCGTTGACCTGCGTAAGGCAAAGGCCGGCGAACCGTGTCCGCAATGTGAATCCCCGCTCCATCTGCTCCGGGGTATCGAGGTGGGCCATGTGTTCATGCTGGGAACCACATATAGCCAGGCGATGAAGGCGGTCTTCCTCGATGCGAAAGGGGAGGAAAAACCGTTTGTGATGGGCTGCTATGGGATCGGAGTCTCCCGGATCATGGCCGCTGCGATCGAGCAGAACCATGATGAGAAGGGGATCCGGTGGCCGACTCCGATTGCCCCGTTCGCCGTCGAAGTCATTCCCGTCCAAGATCAATCCGAGCGCGTCATGATTACGGCAGAGCTGATCTATGGTTCACTCCTGAAAGCCGGAATCGAGGTGCTGATCGAAGACCGATCGGAACGCCCTGGAGTGAAATTTAACGATGCCGATCTGATCGGAATTCCCTACCAGATTATCATCGGCGAGAAGAACCTGAAAGAGGGATTCGTCGAGTTCAAAGAACGGCGGATGGGCGAGCGCAGGCAGATCGAGGCCGAGAAGATTATTGAGGAGTTGCTCACCCTCTTCGGACTCGACTCCGTGAAGCCCTCGGTTTAGAGCTTTCTACGGTCGAATATCCATCGGCCGGGTTGATTCCGGCGGCCCACCTCACCCGAAGTTTCCAAAGAAGGGGGTCAGATTGACTCTGGCCTCCGCGAAATCCTTAACCGGCGCTCGTCGCTCATCATGAAACGAGAGGAGTCGATGGGTCTTTGCCGCCAAGAGACACCCGAGACCGAGTTGGCGCAGGGTGTTTCCCTCTCCCGGGTCGCGGCGCCCGCGCCCGCGTGATAATCAAGAGGCGCCGGCACGGATGCGGTTTCGGGCGGTCGCCCAAAGGATATCCTAAGGGAGAAAAGTTTCAGGAGAAGGCTTGGGTTTTTCCGGCGAAGTGAGGTGCCCTCAAAGGCGAGGGGCCCTCTGTTGAGCCTGTAGATTTAGCAGGGAAAGGGGATTTGGAGCGGACGGAGGCTCTTTCCTTCGTCACTCCTCGCTCCCTCGAATCTGAACCCGAAACCATTCGGCGTTCGCGTTGCGGGCAATCCCCTCTCCGCCTGAGGCCGCCGTACTGGCTGAATCGAGGATGATTTCCACCACCGGATTATCCCGCCGAACGCCAAAGGGCTCGTTGATTTCAGGGCGCTCCGCCGTCGCACGAATTTTAAGAGTGGGTTCTTGGGCAGAGACCGGCTTGACTCGGATGAGACCGCTCGCCGATGGGGCTTGAGGTCCCTTGAGCTCTTTACGCATGAGGGTGTACCGGCCATAGAGCACCTTACCATGGGGAAGTTCGGCGCGGAGATTTCCCTTTCCCGTTTCATAGCCGTAAAATCGCACGTTGAGCAGTTCGCCGGTATCGATGTTGTAAACCCTAGCCGTCATATAACCGGTTCCCGCGCAACCGGCCAGGAGGCCGAGCGCCAAAAAGAACAGGACCTGAAGTCTGTGCCGTCCCTCGGCACTGCCTCGGCCCGAGTCTCTCTTCTTTTCGACGCTAACCCTCAAGATCGGCCACCTCCAGACCCCGTAGGCCCCCGATTTATACCGTATTTCAAGGTCTTCTTGTATCAAGACTATCTTAAGGGCTGGGTCAAAAACAACTCCCTAAAAGAGGGGAGCAATTTTTGGCATCCTTTGTGACGCCTCATCTTCTATGGTAATGATAAAGCACTATCTTTCAAGCCCTTATAAGTGGGCCCCTTCAGGCCGCCCGGGCGTTCCGGGGCGAGGCCTCTCTCTCATCATTGTCCCGGGCGATCTCCGTTGTATTACTTAGGTAGGCCGTCCCTCCCCGGCTGCGCCGGAGTACAGGTCGCCTTAGAACCGGTCTGGTCATTGACTCCGCCCCGGTTTTTGTCTACTATACCCCGCATGTCCCAGGGAAACCCGCAGGGTCCGCAGGAGTTGGAAAGCCGTCTCTGCCAATTGGAAGAACGCATAGACCACCTGACGCGGTCTCTCGCCGAAGTCGTCGATCTTCTTGAGGAGGTCCAAACCCGACTGACTCAAACCCTGAGCCGATCAAGGACGATTTGCCCTTCCTGCAAGGCCCCGTTTGACCTGCTGTCGAACCATTACAGCATCGGCCTTTTCGACAACCTCGTCTATGTCAAATGCCCGAAGTGCAACCGAGCGATGCCGCTGGTCGATGGAGGCGGGGAGCCGAAACTGGTGACCGATTAAACCGCGGGAACGGATGCCGGTCCACATATTGTTTGAATTTGCCCAATTGCGGTGTTATAATCGGGCCGCTTGTTTTCTCGCGGGGCCGCTCGCCGGGTCTTGACGCGGGGAGTCTGATGGAAGGCTCTCTCGTTTTTGATCCTGTTGATCGGGACTCGTAAACCGCATTTCTTATCATTAGCGTACAGAGGGAGGTCCCCATCATGTACCGCTCGATCTATATCCCCGTCGATAACTCCGATTATTCCAATATGGCCATTGACATCGGCATCTCAATAGCGAAGACCTTTGGCGCAAAGGTGATCGGGAGCCATGCATATGCCGCAAAGCTCCACGACCGCCGCTTTAAGCAGATGGAAGCGGGCCTTCCAGAGGAGTATCATGACGAGCAAGAGTTGGAGCGGCAGCGAAAGATCCACGATTCCCTGATTACACGGGGACTGGAGATCATTACGGACTCCTACCTCGATATCGTCGGGCAGAAATGTCGGGAAACAAACCTTCCTTTGGAAAGAAGGTCGCTTGAGGGGAAGAACTATAAGGTCCTGGTGGACGATATTATTGCCAACGGATATGATCTGGTGATCATGGGAGCGCTCGGTGTGGGTGCGGTGAAGGATTCGGTAATTGGATCGGTGACGGAGAGAACGGTCCGACGGGTCCGCAACTCCGACGTCTTCGTGGTCAAGGAGCTGAAACCTCCGGTACAAGGAGGCAAGATCGTGGTGGCCGTCGACGGGAGTCATTACTCCTTTGGCGGCTTAAAAACCGCGATCGCGCTCGCGAAGGCATACGGTCTAGGAATTGATGCCGTCTCGGCGTTTGACCCCTATTTTCACTATGCAATGTTCAACTCGATTTCAGGGGTCCTCTCCGAAGAGGCCGGCAAGGTCTTCCGGTTCAAGGAGCAGGAGAAACTCCACGAGGACGTCATCGACTCGGGTCTGGCCAAGATCTACCAATCGCACCTGGAGATCTCCAAAAAGATTGCGGAGGCGGAGGGACTCAGCATCAAGACCGCCCTTTTAGACGGCAAGCCCTTTGAAAAAGTCCTTCAATACGTCAGAAAAGAGAAGCCGTTTCTCCTGGTGGTCGGGCGAATCGGGGTCCATTCAGACGAGGGAATGGACGTCGGGAGCAACTCCGAGAACCTCCTCCGGATGGCGGGCTGTAATGTCCTTATCTCCAATAAAAAGTTTGTCCCGCCGATCGACGCCGTGGCGGAGTACACCGTCGCGTGGACGGAAGAGGCGGCCAAGCGCATGGAAAAGGTCCCGGTCTTTGCCCGAGGGATGGCCAAGACCGCCGTCTACCGCTATGCGATCGAGAAGGGCTTCACGATTATCTCCAATTCCGTCGTCGACCAGGCGATGGGAGACATCCTGCCGAAGTCCGCCATCGACGCGATGAAAAATATGGGAAAAATGCTCGACGAGAAGGGAATCGACCGCAACAGCATGGTGGCCTCGGAGGGGACGGTTGAGTCCCTGATGAGTGGAGGAATGGCCGGGATGATGACCCAGATTGTCGGCGACATCGATCCGAGCAAGGCGGCGCAGTATGATGAGAAGAGCAAACTGAGCTTCTACATTTGCGAGGGATGCGGTTACATCGCGCGCGGCGAGAAACCGGTCCAGTGCCCGATCTGCAGCGCCGCCGGGGAGAAATTTCAATTCCTCGACAAAACGATTTTCGAGGCGGCGGCCAAGGCGGAGGGGGGGATGGAGCTGGAGGTGGGCTACGACGGCGTCCCGCTGCAGTGGACCGAGGAGGCGAAGAACGTCCTCAGGAAAATTCCGGCCGGTTTCGAACGGCGGCGCGCAAAGGCGAAGGCCGAGAAGATGGCTCGAAAGATGGGTTTCAAGACCGTCTCCAAGGAATTCGCGGTTCGCATGGTCGAGGGAGACGGAGAGATTAATTTTTCGACGCAGGCCATTGTTGCCGCTACGATCGCTCCGCAGGCGAGCCCTCCTGACCCCATCTGGACCCCGGACGCTCTGGCCCGTTTGGAGCGGGTTCCGGTCGGTTTCATGCGCGACGCCTCCAGGGGCCATATCGAGGAATACGCTAAATCGGTGCATGCGAGGGAGATCACCCTTGACGTCGCCGAAGCGGGTCTGGTCAAGGCCCGGGGAGAGATGGAAGCCGTGATGTCGGGAGCGGCGAGTCTGGATGAGATCAAAGCACGGTTGGCGAAGATGTCGAAGGCGCCCGAGGCGAAATCAACTCCGAGCGTCCAGGAATTGGCCTGGACTCCGGAGGCTCGAGTCCGTCTGGAGCGGGTTCCGGTCGGCTACATGCGCAGCGTCACGCAATCGCGCGTGGAGGAGCAAGCCCGAAAGTCGAATCTGTCGGAGATCGGAGCGGAGTTTGTCGAAAGGGTCATGGCCGAGGAGGTGGTCGAAGGGCCCGCGCAGGTCCACTCGGAGCTTTTCTATTGCGGGCTCTGCGCCCATGTCGTGTCGGAGATTCCAACCCACTGTCCGATCTGCCGTGCGCTGGGCGGTCGATTTGCGAGGATGGAACCCGGGACGCAGTACCAATGCTGCGTCGTTTGCAGTTTTATCGTCAAAGGACCTTCCCCGCAGAAGTGTTCGCTGTGCGGCGCCGATCATGCGTTCAAGAAAATGGAGCGATCTCCCTCTGCGCTTCCCTCCGAACTGCTCGAATTGAGCTGGACCGAGGCCGCCCTGAAGAGACTTTCCGAGATCCCCGAGGGGTTTATGCGTCGGATGACCCAATGGAGGGTCGAGGCGCACGCGCGCAAAAACGGCTACCCTACGGTGACACCCGAGGTGATCCAGGAGAAATTTGATGCCTGGTCACAGGGATCGAGGAAGGTGGAGCGTCACCTCCCCTGGGACGCGGAGGCGGACCGCCGGATTGAGCGGATACCTTCCTTCGTTCGCGCGATGGTCATGCGCGAAATCGAGGAATATGCCCGGGAGAACGGTCTCGGGCAGGTCACCGTTTCCATTCTGGATGAGGTCACCGCCCGCTGGGTCGATGCGATGAAACATCAAGGGGATCTGTGATGGTCTCCCTCGAAGCGACCTGGGTCTGATCGACGATGTCGTATCAAGCTTATTCTATTTCCTGGAATCTCACCCAGCGATGCAATCTCTTTTGCACCCACTGCTACATGAGTGCGTTCCCGCACGCCGATACCTCTGAGGAATTATCGACTGACGAGTGCTACCGGGTGATGAACGATATCGCCAAGGTGAACCCGGACGTGTTCCTGATCCTCACCGGCGGGGAGCCGCTGGTTCGGAAAGACATTTTCGATCTCGCCTCCCACGCCTCCGACAAGGGGTTTACGGTGGTCCTCGGCACCAATGGCGTTCTGCTGCGCGAACTGCAGGCCAAGCAGATGCGTCGGTCGGGAATTCAAGGAGCTTCGATCAGTTTGGACTCCGTCAATCCCGATCGACATGACCAATTCAGGCGACTTCCGGGCGCGTTTGAGGGGGCGGTCCGGGCTACGGAGATCCTGCGGGCGGAGGGGCTCGATTTCTCCATTCATATGAGCGTCATGTCTTGGAACGTTCCCGAGATCCCGGCCATGATCGATTTCGTGCGCGCACTGGGTGCAAAGGTCTTGAACTTCTTCTTTCTCGTTCAGACGGGCAGGGGGAAGGGGCTGATCGACATCCAACCCGATCAATACGAGCAGATCCTCACGTTCCTGGCCAAGGCCCAAGGAGTCGGGAAGGGAGCAGGCGACGGGATCACGCGACCCGGTCTTTTCGACCGCCCCGAGGATCCCTGGAGTTCGGCCATCGGGCAGATGGACGGTCTGATCCTCAGGGCCAAGTGCGCCCCCTTTTTCCGAAGGATCATCTATCAGATGGATCCGAATTCTCCGATGCTGAAGAATTATGCCCAGGGAAGTTGCCCTGCCGGGAAATACTATTGCCGTATTACGCCCGAAGGGGATGTGACGCCTTGTCCCTATATGCCGGTATCCGCCGGTAATTTGCGCATGGAGCCGTTCGATCAGATCTGGCACAACTCCCCGCCGCTCAATGATCTGCGCGATCCGAAGCTCGGAGGTCGCTGCGGAGAGTGCGAGTTTTCCGAAATCTGTGGCGGGTGCCGCTGCCGTGCTTACGCGGGCTTTGGCGACTACCTCGCCGAGGATTCCGCCTGTGGATATCAGCCCGGCCAGAATGGCGGAAAACGAATCACCTTGGCTGCGGAGCAGACCTTTGGTCTGACGCTGAACCTGAGTCTGCCGTGGGACGACGTGGCCAGGGCCCGCCTGAAGGGTCTTCCGTCGTTCGCCCGGGGGATGGTCGCCCGTGGGGTGGAGCGCTATGCCAAAGAGCAGGGTATCGAGCTGATCACACCGGAGGTCATGAGGAAGGTTCGGGATCTGGCGGAACAGAAAATGGGACGGAGCTTCAAATTTTCGGAGTTCAATCGGGGCGTTCCGTCGGCCGACCGGGATCTTTGAGCCCGTCTTAATACAACAAATCAATAGGGATGGGGGTGCACTCGAGCGCCGCCCCCGAAGGGAAACAAATGGGACTGTTTGGGAACAAACCCGCCGATGAATCCCCGGTGGAGTGGACTGCGGAGGCCGAAGAACGTCTAAAGCGGGCCCCTTTCTTCCTGCGCGGGATGGTCCGAAAGCTCTCCGAGAAGAAGGCAAGAGAGCTGGGCATCAGGCTGATCACCGACGACGTCCTGGCGGGCTTTAAAGATAAGATGATGAACCCGATGGCCGAGGCCGGTGTCGGCGCGGCGCATCAGGCGGCGGGGGTGGAGACCAAGCCCTTGGCGTGGACCCGTGAGGCCGAGGAGCGTCTGGCCGGGGTGCCCGAGTTCATGCGGGGAATGATTCGCAAGATTGCGGAAGAGGTCGCGCTGGAGCGAGGCCACTTGGAGGTGAACCTGGAGCTCTTGATGAAGGCCGAGGCCCTCGGCGATCTGCAGGAGACCCATCCCCCTTCGATGGAGTGGACGGATGCGGCTGAGGTCCGACTCGAGCGAAAGGTTGAGGGGTCCCCGGAGATGGCCCGGGAGTTTGTTCGGGAAATGCTTCGCCGGGACGCGGAGGACCTCGCCAGGGAGCTCGCCATTACGCGCATCGATCTCGCGGCTCTGACTCGGATCTGGGATGCGCCCCAAAAGGAGGTGACCTGGACTCCCGAGGCCTACAAACGGCTGATGACCTCCCCCGATTTCGTTCGCAGCGGGATCAAGAAGGCCGCCGAGAGGAGGGCGCGCAAGGGGGGCGCCGAAACGATCACGTCCGAAATGCTGACAAGGTTCCGCAACGAAGCGATGATGCGGGCGATGAAGCGGCTTCGCACGTTCGGTTACAATGAGATGAGCTTTGAGGCGTTCGAGGACGCCAAGGAAAAAATCAAGCGACTTCAGAACAATCCCGAAGCGGCCAAGCGCCTCGAGGATATCCGAAGTTACATGGGAACGAGAGGAAAGGTCGGTCTGATCGATGAGGAGATGCTCACGAGAATGAAGGAATACCTCAAGGATCCCAATCGCAAGGAGATGTAAAGGGGCATGAAGTTCTTCCCGGTGATCAATCATTGGCTTCATCTCGTCTCGGCGATTCTATGGATCGGAGGTTTGGGTTTTCAGGTTTTTGCATTCTTTCCCATGTTGCGAGCGCAAAATGTCTTCCCCGAGAGCCTCGTTCGCTTGATCGTCAACCGCTTTCGCCTGATCGTGGGTCCGTTGATCGTGATCCTCATCGTGACGGGGGGAATCAATATCCATTCCAGGAGGGAGGCTGCCAAGGTCCTGGCTCCTAACTGCGGCACAAACGGTAATCCGGAATGTATTCCGGCGGGATACACTTCCGCGTTGGCTTTGAAGCTTCTGTTCGTGGTCGGCCTCGTTTCGATCTACCTGTTTGATGTCATGGTCTCGCGCCGCCCGGATGCGGTCAAAGAGCTGCCCGCCGATGGCGTTCCGGTGACGACCCGCGTTTCCTTGATCTTAGGGCTTCTGGTGATCTTCATGGCGGCCATGCTGAGACATCGGCGGTTTTAACCTCTCCGGCGAGGTTCGTCCAATGCACCCAGTGCTCGTATCGATCGGTACCCGCTCCAGGACGGTCGACCCGGGCTTCTTTCTTCCGCCGCTTGCAGCGATTTTCTATTATGTCGCCCTCGCCCCGAGTCGGGCGCTTCTGCTGCTCTTTACACCCCAGCTGCTGGCATACATCGCCATGGCGGCGGGATGGAGAGAGGGGGATGCGGAAGCGATCGGCCTTCGAGCGGATCAGTGGGGCTCCTCCCTTTTGAAGGGGAGTATTCTCGGACTGGTCCTCGGGGGGATGAATCTTTGGATTCTCGTTAAAGGCGCCCCCCTGCTCGGGAAGGACCCCGGGTTTCTTCGAGAAACTCCCCACGCCCGCCTCCCCTTCTGGCTGATGTTTCCCGTAGGTCTTTTCCTCGTCGCTTTATTCGTCGAGGTGAATTTCAGGGGTTGGTTTCTCTCGCGCCTCCTGCATTTTGCGCAGCGGCGGGGCCTAGCGGCCTGGAGCGGAGCCGGAGCTGTCCTCGGATCGGCCCTGGTGTTCTCCTTTGATCCTTTCATGGTTGCTTACTTCGGGATCTTCCATTGGCTGGCACTCTCTGACGGCATACTGTGGGGGTTCCTTCGTCTGAGAACCCGGAGTATTTGGGCTCCGGTCGCCGCCCACACCGTCGAGGTTTGGCTGATCTATCTCGTCCTCAAGTTATTTTATGCTTAATGGAGGGCCTTGTTGGAGCGGACCCGTGGCGAGGGAAAACCGCAAGGGAGATGGCTCCTCTATCTCCTGACCGGGGGGATCGTTCTGGTGGTCCTGCTCCTGCTGTACCTTTTCGGCATGATCGGGGGTTCCCGGAGCGTCAATACCGGCTACTATTAAGGCCGACTTATCCACAGAAACGGTGGATAAGTTATGGACAGTCGAGCCTCCGGGGAAGAGAAACTTCCTCGCTATTCACCGGTTTGAGCAGATTGCTCAATTTTTGGGCAGTCTAATCTCAACGTTTTCAGGCCGCTATAAGAGATCGCCCCGAGGAGGGAGAGCGGGGTCCAGCAGCGGGTCAACCGGTCCGAAAGGAAACACCATATGTTGAGTCTCAAAGGGGTCCGCCCCAAGATATGGCTTTTTCGATGGCTCTTCGTGGTCGCGCTTACGGGATGCGCCGCCCAGCATCCCTGGCGAAGTCTTCCGGAGAGGACCCTCCCCTTTGATCAAGCGTGGGCCCTGATCGAGGAGAGTGCCAAAGCGCGATTTCCAAAATTCATCGTCATCGAACCGGAAAAAGGATATTTGCAATCGGACTGGCGCCTCGAGCAGATCGGCCTTTTGATCGGTACCCCCGTCTCGCGGACCCGGCTGATTCTCTGGGTGCCGAATCGCTCCCCGATTCGGATCTTCCTGAAGGTCGAACGCGAAGAATACTCTCTTCTCCTCGGACGCTGGCTCGATAAGACGAGCGCGGATGACCCGGTCCTCTTGGAGATCGCGCAGGACGTCAATTCGAAGCTACAGCGGTTCTGACCGGGTTCGCCCACCGGCGGCCGATCGTGCGCGTATCAGGGAGAAGGCACGACGGGGATGAGCAAAGAGGCCGGTCTTCCTGCGGCGGACGTTGCTTTTTCATCCCCGTCTTGGTAAGCTTAGCGAAAGTTTAAAAATTCAGCAGAGGTCAAAGAAAATGTTTGATATTGGCCTGCCTGAGCTCCTGGTGATCCTGGCGCTCGCGGCGATACTCTTTGGAGGCAAGAGATTACCGGAAATCGGATATTCCCTGGGGAAGGCGATCAGCGGGTTTAAGAAGGCTCTGGCGGAAACCACCGACATCGAGCCATTGCCTGCCGCCACAACCACCTGTAAGGAATGCAAAAAGCCGATTCCCGCTGCTTCCTCCGTCTGTCCAAGCTGCAACATGAAACTGGCCTGACCGAAGGTGCGTGGCGACCCTTCAGGCCGCGCGTCAGTCCCCCGTCCGAGCGTAGTACCCGCCAAGAGTCGCGGGTGAGCGTTTTCGTTTCCTGCCCGGTTTTGACAGCCTGTCATTTTCTGTTAGACTTCTGAATCGGTGGGTTTTTGACCGCCGACTCTTTTGATAAATCGATCGATTGCCCCACTCGACCGCGCTTGCCCCGGTTCGCGGAGGTTCGGGGCCGATTCTCTGTGATCGGCTCCATTCCCGGTGGTCACGCTTGTCGTTCGAATCGGGATGCTTCATTTGAGAGAAAAACCGCGTGCGGCTGAATCGCCGGGAAGGCGATCGTGGATCAAGACCCCGTCTGCGCCGCGCAGGGGGGGAGGATTTGGGCCTCAGCCGGCAAGCCGCGAGGAATATCGGGCAGGTTCCGTTCAGGCCGATCCATCCGTACCGGCCGTACCGGCCGGTACGGTTCTTCTTGCAAACGGTTTTTCGCAGGCGCCGTTCCAACGCTCCAGAAGAGCATCAGAGGAGCTCTTTTCCGCCGGGGCGCGTCCCGGGGTCTCCAGGCTCTTCCGATGTGTCTCCTCAGCTTCGATCTCAATCCGGCCGGCGATTGCCGTGGTACCCGTGATTTGCGTCATAACAGACAGAATAAACAGGATGCACTCGAGATAAGCGAGGCGGGAGACAAGCCGGATGGAGACGCAGGTCTCCCAGGATAGAGAAGAGAAGTCCCCGGTGGGGATTCACCTCCTGCTGGTCGAGGATAGCGAGGACCAAGCGGAGCTGATCTGCGAGGTGTTTAGGAGACACGACGCGCGAATCGAGATCTCCTGGGTGCAGAGCGCGGCCGCAGCCATTGAGGAACTGCAGGAGCGTTCTTTCTCGCTGGTACTCCTGGATTACAGCCTGCCGAAGATGAACGGTCTGGAGCTCCTCATTCAGATGCGCGAGCGGGGGTGCACGGTTCCCGCCGTGATGATTACGGGCGCCGGAGATGAACGGGTCGCGGTCCAGGCGATGAGAAACGGCGTCTACGATTACATCATCAAGACCACCGACAACCTCGCCACCCTCCCCCCTGTGGTGGAAGATGCCATCGCCAGGCACCAGCGGGAGGAGAGATTCCTCAAGTCGCAGGAACAGTATCGGATACTGAACGGGGTCTCTCTCTCTATTTCGACCGAGCTCAAGCTCGAGGCCCTGGCCCAGAAGCTGGTCGAAGGGGCGTGCCGCATGGTTCAAGCCGAGATGGGAGCGCTCTTTGTTATCGACCAGGAACCCTTCAGCATTCTCATTGAGAAGACCTCGGGAATCTCCTTCGGTTCAGAATTTTACGAAAAGGGGCTCAATCATTGGGAGGTCTTCCGGCGTCTCTTGAGAGAGCGGCGGCCCTTGCAGTTCTTGTTCAAGGAAAAGCCCTCCACCGCCATGCCCCCGCACGATCCGCCCGTGCGGGACCTGGTTCTCATCCCCCTTCTTAAACAGGGGGCGGTCAAGGGCGTCCTGCTGGTGGCCAACAAGTACGGAGGGGCGGAGTTTGACCTGGAGGAGTCCTATCTCCTCTTTACGCTTGCCCTCTATGCCCGCACCGTGATCGAGAACGCCCAGCTGATGCAGGAGACCCATCTTCTGGCGATCACCGATAGCCTGACGGGACTCTACAACCACCGGGAGTTCCAGCGAAAACTACAGGAGGAGGTTGATCGCTCGGAGCGATATCGCCATGAGTTTTCTCTTCTCATGCTCGACATTGATCATTTCAAGATGTTTAACGACACCTATGGACATCAGATCGGGGACTCGGTCCTGAAAACGATCGGAAGGCTAATTCAGGAGGAGCTTCGGACCATCAATGTTCCCGCTCGGTATGGCGGCGAGGAATTTGCGATTGTCCTGCCGGAAACGCCCTTGAAGAACGCTCGAGCGGTGGCGGAGCGGATTCGCAAGAAGATTCTGAATCATCACTTTCAGCTGGCCGATGAGCGCGAAACCATGGTCACGGTGAGCATCGGTGTGGCGGTCTTTCCCCAGGACGGAGAGCGTCGGGAAGAATTGATCAATGCGGCGGACGAGGCGCTCTATATCGCCAAGGAGCTCGGCCGAAACTCGGTCTACTGCCACGGGGATTCCCTGACCTGGGCGTCCGGACTGGAGAAGACGACGCATCGGATTTCTAAGGAGGAACAGGAGATCCTCCGGCCCTCGAACGCGGGGGAAAGAATCGGTCAGATTCGAGGCCATTCGGAGCAGGTCAGCCGTTTTGCCCTGCTGCTGGGCAACGCCGCCGGCCTGTCAGAGCAGCGGCTCGAAGGTTTACGAATTGCCGGCCTCCTGCACGACATCGGGGTATTGGCAATTCCCAATCGCGTGCTTCAAAAGATCGGACAATTGACCGAAGAGGAGAAAAAAATCGTCCAGGGCCATCCGGGACTTGCCGAGATGATCCTTCGCAAGGCGGGCCAGTTAGAGGAGGTCTTGCCCGCGATCCTCCACCATCACGAGCGCTTCGATGGAAGCGGATATCCGGACCAACTGCGGGGCGACAAGATTCCCCTCTTCGCGCGTATCCTGGGCATCGTGGATGCCTATCATGCCATGATCTCGGTGCGCCACTATCGCGAGCGGCGCACCTACCAGGAGGTGATCGAGGAGCTTAGGCGGAATGCAGGGACGCAGTTTGATCCCGACCTGGTCCTCCTTTTTATTGAGGCGCTTGATAAATAGAGAAGCCGGGAGTAGATTGACTTCTGAGAGGGGCGGCGGCTAAAATCTTCTCCGCGGATCAACCGCGTTTGTGGATCAAATCGACAGGCATTGAACCCCTCCTCTCATTAAGCCTCCGGGAGAGCCGAGCGAAATCGATTTTTCCGCCGTATCCGCTCATCGGGAATCGGTCGAATCGATCCCACTGGATCGGTGTCCTCCACCCAACCGAAGGATCGCATGCCCTACGAAGGCTCTCATGATCAAGGCGACGGCCAACTCCCCTTCTCACGGCTAAAAGAGAGGGCGCCGGAGCGCTCGTGGGGCCGGCGGATTCTGTTGCTCGCTCTGGCCCTGATGCTGATCGGTGCGCTGGGGGGTGCCGGGGGGTATTACGCTCTTCAGCGCGATCTGCCGCCCATCGAGTCCCTCCGCAGCTACGAACCGAGCCTCGCCACACGCATTTACTCGGACGACAATCAGATCATCGGGCAGCTCTTCGTCGAAAAGCGGGTCTTTATCCCACTGGCCAAGCTTCCGAGGGTGGTTCCTCAGGCGATCATCTCGGTTGAGGACGCCCACTTTTATGAGCACAAAGGTTTTAGTTTTGAAGCCATTGTGCGGGCGTTCGTGGCCAACCTGGGGAGTCTCAGGATCCGCCAGGGCGCCAGCACCATCACCCAGCAGCTGGCCCGATCCTTGTTTCTCTCTTCCGAACGGACGATGAAGCGCAAGATCAAGGAGCTCATGCTCGCCTACAAAATGGAAAAGGTCTTGACCAAGGAAGAGATTCTGGAAATCTATCTGAACCAGATTTACTTTGGTCACGGTGCCTATGGGATTCAAGTCGCCTCGCGAACCTACTTTGGTAAGGACGCCAGCGAGTTGACGCTCGCCGAGGCGGCGATGCTGGCCGGCCTCCCCAAGGCGCCCAACGACTACTCTCCGTACGTTCATCCCGAAAAGGCCAAGGTCCGCCAGGGCGTGGTCCTTAAAAGGATGGTCGAAGAGGGGGTGATCACCCCCCTTCAGTATAAGGAGGCCTACGCGCAGAACATTTTCCTCCAAAAGCAACAGAGTGAGGAAGACCTTGCCCCGTTTTTTCTGGAGCAGGTCCGCCAATATCTCGTGACCGCCTACGGGGACGACACCGTCTACAAAGGGGGCTTGAACGTTTATACGACGCTCAATCTCAACATGCAGCGCTCCGCGAATCGGGTTGTGCGCGAAGGACTCCGTGCGCTGGACAAGCGCCAGGGATATCGAGGAGCGCTCGGCCGCCGAACGCACAGGGAAGCGAAGACGGGAAGGGTCACCCCGCTCCTGCGCGTGGGAGATATTGTGGAGGGAGAGGTGACCCGCGTGGCCTCAGATTCCGTATGGGTTGACCTGGGCGTCGGGGAGGGGAAGATTCCGTTGGAAGGAATGGCTTGGGCGTTCCGCCGCCTCAAGGGACCCGACCTACAGGCGGATGTTCAAACGATTGAAAACGGCCGACCCTCCTCGATCCTCAAGACTGGGGATGTGATCAAGGTGCGCCTCCAAAGGGTTTCGGCGGAGGGAATGCCCGAGTTGCTTTCTCTAGAGCAGGATCCGCAGGTCGAAGGGGCCTTTGTCGCCCTGGATCCGGCGACGGGGGCGATCACGGCCATGGTGGGAGGATACGATTTTAAACGCAGCGAATTTAACAGGGCGATGCTGGCGCGGCGCCAACCCGGCTCGGCCTTCAAGCCGATTATCTACGCGACCGCGGTCGAGATGGGATTGACCCCCTCGACCATCGTCGTGGACAGTCCGGTGATCTATACCGATCCGGAGACCGAAAAGGTGTGGAAGCCTGAGAATTACGAGGGGAGGTTCTACGGTCCGATCTCACTTCGGGAGGCCTTGGCCCACTCTCGTAATCTGGCGACGGTTCACCTCCTGGAGAGGATCGGGGTAAAAAATGTGATCAATTTCGCCCGCAGGGTCGGCATCCAGAGCTCCCTCAGCGCGGACCTCTCCCTGGGATTGGGGTCTTCAGGGTTAAGTCTTCTCGAGCTGACCTCCGCCCTCTCCGTCTTTGCGAACCAGGGAACCCGCTGCGAACCGATGATGATCAGCTCGATCAGCGATCATAAGGGAAACGTCTTGGAGACCCACGAGCCCCAGTCTCAACAGGTCGTTTCGCGGGAGACCGCCTACGTGGTGACCAACATGCTGGAGGACGTGATCCAGAAGGGAACGGCGCGGCGGGCCCGGAGCCTCGGCCGGGTGCTGGCCGGGAAGACCGGGACCACCAACGATTTCACGGATGCCTGGTTTATCGGATACTCCCCGAACCTCGTGGCCGGCGTCTGGGTAGGATTCGACGACCTTCGTTCCCTGGGCGATCGCGAGGCGGGGGCCTCGGCGGCCCTCCCGATCTGGATGGGGTTTATGTCCGACATCCTTCCGAAGCTCCCGTTTGAATCTTTTCCTATTCCAGAAGACATTATTTATGTTAAGATAGATCCCCATAGCGGCCTGCTCGCCTCTTCCGACGCTCAGGAGGCCGTGGTCGATATCTTTGTCAAAGGAACCGAGCCGACCCAGGTCGCCGCCACGGTCCCGAGCGCGACGCAGTTTTTTCAAATCGATGCACTAAGCGACGAATAATTGATTAAGGGACGCAGCGCCTGGTCGCGATTGATGGGGAGCTCGATCCTTGTGGATCAGCCGGTCTTCTCGACCGGCGGCGCGTTGGGGGTGAACAATGGGTCTGAAAGTTGCGATTAACGGATTTGGCCGGATCGGCCGAAATGTCCTGAGGGCCAGCCTGGGAGATCCGGCGATCGAGATCTTGGCGATCAACGATCTGAGCGATGCCAAGACTCTGGGTCACCTGTTAAAATACGATTCAGTGCACGGCCGGCTCCGCGAGGAGGTCGAGGCCAAAGAAGGGGCGCTCTTTGTAGGGGGAAAATCGATCCGCGTCCTCAAAGAGAAGGAGCCCGAAAAGCTTCCCTGGAAAGAGCTCGGAATCGAGTTGGTCGTTGAATCGACCGGAAGGCTGACCGATCGCGCCGGGGCCTCGAGACATCTGTCGTCGGGCGCTCGGAAGGTTCTGATTTCCGCACCGGCCAAGCAGCCCGACATCACGGTGGTTCTGGGGGTCAATGAGGAGCGATACGACGCTACACGCCACCACATCATTTCGAATGCGTCCTGCACCACAAACTGTCTCGCCCCTCTCGCCAAAGTCCTCCTGCGTTCTTTCGGGATCAAGCGGGCTCAGATGACCACCGTTCACTCCTATACCAACGACCAGCAGTTGCTCGACCTTCCTCACAAAGACCTTCGCCGGGCCAGGGCAGCGGCACTTTCGATGATCCCGACGACCACCGGAGCCGCCCGGGCCCTCTCGGAGGTGATCCCCGAGCTTGAGGGGAAGATGGACGGAATGGCGATCCGAGTTCCCACCCCCAATGTGTCGGTGATCGATCTGGTCGCGGAGCTGGAGCGGGACGTGACGGAGCAAGAGGCCAATGCGGTCTTCAGAAAGGCCTCCGAGGGAGAACTCTCGGGAATCCTTCAGTACACCGAGGAGGCCCTTGTCTCAGTCGATCTGAATGGTAATTCCCACTCCTGTATCGTCGACTCCACGCTGACCAAGGTCGTCGGCGCACGGCTGATAAAGGTGGTGGCGTGGTATGACAACGAGTGGGCCTATTCCTGCCGAGTGCGCGATCTGGCAAAATTTATTGCGCAGAAGCGGATCTGAGGTCCGCCACGCCCGGCGCGTCGCGGGACGGTTCGTCAGGGTGACCGGGCCGCCGGTGTGATGGGCGGCCGTCCGGCCGCTTGGGTGCCGGACGGAGAGCTGGCGGGCAAAAAGAGCGAAGGACATGCAGAAGGAAAAGGTGACCATTGAAGACATCCCGATCAAGGGAAAGAGAGTCTTGATCCGCGCCGACTTTAATGTTCCCCTGGATGATAACTTCAACATTTCCGACGACACGAGAATCCGCTCTACCCTGCCGACCATCAATTATGCAATCGACGAAGGAGCCCGGGTCATCCTCTGCTCCCATTTGGACCGCCCGGAGGGTCCCGATCCGCGCTATTCGCTCGGGCCCGTTGCGAAGCGGCTTCAACGGCTTCTGGGAAAAGAGGTGGCCTTCGCCACCGACTGTGTGGGTGAGTCGATTGAGAAGCGGGTCTCGAGCATGAAGGCCGGGGATGTCCTGCTCCTGGAGAATCTACGGTTTCATCCCGAGGAGCGAAAGAACGATGACGCGTTCTGCGCGGCCCTCGCCCGTTTGGCCGATGTCTACATCAACGACGCCTTTGGGGCCGCCCACCGCAGCCATGCGTCGACGACGGGGATCACCAAGCATCTGGCCGTAAAAGCGATCGGCTTTCTCATGAAGCGGGAGATCGCATATCTTTCCGGTGCGGTCGCCAACCCGGCCCGTCCCTTCGTGGCGATCCTCGGCGGCGCGAAGGTCTCGGGTAAGATTGGCGTGATCGAGAACCTGGGCAGAAAGGTCGATAAGGTGATTATCGGCGGGGGAATGGCCTTCACCTTTTTAAAAGCGATGAATGTTGAGGTCGGGAATTCGCTGGTTGAGAACAATATGCTCTCTTTCGCCCGGGAGGTCGAGCGCCATGCCGTAGAGCGGGGGGTTAAGTTTTACCTCCCGGTGGATTGTGTGGTGGCCACGAACAAGGAGCCGGGATCGGAGACCAAAATCGTTCCCACCCAGGAGATGCCGAAGGACTGGTTTGGCCTCGACATCGGCCCCGCGTCCGTTCGACTCTTTACCGAGGCGCTGGCGAATGCGAAGACGATTCTCTGGAACGGTCCGATGGGGCTCTTTGAGCTCGATGCCTATGCGCGCGGGACCTCCGCGATCGCCCACGCGGTGGCCAACTCCTATGCCCTGACGATCGTAGGGGGCGGGGAGACCGCCCTCGCCGTCCACAAGGCCGGCGTCTCCGACAATATCTCGTTTATTTCAACCGGGGGAGGGGCGGCCTTGCAGCTTCTGGAAGAAAAGGAGCTGCCGGGCCTTGCGGTCCTTCCCGATCGGGAATAAACCCGGCCGATCTGGAACGAAGGATGGATGCCCTGCAATGCGCCGCCTCGTTTTTGTCGCCAATTGGAAGATGCATAAGGTATCGTCGGAGGCGATCCGATACGTCGAGTCGCTCGGATCCTTGCTGGCCGATCCGCTGGATGCCGATCTGGTCATCGCGCCTTCTCATGTCCTGCTCCCGCCGGTGCGGGCGGCCTTGGATGAAGCGCGCCTTTTCGGGAGGGTCGATCTCGCGGCTCAAAACATCTTTCCGAAACTTCAAGGAGCCTATACCGGTGAAGTTTCGGTCCCGATGGTTGCGGATCAGGGATGCCGTTACGTGCTGGTGGGGCACTCGGAGCGCAGGACCTATTTCGGAGAGGATGACCGTTTGGTCGCGGAGAAAGTCAAGGCGGTTCTTGCGGGAGGGCTCTGCCCGATTCTCTGCGTCGGCGAAAAGCTCGACGAGCGGGAGGCGGGCCAAGCGCGCTCGGTGGTCTTGCGTCAATTGGATTCGGCCTTAGGCGATCTTCCGAGCGTCAAGAGCCTTTTGGTCGCCTATGAACCCGTCTGGGCGATCGGTACAGGAAAGCATATCCGCCCCTCCGATGCGAACGACATGCACGAGCGGATTCGCCACGACATCGAGAAGCGTTTCGGCAAGGGGACGTCCTACGACGTACGGATTGTCTATGGTGGGAGTGTGGTCCCCGAGAATATCGGGGCTTTTATCCAGGAGCGTGAGGTGGATGGCGCCTTGATCGGGGGGGCGGGCCTTGAGCCCGAACGCTTTATCCGGATCGCCCGCCAGGGACTATTGGCTCGCAAGGCCTGATCCTCCCGGGCCGCCTAATTTCAACGAAGGAGTCCTTCGATGTTATACATCCTGATCGTGATCGTTCACTTGATGGCCTGCGCGGTATTGATCGCGGTGGTCCTGCTTCAGTCCGGAAAGGGGGCCGAGATGGGGGCCACTTTTGGAGGGACCAGCCAGACGCTCTTCGGAGGTCGAGGCGCGGCGACGTTCCTTAGCAAGGTGACCGTCACGGCCGCCGTTCTGTTTATGGCGACCTCGCTTTCGCTCTCGGTCCTCTCCAGGGAGCGGTCCGTTCTCTCGTCGTCGGTGATGAATCAGAAAGCGGCCGAGGAGGTGGTGCCAAAGGAGAATGGGGTTCCGGGAGGTCCGGACAAGCTTCCGGCCGCCAATGCGCCGGCCTCCGCGCCCGCTCCGACGCCGGGGACGCCGGCGAAACCCAGCCCCCCCGGGCAAAAATAATGACTTTGAATCGGATCGGCAAGGGACGCCTTCTTCCGGGCCTCCTGGTGCTCCCCCTCGTCTGGGCCGCCTGCCAGAAGGCCCCCGAGCCCAAGCGCCCCTTCGCGCTGACCGAAGCCCTCTTGGGGGACGCCAAGCGACTGATTCCAATGCTCGCGACCGACAGCGCATCGGCCGACATCGTGGGGGAGGTCTTCAACGGGCTCGTGAAATACAACACCAGAATCGAATTGGAAGGTGATCTGGCCGAGTCGTTCGAGAAGACCCCCGATTGCATGTCGGCGACCTTTCACCTGCGCAGGGGGGTCAAATGGCACGATGGGCCCGAGTTCACGGCGAACGACGTCCTCTTTACCTATCACGCGATCATCGATCCTAAGGTGGTCACCCCCTATAAGACCGACTTCGAGCCGGTCAAAGAGGTCCGGGTGATCGATCCTTATACCGTGCGGGTCGATTATAGCCGGCCCTTCGCCCCGGGTCTCGCCACCTGGGGCATGGGAATCCTCCCGGAACATCTTCTCAAAGGCCAGGATCTCAATACGAGTCCCTTCAACCGCAACCCCGTCGGAACGGGGCCGTTCCGGTTTCAGGAGTGGCTGTCCGGGCAGAAGATCACCCTCGCCTCGAATAATGCCTATTTCGAGCAAAAGGGGAATATCGAAGAGTACACCGCCCGGGTCATCCCGGATCAGGCCACCCAATTTCTGGAGCTCCAGGCGCTCAACCTGGATCTCATGTCGCTGACCCCTCTGCAGTACACCCGTCAGTCGGAAACCCCGCTTTTCACGCGGGAGTTCAATAAATACAAGTACCCCGGTCTGGCATATACCTATATGGGTTATAATCTGAAGGATCCGAAATTCCAGGACCGCAAGGTTCGCCAGGCGATCGCCTATGCCGTCGACAAGAAGCAGATCGTCGAGGGCGTTCTTTTCGGCCTCGGAAGGGCGGCGACCGGTCCTTATATTCCGGAGTCGTGGGCCTATGATTCCTCGGTACAGGACTTTCCATACGATCCTGAAAAGGCCAAGAGCCTCCTCGCGGAGGCCGGTTGGAAAGATACGGATGGGGACGGCATCCTCGAGAAGGAGGGTAAGGCCTTTTCGTTTACCCTCCTGACCAATCAGGGAAATGACTCAAGACGCAAAACGGCCGAGATGATTCAGCAATACCTGATCAAGGTGGGGATCAAGGTCGAGATCAGGGTCGTGGAGTGGCAGTCCCTCCTCCATAACTTCATCGACAAAAGGCAATTTGAGGCGATCGTATTGGGATGGGCCGTGGGGCTTGACCCGGATCTCTATGCGATCTGGCATTCCAGCCAGATGGCGGATGAGCAGTTCAACTTCGTTTCCTACCAGAACCCCGAAGTGGACGCCCTTTTGGTCCGGGGAAGGGAGACCTGCAACCTGGAGGATCGAAAGAAGATCTATCACGAAGTCCACCGGCGCATCGCCGAGGACCAGCCCTATCTCTTTTTGTACTATCCGACGTCGGTCCAGGTCGTCCATAAGCGTTTTAAAGGGATCGCCCCCTCGCCGATCGGCATGACCTACAATCTCTACAAATGGACCGTTCCGAAAGAAAGGGCCCAGTGGTACGTCGCTCCGTAGGCCTGTGTGGCCCAACCCGGCCTCCCTTTTCGATTCCGCGCTCAAAACTTGAAGCGGTCCGCTCCTTTTAGAAAAAACCCCGCCCGAAGTCCCGAGCATCCTGACGCATCGAAATGCCCCCCTCCCCTTCGGGAGCAGACCGACCTAGTATTGCGACACATTATTGAGCTTCGTCTAAATAACGGATACATAAACTCCGGCCATTGCAGATCGGAAACGCGAAGACTGGATCATAGCAACGGATAGGAGCTTCTGATCGTATTGGTATCCATTATTTATACGAATCTCAATAATTTTGCAATATTGTAATGCTGACGTTACCATTTACCGCACGACTAACAAGAGCGATGACCTGTTTGGTTATTTATGGTTTTCAATACTAGTCTTTGAGACGGGGGTCTAAGGCGTCTCTCAGCCCCTCGCCGAGGAGATTAAATCCAAGGACCGTGACGAGGATCGCCAGGCCCGGATAGACCGAAAGCCACCAGGCGATTTCGATGTTGTCCTTTCCCTCGGTCAAAATGTTCCCCCAGCTCGGCGTGGGGGGTTGGACGCCGAGCCCCAAGAGGCTCAGGGCCGATTCGGTCAAGATCGCCCCGGCGACGCGCAAGATGGCCGAGACATAGACCGGGGAAAGGGCGTTGGGCAAGATATGCAAGAAAATAATCCGGAGGTCCCCCGCCCCCAGGGCCCGGGTCGCCGTGACGTAGTCGCTTTCTTTAAGCGTAATGAATTCCCCGCGGACCAGCCGGGCCACGCCCATCCAGCTGGTGACGCCGATGATCCCCATGATCAGAAAAAGACTCGGTCCCACGATCGCAATGACAGCGAGAATCAGGAAGAACGTCGGGACGGACAACATGATGTCGACAAAACGCATGATCAGGTTATCAACCCAGCCGCCGTAGTAGCCGCTCAGCGCCCCCAGCAAGACGCCGATGGCGAGCATGATCGCCACCGAGACAAAACCGACCAGTAACGACACGCGCGCGCCCCAAAACATCCGGCTCAGGACATCCCTTCCCAGGGAGTCCGTTCCCAGCGGATGGTCCGCGGAAGGAGGAGCGAGGATATTGTGCACATCGATCAGATTCGGGGGATGAGGAGAGAGCAGAGGGGCTAGAAATGCCACTAACAGCATCACGCCCACGACGACACCGCCGGCGAGCGCAATCTTGTTCTTCTGGAAGCGGTGCCAGAAGGGACTCGGGAGGGCGGGGGCGGGGATCGGCGTTGTTTCTGCCTCCACCCGGGGCAGGACCATTTAACGGGCCTCCTTCCCGAGGCGCACCTTGGGGTCGACCAGGGCATAGGCGAGGTCCGCCACAAAATTTCCGAAGAGGGTTAGGATGCTGGCGATGACCGTCATCCCCATCACGACCGGGTAATCGCGCGCGACCACCGATTGGTAGAAAAGCTGTCCCATTCCGGGAATGGAAAAAATCGTCTCGAAAATGACGCCCCCCTCCACCAATCCCGGTATCGAGAGCCCCAGGAGCGTAATGATCGGGATCAAGGCATTCCGAAGTGCATGCTTGAAGATCACCGTTGTTTCCTTCAGGCCCTTTGCGCGGGCGGTTCGAATGTAGTCTTGGCGAACCACCTCGAGCATTTTGGAGCGGATGTATCGGGAGAAACCGGCGATCCCGCCAAAGGCCGAGATAAAGACCGGCAAGATCAAATGCCTCCCCCAGTCGAGTAGGCGCCCGCCGAACGAGAGACCGCGCGCGTCGAGGGACTGGTACCCGGAAATGGGGAGCCAGCCCAAGTGCACCCCGAACAAGATCATCAGCAACAGGGCAAGCCAGAAGCTCGGCGTGGCGAATCCGATGAAAACGGCCAGGGTGGTGACCTTGTCAAACCAGGAGTGCTGCTTGATGGCCGAAAGGACGCCGATCGGGACCGCAACGACCAGAATCAGACCGAGGGAGAGCAGTTCAATCACGGCGGTGATGGGGATTCGCTCGACGATTTTTTCGGTGACCGGCTGTCCGTCGAAGGCCGTTCCCAGATCGAGCGTGAGAAATCGCTTCAGCCAGCGCTCGTACTGGATGTAGAGGGGCTGGTCCAATCCATAGAGCCGGCGCAGATGCTCGCGGGCCTGGGCCGAGACGCGGGGGTTCATTTCGGTTTGAATGTCCGTCGGCTCTCCCGGGGCGAGGTGCATGATTCCGAAGGTGATCACGGTGATGGCGAAAAACGCGATGACGAACTGCCAGGCCTTTTGAAAGAGGAAAGCGGTCAATTGCGCCCCTTGAATAAATTGAAAATGCTATCAAAGTCGACCGGACAAGTCAAACGCCCGGCTTCCTCTAACCCGCATCGATGGGAACCTCGGTCGGCGGCGTCTTCGGGACATGGCGTCTATTTTGATCGTTCAAAGGTCCTCGAGCCATTCTGCCGCACTGAACGGCAAGTGCGGATCCTACGGGTGCGACACGGCTGATGAGAATGCGCCGGGAAAAGAGGATCTCTGTGGGACGAGCCAAAGTGGACGCCGAGGCGGTGCGCGGACCGGGGCCCTCGAAGAGAGGCGGCCGGCCGCTACGTCAATGCGATTTGGAGTGCCGGAAAAGCCGAGAGAAACTTTTTGCGCGCTATCGGAAGATAAATGCTAACCGAGGTGGATATGAACGAGCTCTCGGAGAAAGGGAAAGACGGCGATCAGCAACGAGACCCTGCGGCACGGATGGAGGCGAGAGTCCTGGAGCGTTCAACCCGTTTGCGCCCTGGGAGGGAGCTTCTCCATCAGGCACAGGCAGGTCCGAAGTGACCGGTTTGCTTTTCGGGTCTTAACACCGATCTTGATTATGACCAGGACCCCGTCAAAGCCAGGTTTGAGCGATAATTGAGCGGGGTTCGGGAGGCTTGCGGTTGGATGGAAGGGGTGTCGGGGGAAGGATGCGTCTGTCGTGAAATACGGAAAGGGCGGTTTTAGGCGGAGGGGTGCATCGCTCTGGGGGCTGGGGCTTAAGAGGGGATGGGGCCATGGGAGAGATGGGATTCAGCAGCGCAAGCCGATCAAGGGAAAAGCGAGCCGCCGATCAGCCGCCCAGC
>Ga0070733_10000293_pt1 | contig 42574 bp, 34 predicted proteins | sample Coa_R1_9_FD_66450 | JGI IMG/M metagenome (GOLD analysis project Ga0070733, IMG submission 66450) | Surface soil microbial communities from Centralia Pennsylvania, which are recovering from an underground coalmine fire - Coalmine... | ecosystem: Environmental > Terrestrial > Soil > Unclassified ... | reverse complement strand
GCCTGACTGCCTGCCTCGCGTGCCTTCTTGACCCCCCTTCCGGCGACGGCTCGTCCAGCTCCAACCGGGATCCGTTTGTCGCAAACACTCCGCCCCCCGCGCATGTGGAAGAGACCTGCGACACCATTGGTGTCCTGGCCTCTGCCGCGGGCGTAATTGCCTCTCTGGCATCCGCCTCAGCAATTAAGATTCTAGTTGGCACCTCCGAAGATGCCACGCTACCGGCCGCCACTCGGTTGATTTCATTGGATGTGTGGGCAGGGGATTACCGGGCCATTCGCGTGGAGCGCAATCCCAATTGTGCCGTCTGCGTCCGCCGGGAATTCCGCCATCTGGATGGCCAGGCCCAGCCCCATGTAACCATGTGCGGCCGCGATTCTGTCCAAATCCACGAACGCGGCCGTAATCTGGACCTTCCCACTCTGTCCCGGCGCCTGTCCCCCGTCGCCGCCGACGTCCGCCACAACGATTATCTCTTGCGCTTTCGCGTGGCGCCCCACGAAATCACCGTTTTCGCCGATGGACGAGCCATAATCAAAGGCACGCGCGATCCCGCTGTGGCGCGGTCGCTTTACTCGCGCTATCTCGGTTCATGATTGAAGGTGCTGGCGCGGCCGCAATTCGACTCACTCAAATCTAAACTGTGGGCCGTCGAGATTAGTCCTGCTGCCTGAGTCCCGGCTACCGGACGACGGTTCTGTGCGGCACCGCGCGCAACGCTGCCCGGTCCAGGCTTTCCCGGAGGTTCATCAAGGTGAGGAAAGTGCTCAGAACGCGGGACTTCAGCTCGTCGGCAAGATGTAGCCCGCTGGTGGAGACCCGCGCCAGCATCTCGCCCTGGTCGGCGATGTAGGCAACAATCTCCCCATTTCGCTGGGCTGTGGCGCTCCCCGACACGGTTTCCCGGCGAAGTTCGCTGCAGACTTGTTCAAGATGCAGGGTGAAATGCAACAGGCAGTATCCCTCCTTGGCTACCTCTGGCGGGATTGGCGTCTTGCACCCTGGCGTGCGGCAGGTTTGAGCCATTCGTAGGCCTTACCCCAAGACTTCAATTCTTTCACCGCCACACCTCGAAATCCAGCCCTGTTCCGGGACTATTCCCAAAGCGTAACCCTCACTCTTCGGGCTCTGGCCGGTGGTAAGTGCCCGCTCACTTTCCTCCCCCCGAAATGTACACGTGGTCCGGTGCAATCAGTTGAATGGAGTGTGACTCTGGGATCACCTTCAAATGCGAAAAGTCCGGCTTCGGTCTTGGCTCCGCAGTGAAAGTCAGCAGATATTGCTGACCAAGCAGCGTGTGAATCTCATCCAGAAAAGGTTGAAACGAGACCGGCGTCTCCAGGCCCTGAAAGAAAGCATCCCCGCCAGTCTCGGCGGCAAGCCGGCCCAGGCACCCCTGGCCGTTCATGACCAGGAAGGCGTTGTGCGACTCCGGCCCTGGGCTGCTGGCATAAATCGTATAGATCACAATTCCCGAGCGCTCGGCCTCGTCAATCAAGCTCTGCAGTTCCATATTTCGGTTGGGGTCGGTATCGGAGACGCCATTGTCCAGATCTATCCCGCTGCTGATCAGCAGGATCTCCCGGCGACTCCGCGTGGCTGGCCATTTCTTGATCAGGTCGCGGACGGCATCAAAGGTCCCATTCGTCGATCCCGAAAGCGCCGATGGAATTCGGAACGCCTTCGCGGCTTGTTCGTGGGTGGTGGTGAAATCCTGCTCAAAATGTGTTGCTCCATAATCGGCATAAGCGACCCCGACGCGCGTTTCGGCGGGCAGCGAACGCACAAAGCTTTGCATTTCGCTCCAACGGTCCGCCGCACGCGGAGTAATGGAATCATCCACAACGATGGCAAGATCCAGTCCCGCGCCTCCGCCCTGCGATGGCACCCAGGAGACTATCGGTCGAACCTTATTGTCCAGCCGGACCACCACCTCATTCGCTGGAATCGGCGGTGGCGCTGACTTGTCTTTGCCCATCGCCGTGACCGTCACCGTCACGGCGGGGCCTTGCTGCGCCGGAATCGCAGTCGAGCTCATTGCCAGAACTGTTCCGGCCATCATGAACTTGAGAAAACTCCGCATGGGATCCTCCCTTTACCTGCTTAATTGGATGGTTTAAAACGCGATTAGGTATGCCTGGCCCAGGGTTGGGGCGGAGGGGTGTCTTCTGACTCCAAATGTATTTGATTACTTTTTTGAAGTTTCCGCGGGTAGGTCCTTGTGCTTTGACCAGTCTTCCCACGATCCGTCGTAAAGCTTCACCTCATATCCCAAGGTGCGGGCCGCAAAATAAACCGCGCTGGCCTGCTGTCCGATGTGGCAGTAAGCAATAATCCGGTCACCCGGTTTCATCCCCGCGTCGTGGAACATGGCCGCAAGCTCCTCCGGTGATTTCAGTTTTCCATCTTTGTCGTTCAAAGTTGTGTAGGGAATATTCCCCGCGCCGGGAATGTGTCCAAGCCGCTGCCCTCCGCCCGGCGAAGTATTTCCCGTGTAATATTCGGCGTCCCGCGCGTCAATGATGGCCACTCCCGTGTGGTGGACATTGGCCCTCACGTCGTCAATCTCCGTGATCACGTCATTCATGGGGCACGGTGTGATTGTTCCTGCTTGAGGCGCGGGAGGCGCTTCCGTCGACACCGGACGCCCCTCCTTGCTCCACAGCAGGAATCCTCCATCGAGCACCGACGTGTTCCGGCCCAATCCCATGGCATCGAGCGTCAAATAAACGCGCGCGGTCGGCGAGAACCAATCCTTCGCTTGGTAGAGAACGATGTGCGAATCGTTCGTGATTCCCAGTTTTCCAAACACGCGCGCCAGCACATCCATCGGCGGCAGTTCCAGCGTAAGCCCCGTCGGCCCGGTCATTAAATGCGAATCCATGTACTCCGCGAACAACGATCCGGGAATGTGCCCCTTGTCATAATCATCTTTTTCACCCACCGCGAGGATTACCACCTTGGGATCCTTTATGTGGTCGGCCAGCCACGACGTGGAAACCAGCATCGTGCTGCGATCCCCGTGCCCGCCGCACGGTGGCGGTGTTGCTCCCGCTTCCGCCGCCAGGATGGGCGTGACGCACAGCAACACAACCGCCAGAATGAGCCGAATATTTTTCATCAAATTGTCTCCCCAATTCATTCCGACCGCAGTGCGGTCAACGGATCTACCGATGTAGCTCTCCGCGCCGGCCCGTAGCACGACAGCGCGGCAACAGTAACCAGCAAGACGGTAACGCCTACCAGCGTCAGCGGATCACCCGGTTCTATTCCAAACAGCAAACCCTGCATCAATTTCGTTCCGCTCATCGCCAGTCCCACTCCGAATGCCAGGCCTACCACGATCAAAGTCAATCCCTGGCGCAACACCAGCCGCAAAACCGAACCTTGCGACGCGCCCAGTGCCATGCGTATCCCAATTTCCTTGGTTCGCTGGCTCACGGAAATTGCCATCACACCCATAATTCCTGCCGCGGTGATGATCAAAGCGAGGAGCGCAAATCCACCCAACAGGGCGCTGGTCAATCGCGGCGGCGCCAGTGATTGATCCAGGAGCTGCTCCAGCGTTTTCACTCGGGACACCGGTTGGTTCGGATCAACGGAGTAGACCAATTCCGTGAGCTGGCGGATAAGCTTTCTTGGATCCTCGCTGGTGCGAACCAGCAAACTTGCCGTGGAAGTCGGATTCGCCGCCTGCGTGCAGTAGATTTCATCGGTGGCCGACTTATCCAGCCCGTATTGCCGCACGTCCCCAACGATCCCGACAATTGGATTCCACGTCTTGCCGCCATCATTGGTCACATGCGCGCCGATTGGATCCTCATTGCCCCAATAATGCCGCGCCATGGATTCATTGATTAATAAAGGAGCCTGCTTAGGATCGGAGTCGCTTTCTGTGAGGTACCGCCCCCTTATCAGTGGAATGTTCAGAGTTTTGAAATATCCGGGGGTGACCGATCGAAAATCAAATACCGGCATCGGCTCTCCGGGGGCCCGTTTCCGGCCCTGAATTTCAAATTTACCTGTCATTGGACCCATCATCCCCTGATTCAACGGAAAGGTCAGCCCGATAGCCGATGACAGGACAAACGGATTCGCGTTGACTTTTTCGAGCAACGCATTGTGGAACCTTGCAACATCGGAATTATTTTTATACCGGTCAAAATCCAGGTCCACCAGCATCGAGATCACATGCTCCGGCCGGAATCCGGGATTCACTTGCGTCAATTTATAGAAGCTTCGCAGCAGAAGTCCGGCCCCGGCCAGAAGCGCGAAGGAAACCGCCACCTGCGCCACAACCAGTGACCCGCGCAGACGCTGCCGCACCTTTCCGCTCGCGTCGGACCTCGCACCTTCCTTCAGTCCTCCATACGGATTCGCCGTCGAAAACATCGCCGGAATCGACCCAAAAACAATTCCGGTAAGCAGCGAAATTCCCAGCGAAAACACCAGCACGCGCCCGTCCAGCGTGATCTCATGCGCGCGCGGTGTAAACCGCGCTGCAAATGAAATCAAAAGGTCGAGTCCGTTCCACGCCAACAGCACCCCCAATGCTCCGCCTGCCAGCGAGAGGATTGTGCTCTCCGTCACCATCTGTCTCAGCAACCGGCTGCGGCTCGCTCCCACCGCCGCCCGTATGGACATCTCCCGCTCGCGCCGCAATTGGCGCGACAAGCTCAAGTTGGCCACATTCGCGCAAACCAGCAGCAACACCAGTCCCGCCGTAGCCAGCAAGATCAGGAAAGTCGGCCGCGCCTGTTTCGTCAGATCGCTTTGCAGCATTGACCCGCGAATGTTGAAGTCCATATCGTTCGGATAGTCGTCCTCAAAAGTCTTCACCATCCGAACCTGCATTCCCGAAATCTCCTGTTGGGCCTGCGCCAACGTGGCTCCCGCTCGCAACCGCCCGAACGCAGCCACCATCCGCGCTGTCCGATCGTTGATGGTCGCCGGGTTGGACCGGAAGGGGCACGCCGACACCGGCATATACACATCGGCGGGAGTCGGATATTGCGGTATCTGCGGCAGCACGCCAATCAGCGTGTGCACCTTGCCATTCATGTGGAATTGCTTCCCGATAATCTTGCTGTCATTTCCGTAATGCTCTTTCCAGTATTCGTAGCTGAACACCAGCACCGGCGGAGCGCCCGGCGCGTCATCCGCGGCCACGAACGTGCGCCCCAGCAGCGGCTTCACTCCCAACACCTCAAAAAAATTCGCCGAGACCACGCGCGTCACCACCCTCTGCGGCTCGCCTTCTCCAACCAAATTGAATGCCATGGTGTGGTACTCCACCACCTGGTCCAGCGTCCGGCTCTGCCGGTAATCTTCAATCTCGTGCGCCGAAAATCCCAGATTGTCATAGCCTGCCTTGGGCGCCGACTGCGTCAGCGTTACCAGGCGGCTTCCATTCGCATACGGCAGCGGCCGCAGCAGCGCTCCATTCACCACGCTGAAAATCGCCGTGTTCGCTCCAATCCCCAGCGCCAGTATGCTGATCACCAGCACCGTGAATCCCATGTTCTTGCGCATCATCCGCAACGCGTATCCGCCATCCTGACGGAACATTTCCAGGTGCTCGCGCGGTGCCGTGGTAAAAATCCCGGTGATCGTCTCCCCCCACAATCGCAGCAGCCCCGCCTTATTTCTCTGCGATTCGCGCCGCTGCGCCTGGAAAACCTGCTCCATCTCCCGCCCGTAATCCCCGCGGAACTCCGACGGAAAGAACCGCAGCAGGAATCGAAATGCACGATCAGCGAACGTGTTCCTTTGTGCCGGCATCGCACCCCTCCGTTAAATCGGCTTCACTTTCACCATCAACTTCTTCGACCGCGCCAGCTCCACCATGTCTTCCAGTCTTTCGGCTTCCGCGCGTGCCACCCTGCGCCCAAATTCTGTCAAGTGGTAGTAGCGCCGCCGCTCGTCATCCAGCTCGGGAGCCGGCCGCTCTTCCTTCTCCACCACCAGCCCTTCGCTCTCCAGCCGTCGCAGGATTCCATACAGCGTTCCCGCGCTCAGCGACACCGCGCCGTCGGTCAGCCGCGTCACTTCCTTCATGATCGCGTAGCCGTGCTTATCGCCATCGGCCAGCGCCAGCAACACGTGAAACATCGCCGCGGTCATCGGCAACAGCGGCTCCACGCTTCGCTTCTCCATCACCGTCATATTCGCCTTCCTCCATTCACCCGGTGTGCCTGCCCCACTCACTGCATCGCACCACACTATATCCCGTAACGGCATACTATGCCGCGACGCGATATAGTGTCAAGTGAAAAATGCACCCATCATGATTTGAGTTTTCGGAGCGGACTTTCCCTGAAGTTTAATCCGTTGCGGACGCGGCCCACACTCTCATCGCCATTCTCGTCCAACTAAAATTTCGTCCCAATATGCAATAGGTTGCAGGTGCAGGCGAACCACACCAGCGCCACGCACCCCAGCGCGGTCACCATGTCGCCCAGCTTCGCCAGCATCCAGCGGTTCTGCGACCGCCACGATCGCAGCGCGCCCACCACCACGATCACCATCGCAAACACGCCCACCCATCCCGCGATTTGCAGCGTGCTCAGGAAGAAATCCAGACTCTTGTCGGTGTGGTCGGGGCCCAGCCGGTCCAAATACTGATACCACCCCAGCGCCACCGCCAGGTCATACACGCAGATCAGCCGGATCAGCATCCGCCAGCGTTTGTCGCCGCCCGTCAACAGCATCCTCAAGCCGTAATGCCATCGCACCAGCGCCGCCGCGGGCCAGCACAGAATGGTCAGCCCCAGCGCGGTCAGCGCGTACCACATCAGCACCCTCAGGAATCCGCCCGTGTGGATAAAGGAAACCTGTTGGAAGCCCGACGCCGCGCCCGAAGTAAAAATATCCCACTGCCCGTCGGGATTTTTCTTGAATCCCAGCCTGGCCTCGCCATCGGTGGCGCGAAAAATCATCGGCCCGATTTCGCGGTAGTGCCGGGGCGAGCCGTTGAGCCCTTTAATCTGGCTGGCCACGATGGTCCCATCCGGCTGGGCCACGAATTGCACTTCATTCATCAGCGCGTTCATCTTCAGCCAGTTCGTTTCGCCCCGCCGGCTGGTGATGTAATTTCCTTCCACGCTTTTTGAGTCATCCTGCGCGCTGGCCACCGCCTCGGGCAGCGCCGGAGTCTCCGGAAAATAGCGGTCAATAAATTTCTTGAACACCACGCCGCGGATATCCACGTCGCCGCGCCCCGCGCTGTTCAGGGAAATAAACAGCCCGGTATTGGAATCCAGGATCAGGTGCAGGTGGCTGTGAAAAAATCGCGTATCGCCGCCGTGGCCGATAATGGTGTGCCCGTTTTGATTCTCCTGAAAAAATGCCAGCGCCATGCCGTTCAATTCCGGCACCGGCCCATACGCCCGCGCGTGCATCAGCTTGGCGGTCTCCGGCTTCAGGATTTGCGCGTTGCCGTAGCGGCCGTCCTGCAGGTGAGCGATCATGAAGCGCGAAATCGCTTCCGCTGAAACCGACATGCTTCCCGCCGGGGGCGCATTCACAAATTCAAAATCCTGGGCCGGGCCGGAACCCAGCTGGTATCCGCTGGACATCAGCGGCGCCAGATCCGCCGGCAGCGGCTGTGCGAAGGTTGCGTGCGCCATCCCCAGCGGCTTGTAAATGTGATTCGCGATGTAGTCCTCGAATTTTTCTCCCGACACCCGCTGCACGATGTACCCCGCCACGGTCATGGCGTAATTCGAGTAGGCCGGCATGGCCCCCGGAGCGAACACCCGCCCCGGAACATGCTCGGGCAGGTCCACTTGCAGCGGCTCCAGGTCGCTGGCCTTGGGCACGAAGAGGTCCTTGCCCCACTCCTCAAATCCCGCGCTGTGGGTCATGATGCGCCGCAGCGTCACCGGCTGCGGATAGGTCGCGGGAATCTGGAAGTCCAGGTAGTCGTTTACGTCGCGGTCCAAATCCAGCTTGCCCTGCTCCACCAGCTGCATCACCGCCGTACAGGTAAACAGCTTGGAGACCGATCCCGGACGGAACAGGGTGTCCTCCACCGACACCGGCTTCTTGCTCTTCACATCCGCGTAGCCATAGCCGTGCGAAAACAAAACCCTGCCGTCCTTGACGATCAGGATCACCCCTCCGGCGACATCGTTGTGTTCCAGCAGCGCGGGCACCAGCCCGTCGAAGAATACTTCCACATCCGCCGCGGTCAGCTCATGGGTCGCCGCGCCGCCGGGATGGGCGCTTGCCGCGGCTGATCCGGTGAGCGGCGCCGGCACTCGCGAGAACGTGATGGCCGCCTGGCTCTTCGCCGCGGGAGTTTTCGCCGGCGAGCCGCTCTGCTGCGCCAGCGTTCCATCGCCCGCCGTCAGAGCCATCCCAGCCAGCAGCGCCAGCATCAATCCCGGATACAAAACCGCAGGAGCTTTCAGGTTTCGCATAGTGGGCGGATTCTATGCAAACAAGGCCTGGAATGGAAGGAATTCCCGTTTTCCCTATCGTATCTATCGTATCTGTCGTAGGGGCGACCTTTTTACCCTGAGCACGCGAAGGGCAGGTCGTCCGCGATCGTTCGTTGCCCGCCTTCCGCCGTCATCCCGCCCGCCTCACTCCTTCGCAGTCATCCTGAGCCTGCCTAAGGGGCGAAGGACCTCCCGCACGTAAAACCGGGCGGGGAATCGCTTCCCCTTGCGCCTCGCTGCAGCCCCGCGGCACTGGAAAGATGTCCCGTCCGACGCCGTCATCCCGCCCGCCTCACTCCTTCGCTGTCATCCTGAGCCTGCCTAAGGGGCGAAGGACCTCCCGCACGTAAAACCGGGCGGGGAATTGCTTCCCGTTGCGCCTTGCTGCAGCCCTGCGGCACTGGAAAGATGTCCCGTCAGACGCCGTCATCCCGCCTGCCCGCCCTGAGCGCAGTCGAAGGGAGCCTGCCTAAGGGGCGAAGGACCTCCCGCACGTAAAACCGGGCGGGGAATTGCTTCCCGTTGCGCCTGGCTGCAGCCCAGCGGCACTGGAAAGATGTCCCGCCTTCCGCCGTCATTCCGCCTGCCTCACTCCTTCGCTGTCATCCTGAGCCTGCCTAAGGGGCGAAGGACCTCCCGCACGTAAAACCGGGCGGGGAATTGCTCCCCTTTGCGCCGCTCTTCAGAGCTGCAAGGATGAATTCCCGTAGCAGTCCGCAAACATTGAGGCATTACCCACTGCTGTTTTTGTGTGCCGTGGGGCTGCAGCAAATCGCACCCCATCGGCCCGCTCGTTCCATACGAGCGGAACCTGCCCCCCTCCGTTTCCGCATCAACATCAAAACAAACGGGTTGCGGGCACCCATCGTCCAATGAATATCATTCCAAAGGGTTTACGCCGTTTATCATTAAGTTATCCAAGCCTCTCTTATTCCGCGACTTACACGCTCGCGGGAAATCTCCTCGCAAGAGTATATGCCACAGCACTTTAAAACCCCGTGGAATGTTATTCTTACGAAAGCCGCATAAAACAAGGCGCTTGTGGCCATCCGGCAGAGGATTCAGAACCGTTTCGGGAGAGACAGTTCGAAAAGGCCGTCGTAGACTGCTGCGCAGATTACTATAGAGTTATAGTTGGTGTCAAGAGATAAATGACAGGAATGTTTGAGCGAGACGAATCTTGTCGCCGTTGGTGCTCGAATGTCAGTCACGATGCCCGCTCGTGCGGTACTGCAAATGATGAGCTGTGCGACCCTTAACCATACAAGCGAGATTATCGCGCACTTTCAACAATTTCCGGGTAGGGTGTATATTGGACTAGCTATCGCTTTGAGTGATAATTACAGAGCTAGCCCATTCTCGGCAGGCCAAAGCCACAATCCTTACACCTAGCGTCGTCATGGGCTCCAAAGCGGGGATGAAACATGTCAACTTGCACGCAATGTGAAAAACCTGCGATCAGGATGTACCATGGCCACCCTCTGTGCCTAGATTGTGCTTTCAAGCTTGAGCAAATGATGCAGGCGCGCGACCGGATGATAAAGGAAGAAATAAACTTTCTAATTGGACAGGCCGAAGCTGCAACTGGTCTTTACGATGTGGTACCACGATACGAGCTTCCGCGCCCTGTACTTCGCCAGCACACGACCAATGTCCACAACGTGAAAGTGGACAATAGTGTGGTTGGAGCAATTAATACAGGAAGTGCGGATAAGATTCGCGTCGTGCTTAACTACATGAAGAAATCTGGCAACGCCAAATTGCAGGAGTCTATCGGGGCATTCACGCAAGGCGTAAGTGAAGATAAATCACTTACAGAAGAGCTCAAAACTGAAATAGCGGATCAACTTTTGATACTGTCTGGGCAACTTGCATGTAAGGAGGAATTGCAGAGCCGCGGCGTTATTAAGGCGCTTGTCGCGGGAATCGAACGTGTTATCGCAAACGCCGCGAACCTTGTTACCTTATGGGCCGCAGTCCGTCAATATCTACACTTCTGAATGATGCCCCCACGGGTGGCCCAAATGTGATCTCTTATATTTTTCTGAACACTTTGAAGCCTGCTTTCACCTTACTCAAGCGCGGTAGACGTGGCACATTGCATAAGGCAAAAACGAACCGCCTACCGGTCTGCTTTAGTGAAAGCTGCCTACGTTTGAACAATCGGAAGGATCCCTACCTTTTCCGAGATACGATTTTCGAGCTCAGTCAATCACTTGGGATGGAATACAAAGAATTGACTTCTAGTACCCGAGGCGCCTTTTGATGCGGATTATTCTCCTATCTTTCGCATTCGCTGTCCTGCTACAAATCCCACCCGTGCGGGAGAATCAACTTAAGACCCCTGACTACAAGAGCCATCAAACTAAGAATTTTCCAAGCCAGTATGCCGGACCGTGTACCGTCATGCCAAGCGATCCTGCCACCGACAATAAGAAGGGCGGCGCCAATTTGCAGTCTAAGTGGTGGCCTCCACCACCCATATGGGACATCTATTGGCCGACCTTCGGACTTGTACTGCTTGGATGTGTTGCCTCCTGGATAGCGTTGCGCACTCTGGGTGATCTTAGGCAACAAACTAAGAACACGAAGGGTGCTGCCGAAGCAACGCTGCTGAACGCGAAAGCAATTATCAATGCCGAACGCGCTTGGATAGATGGAGATTTAACACGCGGCCTTCCCGTCAGCGATCCCGGATGGGAGGAAATCAGCGTTTCTGAATATACGCTCAGAATAATTAACTACGGCAGAACCCCAGCGTATATCCAAGCCTGGAAGATCGGAACTGGTTGTCTTGAACGGGAACTTGACAAATTCTCCCGTGGAAACCTGGAACGGAGTGCACGAAAAGAGATACATATGTTTTTCCCACCGGAACAGCATCCGAAGGAACTTGCAAGATTCAATATGGCTGAATACTTTAATGATTGGATTGGCGTGATGTCTGGAACTAAAACCGGAGTTTTCGAAATGACGATCGAATACTTCGATATCATTTCCGGCGAGGGGAAATCGCGACAACTCCGCGAAACTTACTTTGCTTATTCCTACAATACGACCGAGGGAAGATTTAGACGGCTGGACTGGCTTAATGAATACAAGTAGAAATGGGGCGGCCCCCACACGTCGTCCGGACTTGCGGGGATTGACGATTTCAATGATTTACGGAAGACAATATGGAAACCTTGGTCCGAAGACCGCCTAACGGCACGGACGAACCGCATCATATGCTTTCGAGAAAATGCTAAATGATGCAGAGCTTGCGAGCGTCCACATCATCCCAATTTCTACAGATTTGAATTGCGCCGGCGCTCTTTAGCCGTTTCAGAAACGCTTCTTGCTTGAAGACAGGGATAGCAACGACGGTGGAACCAGCTGCAACCGCGGCTAGTATTCCAGGGACAGAGTCTTCGAACACGATTTGTTGCGAAGGCTTGATCTTCATTCTCCTTGCCGTCTCCAAATAGACATCTGGTGCTGGCTTTCGGGAAATGACATCCTCAGCAAAAACCAGCCGCTCATTTGGAAAATGATCCATCAATCGGGTCTGTCGCAACAGCTCCAAACCCTCGGCTTTTTCTGTGGCGGATCCCAAGCACGTAAGAACACCTAGTCGCTGGACGTTCGAAAGCACATGATCGAAACCTGATCGCACTCGCACGTCCAGTCTCTGACGATGGAAGTAGTAATGAAACTTCATTCGGGCAAGTAGATGCTCCAGATCGACTGGCTGTCTCACTCTCGCCTGGATGGCTTTCGCAATCTCGATATCCGGGCCACCTACGAATGCAGGTATGTCTCTTACCGCTTCTTCCAATGACAAATCCAATCCAACTTCCGCCGCTGCATCCAGGTGACCGAGATGGTGTGCGGATTCCAGGTCCACCAGCGTGCCCTCGAGGTCGAAAGCCGCGCCTTGAAATCGCAGATTCACTCTTTGGCCCCCCCCGCAAATTGTCCAAGATCTCGCGCGGTAAGCTCCTTGAGGATGACCGGTGGCAAATCCTTTGAAAGCTCCACTTTCTTCGCGACAGTACCGGAGGCTTCATGCTGGATATCCGAGACCTCCAAGACGAACTGAAAGTAGGGTTCAAGTCCAATAAAATCTGCGAGGTCTCGCAGTTGCAGGATTGGGAGCTTGTGGAGCAAAATCGCGAGTGCTTGAGTTCCGGCACCGTGGCCTCCTGCAAAAATGAGAACATCCGAACCCGCTTTGTGTCTTGGAAATCTCGACACAAGCAAGAAATCCTTTTCTAACCTTCCACCCCGCTCGTATCCGGGCGGTGACCACGGAATCAAACTCCCTCGGTGCCAGCGCCAAATGACTTTCCGCGTTTTTCCTAGCACCTCACCCTTGCGCATCATGGACACAACTTGGATCTTGGGGGCGACCAGATCCTCACCGAATAAATATGAAGCGCGCTGCGGGGCAAATGCGAGCTTCGGGTACTGGAGAACGGGACCGTCCTCAGTTACCGCAAATGAAGGAAGATATTGCCTTGAAAACTGATTCGCCTTGGGACTTCCGGAGCAGACTAGTCGAGTAGTGGGAAGTAATTTTCTCCGAAAAACCAGCGATTCCTCAAGCGTTGTCTTACTTGGTAGGAAGGGTTCAAACGACAACAACCCTTGAATGTCGTGAGGGTAACCGTCGGGGGCAGGTGGTGCCTTCGTTTGTCCCTCCACTGGGTTATAGTCGCTACTAGGGTGGAATAGGAAATGTCCACTACCCAGGAAGAGCTGTCTTATGACGTCAGGCCGATCACCCCGGAGTGCGATGCGCTTCCTTATTTCATAATAGATGCGACCGAGTGCCTTGCATGCCGAATCGGAAAATACCTCGATCACTGACTTTATCGATTCTAGGTTCGGATCCATCGATCACCTCTATACATCTGTTCTCAATTCGTTTAGATGCGAATGCAATCCGGAAGGGCAACTTAGCCGATCCGAATATGGCCCTTCATCGACAAAAGAGGCGTCGAATCATAGTTCACCTCTAATTGTTTCTTCAATTCCCCAAACGGGTACTGAAGCAATAAATTGTTGACGCCACCTATTGATCTCTGGTAATATACTATCTAGACTGTGATGAGCATCTCGAACAGCCCTCTCGAAACTTCTCTCCTCATGCGCTGCAAATCAATCGAATTGCCAATGATTTCAGCGATCTGATGACCTGTAGTAAAACGAAGGAAAATGACCGAAATGGGACTGATTGACGCAGCCATCTCCACAATTGCCGTCAAATCGGCCGGAATAGTAACTAACTGTGTAACACTTAAATCCTTTGGAATCCGCACTTATGAGAGGGGGTTTAAGAGTATGAAAACATTCGACTTTAACCCCCGCAGTTGCAGCACATACGCCGCTCGCGCCTGTAACCCCTGTATTAGCAACACATACGAAAAACATAGGGGGGGGGTGCTTCCGCTCGTATAGAACGAGCGGGCCGCCGTGGTCTTTGCTGACGGGGTCCGATTCGCTGGAGCCCCGCAGCACGCAATAGAGGTGACGGTAATTTGAAAAAATGCTTTAAGTGTTGCAGTTCGTATTGGGAATCTGCACGTCAAGTCCCGGACGACCTGCCCTTCGCGTGCTCAGGGTAAAAAGGTCGCCCCTACGAAGGACGAACCTTTAACGGAGGACTACTGCGGAACGGCCCGCGCCCAAACCTCGGGCCGTGTGCTAGAATATCCGCTCCAAATATCCAGAATCGAGGCAAACGTATGTCTGGCCATTCCAAGTGGGCCACCATCAAGCACAAGAAAGCGGCGACCGACGCCAAGCGCGGCCGCGTCTTCACCCGGCTCATCCGTGAAATCACCATGGCCTCGCGCGGGGGCACCGACCCCAACACCAATGCACGCCTGCGCACCGCCATCGCCAGCGCCAAGTCTGAAAACATGCCCGGCGACAACATCGAGCGCGCGATTTTGCGCGGCAGCGGCCAGATGGAAGGCACTCAACTGGAGGAGATCACCTTTGAGGGATATGGTCCCGGGGGCGTAGCGCTACTGGTGCAGGTGGTGACCGACGCGCGCAACCGCACCGTCAGCGAGATTCGCCACGCGTTCAGCAAAAACGGCGGCAACATGGCCGAGGCCGGCGCGGTGGGATGGATGTTTGAGCGCAAGGGCGAGGTCATCGTGCCCAAGGAGCAGGCCAGCGAAGACAAAATTATGGGCATTGTGCTGGACGCCGGCGCGGAAGATTTGAAGGATGATGGTTCGTCGTGGGACGTGGTGACGCCGCCGGAGGCGTTTGAAGCGGTGCGCGAGGCGATTGTGAAGGCCGGGATGACTCCCGCATCGGCGGAATTGGGCATGGTGCCGAAGAGCTACATTAAATTGACCGGCAACCAGGCCGGGCAGATGATCCGGCTGGTGGAGGCCTTGGAAGATCAGGATGATGTGCAGCACGTATACGCGAATTTCGATATTGATGAGAAGGAATTGCAGGCCGTGGCCGGGTAAATTGCCGGGCCGCTGTACCGCTCTTATCGCTCTCCCCTCAATTCATTAAAAAAGACTGGCCCAGCGCGGGCGCGACGCCGTACACTTGCCGCGATGCCCAATGAAAACGGCAAGCGTTTCGCGATTCGGATTCTGGGAATAGATCCCGCTGCGGCCGGAGCAACGGGATTTGGGATTGTTGAGGCGAACGGCTCGTGCTGCAATGCGGTGCACTTTGGAGTGCTGCCCGCGTCGCGCGCGGCGGCGATGGATGTTCCCGCGCGGTTGCAGCAAATCCACACACGCATCGCCGAGCTGATTGAGGAGTTCACGCCCGATTGCGTGGCGGTGGAATCCATCTTTGCGGCGCTGAACGTGAAGACCGCGCTGCGGCTGGCGGAAGTGCGCGGCGTGGTGCTGCTGGCCGCGGCACAGAACGGAATTGCGGTGCACAGCTATTCGCCGCGCGAGGTGAAAGCCACCGTCGCCGGTTACGGCAACGCGGGCAAAGCGCAGATGCAGCAGATGGTGCGCGCGCTGCTGTCGCTGAAGGAGATTCCGCGCCCCGCCGATGCCGCCGATGCGCTGGCCGTGGCGCTGTGCCATGTGCGATTCGCACAGACCGAGGCGCGCTTCGGCGTTCCCGCCAATCTATTGGCCGGGCCGGGCAGATCCGCGGTGGCGTCTTCCCATTCCAGGGCCGCCGGTAACGGGCGCAACCAAGCGGTATCCGCGCGCATCCTTTCCCTACGGTGATAGCCTTCGTGACGCGCGCGATGAGAATAGTCCCGCGGATGGCATTGGTGTTGTGCGCCACCTGCGCCGCATTGGTGGCGGTGGGGCCGGCTATGGCCGGCGACGCCACCCTCACCTACCGCAAGGTGTTCAAGGGTAGTGTGCCGGAGTTCGTGGAAATCAAGGTCAGCGATTCGGGGAAATGCAGTTTCGACATACGGCAACTCGCCGAACCGCCCATGCCGGAACCGTTCGATATCAGCCAGATGCTGCGCGACAAAATGTTTTCCCTGGCGGCGGAGCTGGGAAATTTCCGCAGCGTGGATTTAGAGGTGCACCGCAGCATCGCCAATCTGGGGCAGAAAACGTTCCGCTACGAAAAAGACGGCGCGGCGTATGAGACCGTTTTCAACTATACGTTGAACAACGCGGGCAGCCAGCTGCAGCAGATTTTCGAGGGGCTGTCGAGGCAGCAGGATCACATGCAGACACTGGAGCGGCGGATGAAGTATGACCGGCTGGGAGTGAACGACGCGCTGTTGGAGCTGCAGGCGGACCTGGACAATAAAGTGTTGCCGGAGCCGGAGCGATTGTTGCCGGTCCTGGAGCAAATTTCCAACGATTCGCGGATTCTGGACATGGCGCGAGTGAGGGCGCGGGCCATGACGGCAAAGATACGCGGCGCGAAATAAAGGCGTCGACCCACCAGGAAAAACCCGCAAAGTAAGTCCCCACTTACAATTTGAGCTTGACGAGATGTGCCGCAGGGGGCACTATCCAATTAAGGAATTTTCGAGTAACGTTCCTGTCCCCAGGGGCATCTAAAGCAGCAGGGAAGTAATAGGCACCGTCCCAGCGGGAGGGCCACATGAAAAGCCGCCGGTCAATCTTCTCAGCTTTGTTGGCGATGATAGCGGGGCTCAGTGTCGCGTTTGCGGGCGCTCAACCCGTGTGGGCCCAAGATAATTCCCAGGACAGCCAATCGGATTACAGCCACGTGAGGGTTGTGCGGCTGAGCTTTGTCGTGGGCGACGTGCAATATCAGACGCAGGATCAGGACTGGCAGACGGCCACCGTGAATCTGCCGCTTCAGGAAGGATTCCGGCTGGCGACCACCAACGGCCGCTCGGAAGTGGAATTTGAGAGCGGGCTGATTGTGCGGCTGGCGGAAAACAGCGGAATTGAATTCACCAAGCTGGCGCTGGAAAACGGCGGACGCGTTACACAACTGAATTTGACGGATGGGAGCATCCTGGTCAATGCGAATGTGAAGGGCAGCGATGCCTTCACCGTGAGCGCGCCGGGACTGCAAATGACCCTAGCGCACACCGCGAAATTGCGCTTGGACACGGCGCAGGGCGACAGCTGGGTATCCGTTTTCAAAGGTGATGTGCAGGTTGGGACGGGCGCGGGAGATACGCGGCTCACCGCCGGGCACACACTGCACCTGGCCGCTTCCAATGGCGGACAGATCAGCATTGAAGACAACGCTGCTCTGGATGATTTTGACCGCTGGGGGATGGATCGGGACCGGATCATCCAGCAGGGCTACACGCAGGTAGCGCAATACCTGCCGACCAATGCACCGGACTACTCGGACTATGATTATGGTTTGGCCGACCTCTCAAGCTACGGGCATTGGACTTACATTTCGGGATATGGATATGGCTGGCAACCGTATGGCGTGCCGCTTCACTGGCTGCCGTTTGGTGATGGGTGCTGGAATTTCTTTAGCGGAGGATTTGGCTGGACCTGGATCAGCTTTGAGCCGTGGGGCTGGTTGCCGTATCACACCGGACACTGGTTTTTCTCACCAGTGGTGGGCTGGGTTTGGGAGCCGGGACCATTCCGGCGGTGGGCGCCCGCTCCGGTTCAATGGTTGCGAGTGGGGAATCAAGTTGGGTGGGTGCCGCGCGGGACGCTCGGTTCCAATGGCGAACCTCCGGCCATCGGAGTTGTGACCGGATTCAGAGATCCGAGGGGGATTATCCGGACTGGCAGCGGGTCCGGGCCTGTGGTGCCGCGCCAAGGAATCAGAATCGCGCAAGGCACTCCGCCGGAGCCAGTTTTCCGCGGGCGAGTTGGGACGGTGGGAAATTCGGGAGGAGGCGGGGCGGGGATACCGGTAGTCGGAAGGCCGCTTACCCCCGGGCCGGTATTTGATCCGGTGACAAAGACTTACGTCAATGAGAATCCGCCGATGAAGCGCGCGCCCGTGAATCCGATAGCCGGCCCAATTCCCCTGGACAAGGAAGGTCCGGTGCGGCCCAATCACACGGTTGGTTTAACGCCGAGTCCGACCATGCCAACGACGCCTGTGCATGTGGATACACCGCGGCCAGCGCCGACACCGGCGCCGGTTATGAATGCGCCGCGGTACAATCCGCCGCCGGCGCCACCGCCTCAGCACTATTCACCGCCACCTGCGCCACCCGCGCAGCATTATTCGCCCCCGCCCCCGCCGCCGCCCGCGCCACACACCGGTGGGGGCTCCTCGAGCGGAGGGCATAGCGGCGGGAGTTCTTCGTCCGGGCATCGCTGAAAAGAAATAGCTGGCAAGTTTTTTTAGCAAAGACGGCCCGATCGTAATTCAACGACGGGCCGTTTTGTTTTGTTCACGGTCAGGAAAACTTTCTATCCTGCTCCAACGGCAATCCTCTTCGAGGCTACTCTGCGCGCAGAGTAATTGCTGGATCCACACGGGCGGCGCGCCACGCGGGGACCCAGCAGGCGATGGCGGACACGATCAACATCAGGGCAATCACTCCGAAATAAGTAACCGGATCGAGCGGAGTTATTCCGAACAGCAATGTGATGAGGGCCTGGCTGGCGAGGGCTGCTCCCATCAGTCCCAGGACGGCGCCAATGGCCGTAAGCGTCATTCCCTGGCGGAGTATCAGGGCGAGGATGCGGGTAGGGGTCGCGCCCAGCGCCATGCGCACGCCGATTTCGCGCAGACGCTCGGTGACGCTGCCGGAAAGTACGCCGTAAATGCCGATGGCCGCGAGAGTGAGAGCAACGATTCCGAAGGCCTCAAACAAAACAAAAACGAAGTGCCGTTCGGCGGCGGATGCGGCGAGCAATTCGCTCATGGTGGAGACGCGAACAATCGGCTGATCTTTATCCACGGACCAGATGGCCTGTTTGATTGCAGGGGCGAGTAAGGCGACATCGGCGTGTCCGCGAACCACCAGCGACAGAACAGTGTCACCCCACTCCCATTGTGTCGTATTGATGTAAACAGCGTCGGGCACGTCCGCGGCCAGGGACTCCTGCCTGACATCACCGACCACGCCAACAATGGTGTCCCAACCCTTTTGCGGGCCGAGCTTCAAGCGCTGGCCTATGGGATCTCCATTGGCGAACATGCGCTTCGCGAACGATGCATTGATCACTACCGCTACAGGCGATCCGGTCGTGTCATGAGCATCGAGAAATCGGCCGCGTTGGAGCGGGATACCCATCAGCTCGAAATACCCCGGAGTAACTCCGTATAGAAATACGTCCTGCCCGGAGCCGGGCTTGTCCTTCTCGAATTGCGCGCCGTATTCCTCGCGGTCACTGGTCAGGGGCAATATGCTGGTAAATGCCGCGGCAGTGACGCCGGGGATGCGATGCACGGCATCCTGAGCTTCCGCGAAGAATCGCCAGCGCACGCTATCTTTTATGTATCCGTGACCGGATTCCTGCACCTGCATGGTTAGCAGGTCTGAGGCATCAAAACCGGGAGCGACCGAGAACAGGCGCGCGAGGCTGCGCAGCAGCAAGCCTGCGCCCACCAGAAGAATCAGAGCCAGGGCGATCTCTGCGACGACGAGAATGCCGCGTGTCCATTGATGTCCACCGGCGGTTCGCCGCGAGCCTTCCTGCAATCCGGAGTGCGGACTATTTCGAGAAGCATGCACGGCTGGAATCACCCCGGCCAATACTCCAATCAACGCCGTTAAGCCAATCGTGAAGGCAAGCACCCAACCATCGAGCCCGATCGCGCTCGCCCGAGGCAAGCCCGCCGGGGCTAACGCCACCAGGGCCCGCACAGCGATTACCGCGACGGCAATTCCGAGAACACCACCGAACGCAGCGAGCAGGAGACTCTCGGTGAGGAGTTGTCGAATGAGGCGCGGGCGTTCGGCGCCCAATGCAGTGCGCACGGCAAATTCACCGCGCCGCTGGGATCCACGCGCGAGCAGGAGATTGGTAACGTTTACACAAGCAATCAACAGAACCAGCATCACGGCGCCGAGGATAGAGAGGAGCGCAGGCTTAACTCCACGCGTTACGTCATCCTGCAACGAATCCACAATGAAGCCTAATTTGAGGGATGCCCAGGGAGGCCTGGGATATGCCGGCACCTGCATGTTCGCAATCAGGTCAAGCTCCTGGCGTCCTTGATTAAGAGTGGAGTTCGAGCGCAGCCGCCCGACCATATGCAAATGATGGCCCCACTCTCTGCTCTCCGAGGTGGAGACAGCCCAGTCGTATTGCAAGGGTGACCAGATCTCCGCGGTGGGAGCCAGCACATCCTCAAAACCGGCAGGCATTACGCCGATCACCAAATAGGTGTCATCATTTCCTCTCAAGAAACTCGCGTCTTCGGTGAGAGTGATCTGGCGGCCAATGACCGTGGGATCGCTTCCGAACTGGCGCTTCCATAATCCGTTGCTGAGGATAGCGACCTTAGGGCCGTTGGGAATATCGTCGGATGCCTGGAAGTCGCGTCCCAAAGCGGGCGAGACGCCAAGAACGCGGAAGTAGGTTGAACTGACATTCTGTCCATTTAACCGCTGAGGCGTGCGGGCCCCCGAACTGGTTGGTTGCCAGGATTTCATTACGGCAATTGAGTCAAAGTTGGCGGCTCGCTTCACCAGTTCGCGGTAGGTGCCAAATGTCACGCTGCCGCGCGCGCCGCCGTCCGAGCGATCCCAAATCATCAGAATGCGGTCGGCATGGGGATAGGGCAGCGGCTCAAACAGAATGGGGTTGACGGCGCTGAAAATGGCGGTGCAGGCGCCGATGCCCAGCGCGAGCGTAAGGACGGCCACGGCGGTGAAGCCGGGATTCTTGCGCAACATGCGCAAGCCAAAGCGGATGTCGCGAGAAAATTCCTGGATGTGATTTACTTTGCGGGCTTCGCGGCAGTCTTCCTTAAAGGATTCCGTGCCGCCAAATTCAATCTGGGCGGCTCGACGAGCTTCGGCCGGGGCCATGCCCGCAGCAATATTTTCGGCGGATTGGCGCTCGATGTGGAAGCGGAGTTCTTCGTCCAGATCGCGCTCCACTGCATCTTTGTGGAGCAAGGAATGAAAACGAAGAGAGATTTTGCGGACCCAACGCATGGCGGTTCCCCTCAAGTGGAATTCAGACTGTTCTCAGGACCACGCCGATCGCTTTAGAAAGGCGATCCCAGTTTTTTTCTTCACGCTGCAAATATTTCTTTCCGTCCTTTGTGAGCGAATAATATTTCGCCCGGCGGTTGTTTTCCGATTCGCCCCATACCGCGGTGATCCAGCCCTGTTGCTCCAAGCGGTGAAGGGCCGGATAGAGGGCTCCCTGGTTAACCTGCAGGATGTTTTTGGATACATTGCGGATGCGTTGGGCAATGGCCCAGCCGTGCATGGGTTCGGCGGCCATGGTTTTCAGGATCAAAAGATCGAGCGTGCCCTGGACGAGATCGGTCGGTTTGCTCAAAGCGCTCTCCCCTTAGTAACTGACAGTAACGAGGGAATTGTACCGGCGCTCCTGTCAATAAGCAAGGGGAAAGATTTCTTGCAAGGCACGGCGAGTGTGATGGAGGGATCGCAAGGAGGGAAGATTTTACTTGAGCTTGGCGTACTCGGATTGGGCTTGTTTCAGGAGAGGCAAATCAGAATCGGCATCTTTCCAAGCGGCAAGAAAATCCTGGTAAGCGGCACGGCTTTTTTCCTTGTCGCCCTGCATTGTGTAGGCGCGAGCGATGCCCAACAGTGAGAAGGCCACAAACGGTTCGGCGGGAAGATTATTTTTGCGGTCGAGCACACTTTGGAATTCCGGAGCCGCGTCCGCACCGCGGCCGGCCATCCATTGAGCGCAGCCACGCGTATAGAGAGATTCCATATTATTGCGGTCAAAGCGCTCGGCAGCTTTCATAATGTCCAGAGCTTTATCGGCCTGTTGATGATTCATCGCAATTATGGCGCGAATCAGCGGCACATTGACCGATTGAATGAATTGATCGTCGGGGCGTTCAGCGGCGGCCTGCGCGGCCAATTTTTCAGCCTTCTTATCATCGCCGGCGCGGGCGTAAACGTCCGCGACGGAAAGCAGATTCGAAGGGGTTTGCGACCTCTTCAGCGCCGCGTCGGCCTCGGCAAGAGCGGCTTTGCGATCACCTACCATCACGTCCAACAAGGCCACATTGGCCATGGTGTTTACGATGGAATCGGCGTAGCCGAGCTTCTCTGCTTTGTCTTCGACTTGTTTGGCCAATTCCAGGCTGCGCTGAATTTGGCCGTGTACCGAAGCAATGCCGGAATCACGAAGGAGAAGGTCGTATTCTCCCTGGGGATTGGCTCTGGCGAGTGCGTCTTCCTTTGCGGAAGTAGCCATGTCGCCTTGGGCCATGGCAATGGCACTCAAGCCCTCGTGCAGTGGAACACCGCCGATGTTGCGCTGCTCAGCGGCCAGAAGAATTGCTTTGGCATCGTCCAGCCGATTTGTAGAGAAGTATGCAAAGTATGCGACACCATAAGGGTTGAATAAACCTGGAGCCAAATCCTTGGCTTCCAGGGCATTCTGCAGAGATTTATCAAATTGTCCTATCGTAAGGTAGACTACCGCCAAATTAATCCGCGGACGCTCGTCGCGCGGGTAGGTCTGCTTGTAAAGAGTGTAAGCGTCAATCGCCTTATCAATTTGTCCCGAATATTGATAGTAGTCGCTGGTGATGGCCAGTTTTTCCCGCTCGCTGGCGCGATCCTTCAACTCAAATGCCTTGTACATGTACTGCAGCGCCATCTCGTTTTGATTGAGGTTAAAATATTCGACCGCCAATCCCCGATAGGCCATGGCGAAATTGGGATCCAACTCAATGGCGCGCTTCGTCGGCCCTATGGCACCCAGAAAATCGCCGTTATTGTTTCGGGACGCCGCTTCCGTGTCCAGCTTGAGGGCTTCGAGGGAAGAAGTGGTGGCTTCCGACAAGGGGGCATCGAATTTCTGGATGGTAGCGAGAGATTCGCCCAGCTTGCCGCGCAGATTCTTGCTGGCTTGGCCCAGAGTATCCAGAACTTGTTCCTTGCTGGGAGCCTGGATCTGCTCCTGACCGATCACGTTTCCGCTGGCGGAGTTCACGGCCTCAAGCGTGATCACGAACGCTGATCCCAGGCTGGCGATCGAGCCGTGGACCATGGCCTTCACTCCGTTGCGGACGCAAATCTCATTGGCGATTTCGGGAGTGATACGCGTGTCCGGCGGCCGGCCCATCAGCTTCAACGTTTTCTGGACGTCCTGATCCGAAACAAGACTCAGGAAAGGGGATTGGGCGAGACTGACGCGCAAAGCTGTTTTCAACGTACCGTCAAATACAGAATCGCCGGTAGTGTTGGTAAAATCGGCGAGGAGGATGGAATCTTTTTCGGTGAGGCGATTGGCTCCAGAGCGCATCACGAACATTCCGGACACGCCGATAATCAGCAGGAGAATAACGGCAACAGGCACGATTACTTTCCAGCGCGGTCCGCGAGTCTTCCCCACACCTGGATCAGCAGGAGTCACAGCGGAGGAGGAAGAAAGCGACATAGGTTTCCGCTTTCCTGTGGAGCCCGGCTTAGCTTGCGGTGCAGCCGCGACAGCTTCGACCTCGTCGGCTTCTTCCACGGAACTGACCGACGAGCGGCCGCTATCCGTTTCGCGCTTAAGGCGTTTCAGATCGGCGCGCATGTCGGCGGCGGACTGGTAACGCAATTCGCGGTCCTTCTCGAGCGACTTGTTGATGATGCGCTCGAGTTCCGCGGGCACATCGGGGTTTACGCGAATCGGGGCTACGGGGGCGCGACTGAGAATTGCCTGGAATATGAGGGCGCTGGTATCGCCACGGAATGGCAGGACTCCGGTGGCCATTTCATAGAGCACCGCGCCAAAGGAGAAAAGGTCGGTGCGGGCGTCCAGGTCTTTTCCCTTGGCTTGCTCGGGAGACATGTAGGCGACGGTGCCGAGCGTGGAGCCGGGGCTGGTCAGATGCTCGGGGCCCGGTCCCGCGGTGGCCTGAGTCATGTCCGTGGAGGTCGCGCCCAGGCCGACATCTCTCGTAGCTAACTTTGCCAGTCCGAAATCCAAAATTTTTGCGTGACCGCGCTTGGTGACGAAAATATTCGCGGGCTTGATGTCGCGGTGGACGATTCCCTGAGAGTGAGCGGCATCGAGGGCGTCGGCGATTTCGATGGCCAGGTTGAGGAGGCTATCCATTTCCAGGGGCCGGCCGGCAATGATGTGTTTGAGCGTCGCGCCGTCGAGATATTCCATGGCGATGAAGGCGCGCCCGTCCATTTCGCCGATGTCGTAAATGGTGCAGATATTGGGATGATTCAGCGCCGAGGCGGCCTGAGCTTCACGCTGAAAGCGGGCTAAAGTTTGCGGATCTTGCGCGACGGAATCGGGAAGAAACTTCAGGGCCACAAAGCGATGAAGACGCGTGTCTTCGGCCTTGTAAACCACACCCATACCACCGCCGCCCAACTTTTCGGCAATTCGATAGTGCGAAACTGGTTCGGCGGCCATCCGGATTTGAAAGGTTAACCCTTCGACAAGCGATGTTATATAGCGGGGGTGAATGAGTCAAAGAAATTGGCGAGGGCATGTGCCGCAGACTCATCCGCATGGTTGCGCGGCGATTCATGGAATATTTGGGAGAATTGGCGCGTCGCACTCGCGCTGATTATTCGTAACGCAAGGCCTCCATGGGATGGACTTTTGTGGCGCGGCGGGCGGGAATATAGCAGGCGAAAAGCGCGATGCCCGCGAGCACGATGGAAATGGCGCCGAAAGTAAGAGGGTCTGTCGGGCTCACGCCGACCAACATGCTTTCCGCCAGGTGTCCCGCTCCGGCGGCAGTGATCAGGCCGAGCAGCAAACCTCCCCCAACAATCAGCAAGCCCTGGCGCAACACCATCATGAGAATCTGCGCGGGGTTGGCGCCCAGGGCCATGCGGATTCCGATTTCGTGCGTCCGCTGGCTGGTCACGTAAGAAACGATGCCATAAACGCCGATGATGGCGAGCGCCAGTCCCAAGAGACCGAGAGCCGCGGCAATTCCCGCGCCGACCTGGAAGAGCAGCAAGCCATTCAGGGTGTTGAGGGCTTGGGTCATGGTGCCGACATCGAAGAGAGGCAAGCCGGGAGCTAACTTATCGATTTCCTGTTGCACAACGGGGAGGATGTTCTCCGGCGAACTCGAAGTGCGCACGTGGAGAGTCCAGAGCGGAGAAAAATCCTGAGTCATGGCAGTATAGAAGAATGGGAGGGAAGGGCCGCTGAAATCTTCATAGCGAATATTTCCGGCCACGCCGACAACGCGGAGCGGATCTTTGGAATGAGACTGATCCACAAATTGGCGGCCCAAGGGATCCTGATTGGGCCAAAACTTTTCAGCCATGGCTTGATTGATGATGGCCACGTGTTGCGTTTTGTCCGTGTCGGCATCACTAAAATCTCTGCCCCGAAGCAAAGAGATTCGCATGGTCTTGAAATAATCCGGGGAAACGCATCGAGTGCTGACCAGCATGGTAGAAGATGAGGATGATTCCGGAGTATAGCCATCCACTCTCAAATCTTTCGCCTCGCTGTAATAGCCGAACGGAACGTTGTCGGCCAGCCCCGCGGCAGTCACGCCGGGCAGGGCTCGCACTCGATCCAAGAGGCTCTTTGAAAACTGAAGTCCTTGTTCCCGGGTGTATCCGATGCCGCGGGGATCGAACGAGAGGTTTGCGACATTGGAGGGATCAAACCCTAGATTCACTTTCTCGGCCATTTGCATGCTGCGGGCGAATAGTCCGGCCATGATGAGCAACATGAGCGAGCCGGCCACCTGCGCGATGACCAAGCCGGTGCGGAGGCGATGTTTGCCTGTGGCGACTGTGCGCCCGGATTCGTGCAGGACGTCCGCCAGATTGCCGCGTGAAGCCCGAACCGCGGGAACAATTCCAACCAGGACTCCAGTTACCATGGCGGCGGCAAAGGCATAGCCGAAAACTCTCCAGTCGAATGAAAAATCCAAGATTATGGGCAAAGTAGAACCCAAATTAATTTGGGAGAGCAAGCCGCTCAGCCACATTCCGAGAAATATCCCGCCCGCCCCACCCAGCAATGCGAGCAGCACACTTTCGGTAAGCATGAGTCGCACGATTCCAGAGCGGGTTCCGCCAAGTGCGGAGCGAATGGCCATTTCCCTGCGGCGCAAGGTCGCGCGGACGAGAAGGATGTTGGCCACATTCATGCACGCGAGGATCAGGACAAACGCGGCAAGCGCCAGGAAAAGGCCTGATGCCGGGCGCATCTGCGCGGAGGATTGCGGATCCGGGCGGGCCTGAAGCTCAGGAAAGACCTGAAATTGCAGGGTCTTCACTGAATCCGCCTCCAACTTTGCGATTTGACCGGCGATTAATCCAAGCGCGGCTTCCGCTTGTTTGGCGCCAACGCCGGGCTTCAGGCGCCCGTAGGCATGCATGGCCACGATCTTGCGGTCGGTCAGAGCGTTGCTCCTCTCGCTCCCGGCTACCTGGTTTCCCAACCAGACATGCATGGCGAAGGGGATGTAGGCGCGCGCGTCTATGATGGAGACCAATCCGTGAAATCCCTCAGGCGCAACGCCGATGATCGTAAACGGATGTCCGTCCACCAGAACTTTCCTGCCCACCAGAGTTGGGTCGCCGCCGAAGCGCGCCTTCCAGAGTGAATAGCTGAGCACAATCACCGGGTCCGCGCCGGGCGTGATTCCTTCCGTGGGAAGGAAGAGCCGGCCGAGGGCGGGCTTAACACCGAGCACATCGAAATAATTGCCGGTGACATAGTTGGTGAAGAGTCCGTAAGCTTTTCCGTCCACACTCATTCCATCGGACCCGAATTGGAAGGCGATGATGCCGGTAAACGGGCTGTCGGGTTGGTGCCTGAGATCCTCGAGCATGGGGTAGGAAATTTGCATGGAAAGATTTCCATGGTCGCGAGTGACTCCGACAAGGGTGATTTGCGCCGGGTCGTTTACAGGCAGAGGACGCATCAAAAGCGAATTCACCAGGCTGAAAATCGCGGTGTTGGCGCCGATGCCCAGAGCCAGGGTGAGAACGGCGACAACGGTGAAACTCAGATTCTTGCGCAACATGCGCAGGCCGTAGCGGGCGTCCAGGAAAAGGTTTTCGATGGCGGACCAACGCCAAACTTCGCGGCCGCGCTCTTCGATCAGCGTGGTGTTGCCAAATTCCTTGCGGGCAGCGGCGGTGGCCTCAGCGCGCGACATCCCCTTGGCGACGAACTCCTCGATTTTTTCGTCGATGTGCTCGTTGATCTCCGCCGAGAGATCGTTGTAAACGCGGCGCCGTGAGAAAAGACTCATAAGCCAAATCAAGGTCAGCCTCCTGCCCAATCCTGTCTACCTAATTGTTTCTAACGAACAATTCCACACAAAAGTTCAATCAACTTGTGAAGCACTATTCATTGCGCAAGGCTTCCATCGGATGAACTTTTGTGGCCCGCCGCGCAGGAATAAAGCCCGCGATGAGCGCCACGACCGTGAGAGCGCCGATGGCCGCCAAGATTGTTCCGGCGTCATGAACATCCAAATTGAACAACAGTTTCTGCATAAATTGCGTAGCCCACCACGAGAATCCCAGACCTGCTGCGATCCCCACGCTCAAAGGAATGGAAACGTCTCTCATGATCAGCCGCAAGATCGAGACGCGGCCGGCGCCCAGCGCCATACGGATCCCGATTTCTTTGTGGCGCTGGGTGACCATGTAGGCCAGCACTCCATACAAACCGATCATGGCCAGAAGCATTGCCAGACCGCCGAAGAACCCGGAAAGTGTCGCGAGCAGTTTCTCCTGGCGCAGGGAATCATTTACCTGCTCTTCCATGGTGTGAACTTCCAGGGAAATGGATTTGTTGACGGCGGCTATGGCGGCTTCGGCAGCGGGCGCGAGAGCCGCCGGCGGTGTGGCCGAGCGGATCTCAAAAATGAGTCTTCGATTTGCGAAGTCCCGGCCGCCACCGCTCAATTGCGTCAAAGGCAGGTAGACGGTGGGCTGTATGTCCTCTCGAAGGGATTCGTACTTGGCGTCCTTCAAGATCCCGACGACCTGAATCGGAGGATTCTTGAAATCTGTATTTCCCCGGATGAGAAGATACTGTCCGATGGCTCCGGATGAAGGAAGATACTTCCGTGCCAAAGTTTCATTGATGATGCAGACTCGCGGGGCGCCGAGCGCATCCTGCTGGTCAAAATTGTGCCCTGCAAGAATTGGCGACCGGAGGGTGCCAAAGTAACTTGGTGAGATTGCGTTTTCCGCAGCGATGAATTCCTCGCCTGCATTTCCTACTCCTGACTGCAAACGAAAGTGGTCTTGCCAGTGGTGGCCGTTTAAGGGAGTGACGCCCGATTCAGCAACAGAAATTGCTCCGGGTAGGGCTTTCAAACGATCCAGAATTTCCTGATTCATGGCGACGCGTTGATCGGGTTGCAAACCCGTGTTGCTCGAATTGGTCGAAATGACCAGGACATTGTTGCGGTCAAATCCCAGATCCAGCTTGAGCAGGTTCGTCAGGCTCCGAAGAAAAAGTCCGGCGACCACCACAAGGACAATCGAGAGAGCCATCTGGAAAGCAACAATCCATCTGCCAGGCCGTGCATGGACGTGTCCACCGGAATCTTTCGATTCGATGCCTTTCATCGCGGAAGCCAGTGAAATTCTTGTGGAACGCAGCGCAGGGACTACACCAAACAAGAGACCCGTCAGTACCGCAACGCAGGCGGTGAACGCGACTACGCGGCCGTCCAGCTTCAATTGCAGGAATACAGGCACTTTGGTTGTGGAGATGAAATGGACCAGGAGCGCGCACCCCCAGCGGGCGAAGACAATTCCCAGCAGCGCTCCGAGGAAAGACAGAAGCACGGATTCCGTGAGAAGTTGCCGGACCAGGCGCGGGCGGGAAGCCCCCAGCGCGAGCCGAACGGAAATCTCTTTGCCCCTCGCGGCGGCGCGAGCCAGCATCAGGCTGGCAATGTTCGCGCAGGCAATCAACAGCACTATTCCCACAACGAACATCAAGATCTCCAGCGGTTGGAAATAATCCACACGAACGCTGGAAATCCCCCTATCGCCGTGCATGGCTACCAGCGTCTGACTCACAAAATCCTTGTTGTAACCTGCGGTCCGGCCCGGTGGAACTACAGCGGAAAAGACTTGCGGAGATAGCGCACGGAGGCGCTGGGTAGCCTGGGCCAAGGGGATACCGGGTTTTGGCCGTCCCATGGCGCGCAGCCACCAGTCATTGCGCGCATCGAGGCTGGAGTTTTTTCCGTTGACGATGACTTCCGAGCATAGGGGCACCGCCACATCAAAGTTACTTCCTACGGTGACACCGAAGAAACCGGGAGCGGCCACGCCAATTACCTGAAATGGCCGATTGCTCAAATTGAGTACGCTGCCGATCGCGCTGGGCGCGCCGCCGAAATGTTCCTGCCAGAAACCGAAACTCAGAACGGTGACACCCGCGCAGCCGCGAACATCGTCACCGGTTGCGATCAAGCGTCCCGCAGACGGCCGGACTCCCAGCGTATTGAAATAATCACCGCTGACATAAAGCCCGCGCGCGTTGTGCGTTTCACCGCCCTGGGCAAGATCGAAATCCACGGCAGACCATGAGAAGGCTCCTGAGAAGACATCCTGGTGGTCGCGTATCTGCTCCCAAAGAGGGTTGGACAAGGAGGAATACGACGTGGGGTCTGTTGGGTCAGTGTTTGTCGCCGAATCGGCGATGTTGATCACCATCAATTGGTCTGGATTCTGCACAGGCAAAGTCTTCAACATCACGGTGTCAATCAAACTGAAGATGGCCGTGTTCGCGCCGATGCCCAAGGCGAGGGTGAGAACGGCCACAGAAGTGAAGCCGGGATTCTTGCGCATCGTCCGAACGCCGAAGCGGAGATCCTGCAAAAACTCCTCGACCAGAGACCAGCGCCACACTTCGCGGCCGCGCTCCTCAAGCTGTGTGACATTCCCAAATTCGCGGCGGGCCGCGGCGATGGCTTCTTTTTTGGGGGTGCCGGTTGCAAGCAGCTCTTCAACTTTCTCTTCGAGATGCTCGCGGATCTCCGCCGAGAGATCGTCGTAAACGCGGCGCCGTGAAAATAGATTCTTGAGCCAGCTCATGTCTTACCTCGAACAGAAATGCTTGACGCTTATTCGTACCGCAGTGCCATCATCGGATCGATACGCATGGCGCGGTTCGCCGGAATGTAACTTGCCAGCGCACCAATCAAAAACATCAAACCCGTCGCCAGAATCAGGGCCAGTGGGTCCGCTGGAGTGATTCCGAAGAGCAAGCTCGAAATCAGCCTGCCCGCGGCGGCGATGGCCGGCAGTCCGATGGCCACGCCAATCAGCACCAGCAACAATGACTCGCGCAGGATCATCCACAGAACGGCGCTTCGTTGCGCGCCCAGCGCCATGCGAATGCCGATTTCATTGGTGCGCCCGGCGACCGAGTAAGCCATGATCCCGTAAATCCCGATGCACGATAGAACTATGGCCAGCCCGCCGAACACCCCGGAAAGCTTGGTGACCATGCGATCCACGGTCAAGGAGTCGTCCACAATTTCATTCATGGTCGAGATGTCCGGCGCCGGCAGATTCGGCGCGGATTGCTTGACTATTTCCCGGATGGACGCCGGCAAAGCGGCCGAATTCCCTGATTCATGGACAATCACGTAAGCTCCGCCCACATTGCCCACGGGATTGAAGAAGGGAACGTAAAACCGCCGCGAGGGTTTTTCGCGCATGGAGTGGTATTTCGCGTCCGCCGCAACTCCGACAACTACGAAGTCTTCGTTCCCCGCCGGGGTAATTACCGAGACGCGAGTGCCGAGAGGGTTTGAGCCGCCATAAAAATATTTCGCAAAGGTCTGATTGATTACGCCAACGCGCGGGCCATTTCCGTTATCCCCCCGGTCTATTTCACGTCCCATAAGGATTGGAATGTCCGCGGATGAAAAATAGTTTGGGCCGATCTCGTCCGAATTTGAGCTATCACCGCCTTCTCCGGTCTTTGCCGCCCTTCCCTCAACGATGATCGGATCATTGGTATCCTGATTGGTCAGCAGGCCGTTCTCAGAAAGCGTGGCGCCGCGCACGCCGGGCAACGCGGCGATTCGATCGAGCATATCTTTATAAAGCTGCATCATGGCCGGGCCTTTGTAGCCATAGACGGTTGGCGATACTCGAAACACCAGAAGATGGTCGCGGTCATAGCCAAGATTTACTTCTGAAAGCTTTTGGAAACTGCGGACAAAAAGGCCTGCAGCAACCAGCAGAAGGAGAGATAGGGTGACTTGCACGACCACCAAGATCTTCCCCATTGGCATCCGGCTGCGGTGCCCTGCGCCGCCGATGACACTTCGCGAAGTCCCCTTGATGATTGTGCCGATGTCCGCCCTAGACGCACGTAAGGCCGGGACAAGTCCAAACAGCATTCCCGTGAGCATTGAAACGCCGAGTGTGAATGTGAGGACGGCTGCGTTTAGATGGACGTCCAGCGGGACGGGTGTCCGGCCTCCGGAGACCAGCCGCAGAAGCGCAGAATCGGCCCATCGTGCAATCAGCAGCCCGAATGCTCCACCAATCCCCGCAAGAAGAATGCTTTCGGTAAGAACCTGCCGGAATAGCCGGCCGGCGCCCGCGCCCATGGCAACTCGCACAGCGATTTCGCGTTGGCGGGAAGCGGCCCGCGCCAGCAATAGATTGGCGACGTTCGCGCAGGCAATCAGCAACACCAATCCGACCACTCCCATAAGGATCTGCAGCGGCTTGCCAAACTTGGCTTGCAACGTGGAGGCTCCACGGCCGCCTGCGATCATCGCGATGCGTTGGGTCATGAATGTCCGCTTCTGATCGGCGGACATGCCGGTCTCGGTCTGAGCCGTCAGATACTGCTGGAACAACAGGTTGATGCTCGAATTCGCTTGCGCCAGGGAAACACCCGGCTTCAGCCTGCCCATTACCTGCAGCCACTCTCGTTTCTGAAACGGATTGGTTTCCATTGAAAGATAGTCGCGGCCCGGTATGGCCTCCGTCTGCATACTGAGCGGCAACCAAATATCGATTGCGTATCCAACAGTTTCACCCACGAAGCGCGCGGGCGTGACGCCGATCACATCGTAGGTAGTGTGGAGCAGGCGAATCTTCTTGCCGATGGCGGAGGGGTCGCCCCCGAACCGGCTTTGCCAAAATCCGTAGCTGATGACCGCGAGGGGATTGGCATCGCGCACGCGGTCCGCTTCCGTCGTGAATACGCGGCCGAGAATCGGATTTACGCCCAAGACTGAAAAATAGGAACCGCTTACCAGACCGATTTGAGCGCTCGAGTCAGAGGCACTTTCTCCGGAGGCAACCACGGAAACGTCTTGTTTCTGGATGTAGCTGTCGGCGGCGAGCATTCCATCAAAAACCTGGTTGCGTGCGCTTAGATCCTGAAATTCAGGATAGGTGAGCAGGTCGCGTTCACCATCGCCAAATCCGAGTTGCCGGCCGTGCATATCCGGATTGGTCAGCAGAACAAGCTGTTGCGGATCTCTGACCGGCAGATTGCTGAGCAGCACGGAATTAAGAATGGTGAAAATTGCCGTGTTGGCTCCGATACCCAGGGCCAAGGTGAGCACCGAGGCCGCGGTGAATCCCGGATTCTTGCGCAACACGCGGAGACCATAGCGTACGTCCATCAAGAAATTTTCGATGAAGGACCACCGCCAGACTTCCCTGCCGGATTGTTCGAGCGAGGTTGCGTTGCCAAATTCGCGGAGCGCTGTTTCCGCTGCTTCTTTGCGAGACATTCCGCTCTTTATGAGCTCATCGGTCCGCTCCTCGAGGTGCGAACGAATATCGGTCGAGAGATCGTCGTAAACGCGGCGGCGCGAGAAGATTTGCATGATCCAGTTCATGACTTTGCCGGAGCGAGGACGCGCGTGATGCCCTCAAACATTTGCTCAAATCGAGAGACTTCGCGGGCGAGGTGCTTGGCACCCCTGGGCGTCAATTCATAAATCCGCACGCGGCGGTTGGTGGAAGAAACACCCCACTCCGCGCTCACCAAACCCTCTTTTAAGAGCCGTTGGAGAGCGGGATAGAGCGAACCCTCTTCAATTTTTAGCAATTCATTGGAGGTTCGCTTGATCTGCTGGACCAGCGCATAGCCGTGCAGGGGCTGACTGCGCAGTGTTTGCAGGATCATCATTTCCAGCGCGCCGGGGAAAAGGTCTCGTGGCTCTTGGGTTTTCATGTGCCGCCCTCGTGGATGCGGATGCCTGGCCGAGAATATGTTGGTCAAGGCATAGAGTAATATAGGGTCAGGAGGTTTCCGTGTCAACAAGAATCTGCTGCTGGTCTAGCCGCCCCGGGGAAACAAACAGGCGGAGAGGAGAAGGAGCTTCAACTGAATAACATTCCCGCATAACCCACGACTTCGTCGCGGTCGCCAAGAAGATCGGCCGAAGTTGCATAGCGGACGAGCTCTGCGCGCGTGACGCCCAGATCGTGCAGAGCAGTCAGCGCGGCGACGGCGGGGCCACAGCCGCACATGGTGATGCGCTCGCGTCTCACTGTTTCGTGCAAGCCGCGGGGATCGAGCGCGAGAAGTTGATCGATGGCGAGGCCGTCTTTCACGTGCGTCACTTCTTCGGATTCATAGTGATTCATGTCGGTGCTGACGATGAGGAGTACAGGTTCGCTCGAAGCGGAAATAACTTTGGCCAGGGCATGGCCGAGTTCGGTGAGCACACGGAAATCAAGGGTCCCGATCGCGATGGGGACGAATCGAAATTCCCCGGTGAGCACTTGAAGAAACGGCAATTGCACTTCGAGGGAGTGTTCGTTGCGGTGCGCGACATGGTCCTCGACTAATAATGGACAGGTGGCTAAAAGCGAGCGCGCCATGTCGGAATCAATTTGCACAAGGCCGAGCGGAGTCTGCCAGCCACCCTCTGCGTTGATGGCAAGATCCGAGCCGCGCGGGCGATGCCGCGGGCCGATGATAATGATGCGACGCGGGAGCGCGATCCGCGCGTAAACGGCGCCAGCCACTGCTCCCGAAAAAACATACCCCGCATGAGGGACCATGCATGCCAACGCCACGCTTGCTGTAGAAACTCCAGGGGCCGCGGCTTTAGGTAGCCCTTCAACAACTGCCGCAGCGCCGACAAATTGCTGCACTCGTTCGCGTAGTTCTTGCGGGTAGGCGGGGTAAAACCGGCCGGCGACAGCTGGCTGACGAATCATGTGTGGATTATGAACGACGACGCGGCGAAATTAGAAGTGGTGAGGCTTGGATGGCTTGCCGTGCATGCGTTGGGCAATATCGCTCCCAGGAGCGTGTTCCACGGTAACTTTATCGCCGTACTGGAAGCCGCCCTTGGTCAGGATCTTCACCATTTGGTCGCGCACTTGGGGAGAATAACCGAACGATTGCGATTGTTGGGGATTGTTCGGATTTCGGAGAATTATCGTGCCAGAATTGACGGAGATTACCGTTCCTTTATACTTCAGCAATTTCGTGGAGGGCTTCGGGGACTTGACGACCACAGGTTGTGACATCTGAACCTGCGCCTCTGCGGGGCGAGACGCAAGCGACACGGCGGCAACCAGCAGCACGCCCGCCAGCAACACCCGCGAATTAAGCTTCATCTTCAAGGGAGATTTTCAGCGATTTCAGGAAGCGAACATCCTGCGGCGTCAAATCAAATTTCGGCGCGGGAGCTTCCTCCTCCAACGCTTCGGAGTCAACCTGGATATGCAGCGACTCCAGGAAGCGGCGATCCTGGCGCGTGAGCCGAGCGGCATCGCCATCGCGCTTGGCGAGTCCGATGGTCGCGTCGAGCTTCAGCACAATGTCGTATCCAGCCGAACGGACGTTGGCGATGGCGCCGGTGATGCGGCCGGAATCCGCCACGGTATCGTTGATCGCGTGCCCAAGTTCGCGGAGCAACTGCCGTAGATGATCGTCGAGTTGCAAGCTCGCCTCCTTCTAGGACCCCACTCATGAAATTGTAGGGCCGCGCGCCGCGCCTGACAAGCCTGGATGTGGTGTAGCTGTTGTCTAACCTGCCAGCGCCGTGTGGCCAGGGGTGCTGTCGCATCGAATCGCCGGCTATATTACAATTCGTTGGTGAGCGTTGCGTCCATTTCCCGGCAGTCACCGGCGCAATCAGCGCGGCAACCCGCGCGGCCGCGCGGATTTTTCCGCACTTTGTGGCGGGCGATCCGGCAGTTGTTTCACGAAACTACGGGCGCGCTGTTCGCAATACTGGCTGTGGGAGCGATAAGCTCGGCGGTGCGGGCGTGGGAGAACGGCACTGCCAAATGGATCGTGGCGCTGCCTCTGGCTTACGCGATGTGGATGGGGTATTTCTCAGTGACATCATTTCGCAGCGCGCGGCGCGTTCAGTAACTCGTGCGCCTGTCCAGTTGTGCGATCCTCATGCTTCGACCCCTATGACCAAATCCAATGACAAGCCGGTCTCAGCAGTTAAGCCGGAAAGTTCCGCGCCGAAATCCGGCTCCGCGCGGAATCCTTCCGGGCTGGAACTCGATCCCCTCTACGGTCCGGAGACGCTCGCCGGTTGGGATTACGAAAATGAAGATGGATATCCAGGCGAGTTTCCCTACACGCGCGGAATTTATCCCACCATGTATCGCGGGCGGCTGTGGACCATGCGGCAGTACGCTGGATTTGGGACGGCCGCGGAATCCAACAAGCGCTATCGCTATCTCCTGAGCCAGGGTCAGGCGGGGCTTTCCGTGGCGTTCGATTTGCCCACGCAGATCGGGCTTGACTCGGATCACGCACTGGCTCAAGGCGAGGTTGGCAAAGTGGGCGTGGCCATTGATTCGCTCGAAGACATGGAAGCGCTGTTCGAGGGAATCCCGCTGGAGCGAGTTTCGACGTCTATGACCATCAACGCCACGGCTGCAATTCTGCTGGCGCTTTACGTGGCGGTTGCCAAGAAGCAAGGCGCCGACTTGCGCAAACTTTCCGGCACGGTCCAGAACGACATCCTCAAGGAATACATCGCCCGCGGCACATTCATTTATCCCGTGGGACCGGCGATGCGCATCGTGACCGATATTTTTGCCTGGTGTCGCGCCGAACTGCCTCGCTGGAACACCATTTCCATTTCCGGGTATCACATCCGGGAGGCCGGCTCCACCGCCGTGCAGGAAGTGGCATTCACGCTGGCAGACGCGATTGCCTACGTAGACGCGTCCGTGAAGGCCGGCCTGGCAGTGGATGATTTCGCCCCCCAACTTTCATTTTTCTTCAACGCGCACAATGGCTTGCTCGAAGAAATTGCGAAATATCGCGCGGCGCGGCGACTATGGGCGCACATCATGCGTGAGCGGTTTGGGGCCAAGGATCCGCGCTCGCTGTTGCTGCGATTTCATGCGCAGACCGCGGGTTCATCGCTTACGGCGCAACAGCCGGAAAATAATATTGTGCGCGTGGCGATTCAGGCGCTGGCGGCGGTGCTGGGCGGGTGCCAGTCCCTTCACACGAATGGATTGGATGAAGCGCTGGCGCTTCCGACAGAAGATTCCGCGCTGATCGCCTTGCGAACGCAGCAGATCATCGCGCACGAGACTGGAGTAGTGAATACAGTGGACCCCGTGGCCGGATCGTACGCCATCGAAAATCTCACGGACCGCATTGAGGCGGGCGCGCGCGATTATATTTCGCGGATTGACGCGGTGGGCGGAATGTTACGCGCCATTGAAACCGGCTATGTGCAGGGCGAAGTGCAGAAGGCCGCCTACGAATATCAGCAGGCGATTGAGCGCGGCCAACAAATTGTGGTCGGCGTGAACCGGTTTCTGAGCGACGAGTCGCGCGCGATTCCGACGCTGCGCCTGGATCCGGAGAACGAGCGCTCGCAGGTCTCGAGGTTGCGCGCCTTGCGCGCCCGGCGGGATGCTGCGCGCACAAAGCAGGCGCTCGATGAAGTGGAAGCTCGCGCGCGCTCCGGAGCAAACCTGATGCCCGCGATTTGCGCCGCGGTCGAGGCGCTCGCCACCGTGGGCGAAATTTCCGACGCGCTCCGCCGCGTCTTTGGGGAATACCGGGAATCGGTCGTGCTATGATTCCCGCGTATTGATGGCCAGGGCCGATGGAATGTTGGCCCGCCAATCACCACGGTTTCCGCGTCAATGCACGGATCAGGCTTCCGGCCCGGATTTTGCGACTGGCGCCACCCACAAAGGAGAATCTTAAAATGAAAAAGTTTCTATGTAGTGTTTTGCTGTGCGGCATGGCCGCTCTTCCGGCGATTTCGCAGGGAGGGGGAGCAGCGCAGACCCCTCCACCCGCAACTCCAACGGACCCACTGGCAACTTTCGTGAAGGGATCCTTCAAACAAATCAGCACCAACTTGATTGGGTCGGCCGAGCAAATGCCCGAAGAGAACTTTTCCATGAAGCTGGGGACAACTCCGGAAGTGCGTACTTTTGCCGCGATGATCGGACACGTGATCAACGCCAATTATTTCTTTTGCTCTCAGGCAAAAGGTGAAGCGGCGCCCAAAACTCCCGACTATGAACGCGATGCAACGGCACAGTCCAAAGATTCTCTGGTGAAAGGAATGCATGCAGCCATAGATTACTGCGCCAGTGCATACGACTCTTTGACCGACGCCACGGCAATGCAGATGGTGACCACACAGGGTCCCAATGGTCCAGGCCGGCCGCAACTTCGTGTGGCGATTTTGATCCGAAATGTCGGCCACAACAATGAGGAATACGGCAACCTGGTTGGTTATTTCCGGACAAAGAATCTGGTGCCCCCCTCCACGGCAGCTGCCGCAAGTGGCGGACGCCGGGGCAATTAGTTGAGCTGGGTTCTCTCCAATGCGCGGCGAGCATTCATGCTCGCCGCGCAAGATTTGTCTCACCATGCCGCCAGCTAAATCTTCCGAAGTGAAATTCCCCTGGATGAAACGGGTTCGCACCGCCGCGGACGCCGTCAAATTCCTGAACCACGTTGGCTCCTGCGTGCTCTTCCCTGTGAAAGGCGTCGCGTTGCCTTCGCTCTACTACGCAGCGGCGCGGCGGCCGGCTCTGACCTGGGACCGTTATTGCATCCTCATTTGGAAATGGAAGGATGAGTTGCCGCGGCGCAAGCGCGCCTTCTATGCGAAATACTTCAAGGGACGAGGAAGCTTCATTTCGCCGGAGATGCTGCCTTATTTTCTGGCCATGGAGGAAAGCACAGCGACAGTGGACGATTTCGACCGATATTACCAACAAGGACGCATCACGCAAGATGGCCGCGCGATATGGGCAACGCTCGCGGCCAACGGCCCGATGGCCACGCTTGAGTTGCGTCACGCCATCAATATGGAAACGAAAACGGGCAATATGCGATTCAAGAAAGCGATGCTGGAATTACAGCGGCGGCTTTTGGTCGTGCATTTTGGCGCGGAACAGGAAACTGCTGCCTGGGCTTCTGGGCGATTCGAGCTGACTGCGAGGGCATTCCCAAAACAAGTCGCCGCTGCCCGGGCCATTTCACCTGCGCGTGCGCGCGAGGCAATCGCATCCAGATACATTGCCCTCTACCACGATGCTACGCCGTTGCTGCTTGCGCGATTGTTTGGATGGTCTAAGTCAGACGCGATTTCGGCGTTGAATTCATGCCGGACTGGATTGCAAGCTTGAAACACTCATTGGCCTGCAAGTCTTGCTTCGCCCAATCGCACCGGCCGAATGAACGGAACCGCTCCCAGGAACAACGCTGCCCCGGGAATCACAATCCAATTCAGTATTGCCACTCCAAAAGCGAAGAACAATTGCCGCGGAGGCGTTGGGTGATGGCTAAAGATGGTAACTGTCAGGCCGAAAAGAAAGAGCCCAACAAATACAAGGCTTGGAAACAGAGCAGCAACGAGGCGCGCCGGGCGCCTGCCGTCGGCTCGCCGCGACAAGTAAGCCGCCAAGGCACCGATGACGGGCAACATCACCAGCCAGGGGAGGTAGATCTCCAGTCCGGCGCTTGCCACTTTCGACCCCGCATAAAGAACCCTGGGTTCGATTCCCGCCATCACCAAAAGCATTCGAGAGCCCATGGCGGCCAGCGAACATACCAGTCCGGGGACCCAGATACTTTTTGTCCGATGATTCACAAGATCCTCCTGTCGTCTAGCTTGATGAATTCTTCGAGCCAGTACGCGCCAATTGTCCACCTCGTCGAGCGTGCGCCGGATAGCTTCAGATTCGTCCAACCCTGAGGCGCGCTCCAGTTCAAAACGATCTTCAAGATGTGCGGCTAACTCGACAACGATTTCATTTTGTTGCGCAGAGGTCAGCCAACACCCGCTCAATCGCTCGAGAACCAACTTCTGCCAATCAGGCATGGGTCAGACCCTCCTGTGAGATCAAAGTGCAGAAGAAAGAATGACTCTCACGGCGCGGCGACCGAAGCATCACTGAGCATGCCCCTGTTCACGAATTTGCGAATTGCGCAGGAAGGGGAGCGCTCCGAGCAGCAAGCACGCGCAAGGAATCAAGATCCAGTTGAAGACCATTAGGGCAAAGGCGACAGGCAAGACGCCCCACGTCAAATGATGCCCCAAGACTCCTGCCACAATGATCGCGGGACAGAAAAGACTCAAGATAACGAACGCGGGAAACGAAGCGGCCGCTAGGCGTACTTTCAAATCTCCGGCGGCACTCCGGGATAGATAAGCTCCCAGTGCGCCGACAGCGGACAACACCACCAGCAAGCGCATATACATCTGCACGAATGCCAATGACCCATACATAAAGATTCTCGGCTGGAGATTGATCATGGTAATGATCGTCAGCGCCCCCATTGTCGCGGTCAGGCTCGCAAGCCCGGGAAGCCACAATGCTCTTGTTCGATAGTTCATTTGTCCCTCCTGCTGTTTTGAGCGTCGAATCCTGTGTGAGAGTTGGTGCCAATCGGCTACTTCTTTGAGCGCGAGCTCACAGGCGCCGGAATCATCCAGCCCGCGCGCGAGCCCCTCCTCAAATCGATCTTCCATGTGAGCGGCCAATTCGCGCACAGTCTCCTGATGCTGTGTCGGCGGAAGGCCGAGCCCAATGAGCTTCTCGTTTACCATCGCCGGCCAATCACGCACGGGTCACCCCCGCGAGCAGGTCCAGGGCGCGGAAAAAGGAGTGCCACTCACGGCGCAGCGGCGCGAGCTTCTTTTTCCCCGCGGGCGTCAGGCAGTAATAGCGGCGATCTCGCCCGGCGCGATTGGCTTCCCATCGGCCCTTGATCCATTCGCGCCTTTCGAGTTCGTAGAGCATGGGATAGAGAGATGCGAGATTGAATTTAAGAGCGCCGCCGGAATCCTCTTCAATGCGTTTGGCGATTTCAAAGCCATAGAGCGGCTGCTTGTCGAGCAGCGAAAGAATCGCCAGTTCGGCGCTTCCCCGGGCTATTTTCGATCGAACGCGTTTCACCATGATGAATATAGAAATCCTATATTCCCCGGAAGCGCGCAATAGTACTTTTGAACAGTGGCCTTTATGCAAAAGCCTCTTGCAAGGATTGTCGTTATTTGGCGGTGGCTATCGACGATAGGCGACGCGGCCGGCGACGATGGTCGCCATTGGCGCGCCCTTGAAGTAGCGCCCGTCGAATGGGGTGTTGCGGGACTTACTGGGCGATTCGGCGGCGTGGAACGTCCATTCCTGATCCGTGGAAAAAAGTGTAAGGTCGGCGGGCTGGCCGGCGGCAATCCGGCGCTCGATGCCAAGAACTCGGGCGGGGCCAGTGGTAAATAGCTCGACCATGCGCATCAGCTTGATGCGTCCCGTGTGGACGAGCTGTTCGAGCGCCAGCGCCAGCGCGGTTTCAAATCCAGTGATTCCAAATGGCGCCTTGTCGAACTCTACCGCTTTGCTGGCCGGCTCGTGCGGAGCGTGGTCGGTAGCGATGGCGTCCACCGTGCCATCGGCCAGTCCCTCCAGCAATGCGTCCCGATCCTCCCGAGAAGCCAGCGGCGGATTCATCTTGTAGTTGGAATCGTAAATGACGTCCTCATCAATCAGAGTGAAGTGATGCGGAGTGACTTCACAAGTGACCTGACACCCGTGCTTCCTCGACCCACGAACGAATTCCAATGAATCCTTGGTGGATAGATGTGCGATGTGCAGCCGCGCGCCCGTCAATTTCGCCAGCACACCATCGCGGATCACACAGATGGATTCCGCGGCAGAAGGCATTCCGCGCAGGCCCATTCGCACGGAAGTTTGACCTTCGCGCATCACGGCTCCGGCGGCCAGCGAGGCATCCTCGCAGTGATCAATCACGGGCAAATCGAGTGAACGGCAATAATCCATGACCTGGCGCATCAGCTTGGCGTTGGCCACAGGACGGCCGTCATCGCTGACCGCAACGATGCCGGCCTTTTTCATGGCCGCGATTTCCGCGAGCGATTCGCCCTTGCTTTCCTTGGAACAGGCGCCGATGGGCCAAACGCGCACGCTGGCTTTACGTTCGAGAATAGAGCGCGTAACCGACGCGTTGTCATTCACCGGGCGGGTGTTGGGCATGGGACAGACGGCTGTGAATCCACCCCGGGCCGCCGCGCATGTCCCCGTCTCAATCGTTTCAGAGGCTTCGCCGCCCGGCTCGCGCAAGTGGCAATGGAGATCGATAAAGCCGGGTGCCACGACCCATCCAGTCGCGTCCAGTGTTTCGCAGGTCGCACCGTTGTTCTTGGCTTGCTGCGAAATCTCAGCGGCGGGACCTGTGGCAAGAATGCGATCCCCCTCCAGAAGCACATCCTGTGGGAAATCGGTGCCGCTCACCGGGTCCACGACGTGACCGTTCTTAATCCAAAGCTTCAAAAGCCACCAACCTCGCCTATAGATCGTATTTGTGAGATCACTCTTATCAGCTCACATTCGGCCTGTAGAATCTGTTTTCATGCGCGGCGTCACTTACGTTTGGCTCCTCCGGCGGAGTGCCCATCAACAGGTAAAGCAGCGCCATGCGCACGGCCACACCATTGGTCACCTGCTCCAGCACGCAGGACTGCGGCCCGTCGGCGACGGAGGGATCAATTTCCAGGCCACGAATCATTGGGCCGGGATGCAGCACCAGCGCGCCCGGCCGTGCCATCTTCAGCCGTTCCTCCGTTAGTTGGTAGAGCATTACGTATTCATCCATCGGCAGGGCGGGTTCGTTCATGCGCTCTTGCTGCACGCGGAGAACGATGATCACATCGGCGTCGACCAGCGCCTCTTCCATGCATGACGCTCGACGAATGGAGCATCCCGGCGGGCCGATCTGCTCCAACTCGCGCGGAAGCCACATGGCCGGCCCGCAGAGCTTAAAGCGGCACCCAAATTTTCCCAGCAGGTGAATGTCGGATCGCGCCACGCGGCTGTGTTGGATGTCCCCGAGTATGGTGACGTTCAGCCCATCCATCTTGCCCAAACGGTCGCGGACGGTCAGCGCATCCAGCAGCCCCTGCGTGGGATGTTCGTGCGTGCCGTCGCCCGCGTTGATCACGGGTATTTCCAAATGCCGCGCAACGAAGTCCGCGGCACCCGAGCTGCTGTGGCGCATCACGATGCAATCGGGCTTCATGGCATCCAGCGTGTGAACGGTGTCGAGAAGCGATTCGCCCTTTTTCAGGCTGGAAGACTCCGCCTGCAGGTTCATGCTGTCCGCACCCAG
>Ga0070733_10000292_pt1 | contig 42644 bp, 39 predicted proteins | sample Coa_R1_9_FD_66450 | JGI IMG/M metagenome (GOLD analysis project Ga0070733, IMG submission 66450) | Surface soil microbial communities from Centralia Pennsylvania, which are recovering from an underground coalmine fire - Coalmine... | ecosystem: Environmental > Terrestrial > Soil > Unclassified ... | reverse complement strand
TACACCCTGACTGCGATCAATGCCGCGGGTCAGACTACTTCGACTGCAACCGTGACCGTGAGCACAGCGAGCAAGCCGGTCATTCATTCCTTTGGTGCAAGTCCCTCGACCATTTCATCGGGGTCGAGCAGTTCTCTGAACTGGAACGTCACGGGCGCGGCCAGCATCGCGATCACTCCGGGATCTTTCACTTCGACGTCAGCGACAGGCGCAACCAGCGTGAGTCCGACCCAGACCACGACGTACACGCTTACCGCGACGAACGGTTCGGGTTCAAGCACGGCTACCGTGAAGGTTACTGTGACGTCCTCCAGTGGTCCGCTTGCGATCAGTACAACTTCGTGTCCAGGCGGAACTCAAGGATCGGAATATGCAGGCTGCACCATCGTGGCCAGCGGTGGCGCTCCGCCGTATGCCTATTCCGTCAGCACCAGCGCGAACTTCCCGCCGTTGCCCGAGGGCATGTCGCTGGACCCGTCAACCGGAAATATAACCAGCGCATTGATTGGCGCTCAGGGAACTTATGTCCCCGAGATTGTCGTCACCGATTCCAGCAATGCGAAAGCGACGCAGCAGATCAGCTTTGCCATCGACGGCAACAGCGCATTCCTCGCGAATATTTTCCCCTCCAATTCAATCTTTCATCACCGCGTGGACGCCGCCACCACCAGCCTTCCCGTGGACACTTCTCCGGCGGCGCCGATCTACAGCGGCTACTTGTCCGCGACCATCAAGCCGTTTTTCGGCAACAACTCGAACGCGCCTTTCCCCAACGGAATCCCCGCCATTGAAGTTCCCTATAACCAGGCTGACGTAGCGGTGAGCACGACTGTTTATCAGTCCTACTTTACTTCGGGGCCCATCCCCGCATACGCTCCGGTCGAGGGCACCAGCAACTCTACCGGAGATCGTCATGTGCTGGTCTATCTCGAAGCCGGGGGAGGGAACAATCCCGCGCTTTATGAGATGTGGCAGGGAATCTATGAGGGCGGGCCCTGGACCGATTCCTCCAACGCTCTGTGGCCCAACGCTTCATCGAACAACTTGACGCCGCAGGGCCAGGGAACCTCCGACGCAGCCGGGCTCCCGGTGGCCCCGCTGCTCGCTAATGCGGATGAAGTCATCGGCACCGGCACGCCCACTTCGCCGAATGGAACCATCCAGCATCCCATTCGCTTCACGCTCAACCACATGCTGAACTACTGGGTATGGCCGGCCACAGAAACTGCAGGCGTCGGCAGTTGCACGCAGAGCGGAGGCGGGACAATTCCGACTGAGTCAGAAATTTCGCAGTCGTCGCCTCCGTCCAGTTGCAGCATGACCGGTCCGGCCGGAGAGATTTATCGGCTCAAGGCCTCCGTAACCACTCCGACTTGCGCGGCCGGCAGTCCCCAGGCCGCGATCATCATTACGGCTTTCCGGGACTATGGGATCATCCTGGCCGACAATGGCGACAGCGGCGGATTGATCGGAACTCCTGATGCCCGCTGGGATGATAACGATCTCTCTTGTCTCACCAGCCTCACGCTCGCCGACTTTGAACCCGTCAACGTCTCCGGCCTGATGGTGAGCAACGACAGCGGCCAGACCAGTCACTAGCCTGGTTTGAAAGAATCTCCTTCGTTCGGCTCAAGGCCGATAGGTGACCCGGAATCCCGAGCGAAAACAGGCCTCTCGCCGTCGAGACAATACAGAAACGCTGTTCGCATTTCGTAACACAAATGAAATTCCCGCAGCAGAAATCGAGCATTCGTCGAGAATGGGGCCAATCAATGAGGGGGGAGAGGGGTGAACTCTGACAACTGCCCGAACTGCGGCGGTAGTGGATATGTCGCGAGACCGGTGGAACTGAATGGCAAGTCCGACGGGGTCGCGTTTATCCGCATGAAGTGTCCGATCTGCGCGGGCAGTGGTAAGAAGCGCCCGATCCCGCCTACTACCGTGGGCTGACCGCACAGCCTGCGGTGCTTGCGAAAACGTTCCCGGCCGGATTGTCCACTTCGCCTCTAAACGAAGGATGGTCCGGTCGGACGTTTATCCGACTCCAGCTCTAACCTCTTTCCAAATGAAATCTTTTCGAACCAGGTAGGAATTCAGGCGATCCCTGCGGCTTTGACTCGAGGACGGCGGTTCGGCGCGGCTTCCACACGATTTCTCCCGTTCGCTTTGGCCTGATAAAGCGCCCTATCGGCCGCTTCCAGGATTGTCTCAGGGGCGGACTTCTCGCCGGAGGATGAGGCTACGCCGATACTAATCGTCACCGATAGCTGGGCGACGCTGGCTTGGGAAAGCTTGCGAATCGCGTGTCCGGTGCGCGGACGGCGGCCGCGAGCCGCGCGCCGGTCCGGGCCACGGGGAGTCTGGCGACGCTCCCCGCTCCGTTGATGAAATTCCGCAGAGGCCACGGCACGGCGACGGGCCTCCAAGTGTTCAAGAACCTCGGCCGAGCTTTTTCCGGGAAAGAGGAAAGTGAATTCCTCGCCGCCACAGCGGAAGGCCTGGCCTCCACCAGTAACTTGAGCCAACTGTGAGGCAACCAGTCGCAGCACCTGGTCGCCGGTATCGTGGCCGTAGGTGTCGTTGAACTGCTTGAAGTGATCAATGTCCGCCACGGCAATGCAATAAGGATGATGCAGGTGAAGGATCGCATCATTGAAGGCACGACGCGACGGCAGCCCGGTAAGTTCGTCGTGGTAGGCCAGTAGATAAGAGTTCTCCACGATCGCGGCAGCCAGGATGAATCCTCCGGTTGCCGCATAGGCAATCGAGGAGCGCGGAGATGCAGCAGTGTGTAGTGTCAAAAAGAACGAAACCAGCGACCAGAACAGAGCGTGGTCCGCAGGTTTGCCGGTAAACAGAGCTCGGCCTAACAAGAGCAGGCCACAGGCCGACAGGGTCACAACCGCATAGAGGGGAAGGGGGACATCCAAGGCTACAAGGTGGTGAGCACGGAGCGGCAGAGTGGGTGCATCCGCGGCCGCCCGGCCGAGCACCATGACGAGGATGGCCTCAACAAATAAACCGAGACCCATCGGAGCCATCGAAGTGATAGAGAACCCGCGTTCGTGCATCCAGGCAATGGCCAGCAAACTGAGCGGCAGCATGACGGCGAGCGCGTGCAGAACCGCAATTCCGGCTGCTCCGCGGGTGGGGCCCAGGAGCAGCGGCGCCTGCTGAGCCAGAAATAAGGTCAGGAGCGCGAGGAATATCCGGCTGGAGTGGAACCGCCAGGCCAAGAACATCCCGCAGAAAAAGCCGCTGTAGTCGAGAAACGTCAGGGCGGGAAGCGGCAGTGTGAGCCAGCCAGCTTGCAGAACCAGGAACACAACCAGCAGGAGGAGGCCGCCCGGCACCGCCAGCTTTTTGATTCGGTTGCGATTCCTTAGGGACAACCCCATTCTCCAGGCAGGCGTGCGCCTCCTTATTATGCAGAGGCCCGCGGGGAGGGCGGAATTGGCGGGGGAGGTACCGGCAGTTCCACACTGAAACTCCCGCCCATTCGCGGAAGCACACACCTTCGTGCTCCCCCGGTTTCGGTTCCAGATATGCCTCCTCTTATTAAAATCGGCCTGTGTGATCCGCGCCTAATCGCTCCATGAAAACCAGCTTTGCGAGTCGCGGACATGCCGGCAAGGGAGCTATCCGGTTCTGATTATGAAGATTCTGATCGCCGAAGATGACGAGGCTTTGGCCCGTTTTGTGGGCAAGGGCCTCGAAGGAGAGTCGCACCTGGTGGACGTGTCGCCGGACGGGGAACGGGCGCGCGCCGCAATTTCAGAAAACGAGTATGACCTGGTCATTCTCGATCTGAATCTGCCCAAGCTTGACGGCGTCAGCGTGCTGCGTCAAGTGCGCCTGGAAAAACCCAGCCTGCCCGTGCTGGTGCTAACCCAGCGCACGCGGGTCGAAGACCGGGTGCAGTGTCTCGACACCGGGGCCGACGATTATCTGGCCAAGCCTTTTTCCTTCAGCGAACTGTCGGCGCGGATCCGCGCCCTGGTGCGGCGCAGCCATCTCCCCTCCGAGTCGCTGCTCAGCGTGGGCGACCTCCGGCTGGACCGGGTGGCCCGCCGGGTAGAGCGCGCTGGGCGCCGGATTGAGCTGACCACCAAGGAATTTTCCCTGCTCGAGTACCTCATGCGCAATGCCGGACGCCGGGTCACTCGCTCTATGATCATCGAGCATGTGTGGAATCTGACTTTCGACACCACCACCAATGTGGTGGACGTTTACATCAACTATTCCTCGGCACAAGTAGATCAGCGCAAGGTCGGCAAGCTCGCGCTCGCGATTCAGGTCGCCTTTCAGGAGCTCGGGGTTTTTCCCTCCTCCAACACCCAGATCCCTCTCGACAACGCTGATCCGATGCCGTTCAGCACGGTGCAGACCGTCGCGAACGCCAAACGAAATACCGACCTCAGCCGCATTTCCTCTTCGCCCAACCGGCTGCCCGGCACCGGCGAAGATGATGCCGATCTCTCCACTCTCCAACAGCAACTCGAGCAGGCCTTGCAGAGTGAACTCGCCGCTCATGCGATAGCGCTGCATCGTGAGGTCGAGGGACTGGTCATCAGCCTGCGCGAGTTTGGTTTCTTTGATAGCGGCTCCGCCTCGCTCAAACCGGCGGCTTTGCCGGCTCTCGATCGGATCGCCTCGATCCTTGCCATCCGCACCTGCCGCCTGCGCATCGAGGGGCACACCGACAACGTACCGATTCACAGCTCGCAGATTGCATCTAACTGGGAACTCTCCACCGCGCGCTCGACCGAACTGGTCCGGCTCCTGATTCAGCGCTACCACTTCCCGCCCGATCGGCTTTCGGCCTCGGGCTACGCTGAATTTCACCCCATTGCCAGCAATACGACGCCGCAGGGACGCGCCCAGAACCGGCGCGTGGACATTGTCGTCTTGAGCAACGTTGTCAGCAATCACACGACCGGTGATGCTTCTCCGCAGTTGAGCCACGCGAAACCTTCGCCAGGGCGTCCGTAGTCTTCCTGCCAGCAAAGTTAAAGGCCTGCAACCACAGTGCCGATAGAGAAAGTGCTCCCCTAGCGATGCGTGCCCGTGGGTTTGAACCGCGACGTCTCTTCCCGATGAATAACAGCCGTCACCAGGTTTGAGGGGTTTCGGATGAATCACACCACCGCCGGAACCGCCCTCGCGCTGGAGAACCCTCCGCCGTCCGAACTGGTGCAGATTCGCGATCTTATTTATCAGGTCGCCGGCATCTTTCATCCTGACAATAAGCTTGGCCTTCTGTTCGACCGGTGCTCCCGGCGGATGAAGGTGTTGAAATGCGGCTCCCTGGCGGAATATCTCGATTGCCTGGTGGCCCGGCCCACCCGCCAGACTGAGCTGACGGCTCTGCTGAACGAAATTACCATCGGCGAAACCTGTTTCTTCCGCAATCTGGCACAGCTCGAAGCTTTTCGCGATGTGGTTCTGCCCAGAATGCTCGAAGCGCGCAGCCGGGCCTCCAGCCGCCGCCTTCGCATCTGGAGCGCCGGCTGCTCGACCGGCGAAGAGCCATACACGCTGCGCATGCTTCTGCTCGAAGAGTCCCAGCGTCTGCTCAAGAACTGGAGCTTCGAAATACTGGCCACGGATCTCAACGAGCGTTCGCTCGCCCACGCGCGCGCCGGCATTTTCGGCAGTCACAGCACTCGGCGGCTCGCCCAGCCTTACCGCGACCGCTACTTCATCCCGGCCGGAGAGAAGCTTCAACTCAAGGCTTCGGTTCGAACCGGGCTGAATTTCAGTCGGCTCAATCTTTTCGATGACGCGCGTATGGCGTACATGAAACCGGTAGACGCCATCTTCTGCTGCAACGTCCTGATCTACTTCGATCTCAGGTCCAAGCGCCGAGTGCTCGAACACTTCCATAAGAATCTATTGCCTCACGGATATCTTTTTCTTGGTCAATCCGAGTCGCTCTACAAGGTCAGCAATGAGTTTCGGCTGGTGCACTTGCCGGGGACAACCGCCTACATCAAAGCGGATCGCCCTCAAGCCGCGGGAAGGCAGGGGTTATGAATTCAGCGTCGAAGAAAGCAGGGCTTCTCAAAACGCTCGACGGGCTGGAGAAAATCCCGACCATCCCCGCAGCGCTTGCTCCACTCCTCAATTACCTGCAGGAGCCGGCCGAAGACATTGATATGCAGAAAGTCGCCAACCTGATCAGCCGCGACGAATCGTTGGCCGCACAGTGTCTCCGCATGGCTAACAGCCCTTTGTTCGGACATTCGAAGAAAATGGACTCGCTGCGGAACGCGGTCCTTGGCCTCGGCTTTGAACGCATCAGCGCGATCGCCATGTCATGCGGCATTCTCAACATACTGCCGCCCGACCGGGGCATTGATCCCGTCGCCTTTTGGGAGCACTCTTTGGGCTGCGCTTTGGTCTCGCGCCATTTCGCCAGAAGAATTTCTTTTCCTGATCCCGGCAAGGCCTACCTTGCAGGCCTGCTCCACGATTTGGGATTCGTGATCAATCTATCGGCGCTGCCCCGAGAGTTCTGCGCGGCTTATGAATTTGCCCGACACGCCGGAGTTCCCCTGCACGAGGCCGAGCAATCCTTGCTGGGTTTCACTCACTGCGACAGCGGGCGCTGGCTGGCCGAGCGCTGGCAGCTGTCTCCGGAATTGATCGAAGTCGTGGGATTGCATCACTCGCCGGAAGAACCCCGGGTGCATGCCGGTCTGGTCGCGCTGGTTGAAGTCAGCGATCAGTTATGCCGGGTGGGCGGCTTGAACTACGGTTATGTGGAAAAACGCGAGGTCAACTTCTCCGGCCAGAGTGCCGTCGCTGTGCTGGCTCAACAATGCCATGAACTCGATGACTTCGATTGGGCGCGACTGACTTTCGAACTCGACTCCTGCATGAACGAAGTACGTACGCTGGTTCACGCCATCTACCGCCCCTGAAACCTCCGCCCGAGCCTTCCCGGAGGGCTTTTAGCTTTTGGCCGCCGCGGTCCTCATTGCGATTGATCGCGGTCTGGGACTGAGCCGTTCACGAGGTTTGTGCTCTCGCCGCCGACTTCGGATCGCGCGCCAGCGCCTGCTCAACTTCGGCAAGAAGAGTCCGGGTGGAGAAGGGTTTGGCCAGACACTGCCATTCGCTCTCGCTTCGCATCTGCTCGGGGTAGCCTGAAATCAGCAGAACGCGCAGATTCGGATCGTTCCGGCTCAACCGCCATGCGAAGGTTCGCCCGTTCTCGCCGGGGAGAACTATATCGGCGACCAGCAGGTCGAACGCGCTCGCACGTTCGCCGTGCATCTGAGCCGCCTCGTGCGTGTCCTTAGCCACCAGCACCTCATAACCTGCAGCCCTTAACACTGCCGCCGCCGCGGCGCGGACGAAACCCTCATCCTCGACAAGCAGAATCGTCTTTCGCTGTAGCGTCGCCATGTCATGGACCGCCTGAGTAAACAAGACTTCGGCAGCGCCCCCAGCATTTCCTGAGCTTCCTGTATCCGTAGATCTTTCAGGCCACGGCACGGTGTCCATTCTTTACCACGCTATATGCAAGTTGAATGCATTCGCTTTGCCATTTGCGTTGGTTGTGTGGTTCAGAGGAAAGATAGGGAAAGACGAAAACAAAGACAGGACTTGTTCAGATCGAGCTTCGCCCCTCGGCAAGGGAATGAGCATCTCTTCCCGATTCCGGAATCCGAAAGAAGCAGCTTTGATCCAATTCGGAATCGAGGCGCGAACGCGACCTCACATTACTTTGGGCTAGTCAGAATCGTGCCCTCGGGATCCAGCACGATCTTGTGCGTTCCTGCAGGCGCGGCAATCCGGAAGGACGATTCCGCTCCGTCAGCAAATACACGCCCCAGCAGGACCGGCCTTCGTCCCGCCACGACACCATAGACGGGCACTGACGTCACGAGATCCTTTGGGGCTTCGTGCTGCAGGATGTTTGCAGTCACCTCCACACCCGCACCCTTCGGCGTCATCGTGACGTTCTTCAATTCGAGCTTCGGCATGCTGGTTCCGTTAATCCAACCGTCCAGGAACCAGTCCAGCGATTTCTTTCGTTCGTAGCGCAAGGAGGGCGGAAGCTCTTCTTCGAAAACCCCCAGCAGATCGCTGGTGCTGATGTCCTTACCCTGATACTTTTCGCGCAATCTCCGCAGCGCCCGCACGAAGGGTTCATCTACGGCGGATTCTCCGCGGCCCTCACCGCGCGGCGTCGAATCCTTCAGCATCGTCCGTAGCATGTGAAAGAGCCAGGTCCCGCGGCCATACATGATCGCCTCGTACCCCTCTGGAAAGCGCGAGGAGAGCAGCCGGGATCCAAGTGTCACAGGACCCGCATCCATGGGGGCGACCTCCGACTTATCCTTAATGAGCAACTCCTGGCGGTACGCCTCCATGATCTGGCGGAATCCTTGCGGATTTTTTTCCTGCAGCATCATCAGAGCGCAATAGTTGGCCAAGCCTTCCGACATCCACTGATCGCGATAACTCTTCCACCCGACCAGATCACCCCACCACTGATGAGCCGTCTCGTGCGCAGGAATGGATTGCTGAATCAGAATCTTGGCTGGGCTGAAATGCATCTGCTCGCGGTCGGTGTCGCTCAGGAAGGCGTACGAGGAAAGAAAGATCAGGCCCGGCCAGCCCTGGCTATCGCGCCCAGGCATCTGGGTAAGAGCAAGACTGCCGTAGGGATAAGGTCCAAAGCGCTCGGAGTAGTAACGGATCGCCCGTGCCGCCGCCTCGCCGACGGCCGCCGCATTTTGTGCGGGTGAAGGACGCGTGGTGGCAACCGCCTTCTGCGGACGCCGCACGATATCGGAAGGAGTGGGCTCTTCAGTTTGAACCACCGGCAGCGGGAACTCCCGCTCCAGCCCGGGCGTGGCATAGGTCTCCACCGTCACATCCCCCGCCTGCGTCTTGACCGCCCGGTATTTGCCGAGATTGAACCCCGCTACCGGCAGAGGCCGCTCCGAGGCCCAGCGTGAAACTTCCATGCCAGCATTCCCCGCCTCCTGCGAAAGGAGGCGTCCCGTCGCCACCAGAGTCCAGTCCTGCGGATAAGCGAATTGCAATTCGTAGTCCGCCATGGCCAGGCCGCGATTCGGATACCAGGTGCCCCGGGCGCCTACGTACAGGAGACCGTTGCCCGCCTCGGCTAGAACTTCGCCCCCGTAGACGAAGTCCAACTCCATCTTCTGGCCGGTGCGCGCCGCTTCCGGAAGAATCACCACAACCAGATCGTTCCCGCGCCGCGACAGCTGCGTGCCTTCCACGGCTGGGTTGTGAATGAACTCGACCGGCTTTCCATCAAGAGTCACTTTCTCAATCTCGAGGAACCTCGACAACTCGAACAGCATCGCGCGCTCGCCGCCTTCCTTCACCTCGACCGCGAGCTTGGCTTCCGAACGAATCTGCTTGGGGGGACGCACCTCGGTCGTGATCCCGAAGCGCCCGACACACGCCCAATCATCCGGGGGCGCATCCGTCGAGCTTGGTCCACTGGCCAGAGCATGTGGTCCGGTCGCAAATTCCGCCCACACATCGTAGTATGTGGTTCCGTTGGCCGCGGTCTTCAACTGGCCGATCTGAACCTGTTCCGCCGCCGTGGAATCGTAGTAGACGTCGAAGATTCCCCGCGTAGCGCCCTGTAGCCGAGCGTGCAGAAAACGGTCTTCCTCGCGACCACGCGGAATCGTGCCCTCGGCTCGAGGACCCCCGCCCGACGCGGGCAGCAACCGGCTGAAGCTCACCAGCAGCCGCATGGCATCACCCTGGGCCAGATTCTTCGCGGTAACCGTCCAGTGCGCTAGAAATGCCTGCGGATCAGTCTCCCTGTCTTCTTGGTCCGGTTCGTCCTCATCCGTTTTCCGGGGATCTTGAGGGGCGGATGCTGTCGGCGGCGAGATTTTCAGAGCGCGCAGGTTGGGCGCAAGTTCTGAAACCGTATCGTCGTTGAAGCGAAAATATGCGGTGGCAAAGCGCTCTTCCAGAATCGCCATGCCAGTGAACAAACCCAGAGAGCGGCGCTCTACTTCGTCGGGCGGAGTAAGCAGGATCTCTCCGTCGCCCTCAAAAAAAGCCCCGGTGACGTGTCCCATCACGTCTTCGGTGAAGGCGATGGTGCCGTCCTCCAGCGTGATGTGAAAAGCGGGACGATCGATTGCCGCCTCGCGGACTCGATAAACCCTGGACGGATCGAGCGTGACTTGTCCCAGCTGCAGGTAAAGGGCTTCGGCGGCGTCGGTGCCTGTCTTCGCCGGAGCTTGAGGACTTGATTGACCCATGCCCTGAGTCGAGGATTGCCCCGAGCATTGCACCGCACAATGAGCGACGAAAGCGCCCAGCACGACAACTGCTGTCACTCGGCTTAGCGGACAACAGAATTTCATTAGTACCTTCGTCACCTCGAAGTCACGTCTCCCGTTGCTAGAATGCGCCTGAATGCGGCCCCGTGTCATCATTCTCGCTGGACTGTTGGCTCTGGCTCCGTTGGCCGCTTCCGCCGACACCATCCACCTCAAGAATGGCCGCAGCATCGTGGCCGACCAGGTCCGCGAAAGCGGCAGCCACTACGAATATTCAATCGGGGACAACACCTACGCCATCCCGAAAGCTGCCGTTGATCACATAGATGCAGGCGGGATGCCATCAAGTTCGCCGGCCGTCTCCGCCATGCCTGACCTTCCCGCCTTTTCACCGGTCACCCGTCTGGCCGAGGATAGCTCGGTCTACGCCGCCCTGGTGAAGGACGACAAAGTGAATGCCGACGTTTTGTCAGGTATCGAGAGCAAGGGCAACGCCGAAGTCAGCGCGACGGCAAATTTTATCGCCGGCAAGTTCGAATTCGACCACGGCAACATCGCCCAATCGCGCCAGTATTTTGAGAGCGCCCTGCGCTTCCAGCCGGAAAATTCCACCATTCTCGTCTATTACTCAGCCCTGCTGATTCGGACCGGCAACGCCTCTCAAGCCTTGACCTATGCGCAGCGAGCCGTTGCCGCCGCGCCCAGCTCACCCGATGCCCTAACTATGCTCGGCTATGCCGAATTCGCTTCCGATCGCACCAAAGAGGCGATTGCATCCTGGAACAAGTCGCTCGAGTTGCGCCCCGATCCCGCGGTGAAACAGCTCCTCGCCAAAGCCCAGCGCGAGCAGAGTGTAGAGTCGCAGTTCTCCCAGGGCGAAAGCTCACACTTTGTCCTGCACTACGAGGGCCATCAGACTTCCGAAGCATTCCGCGCCCAGGTGATCGCGGCCCTGGAATCCGACTACGATGATCTCGCCCGCGACCTCGGCACCCCTCCCCGCGACAACATCCTCGTGACGCTTTACACCGAGCAGGCTTTCTTCGACGTCACCGATGCGCCCAGCTGGTCCGGCGCTATGAACGATGGCAAGCTGCGTATTCCGGTGAACGGGCTCACCACGGTTACGCCCGAACTCGCCCGCGTCCTGAAGCACGAGCTGGCCCACTCCTTCATCAACCAGCTTTCCGGCGGACGCTGCCCACCCTGGCTGCACGAGGGCATCGCCCAGCTGCTCGAACCCAAGAGCCTCGGTGGCGACGGCCATCAGCTCGCCGTACTGTTCAAGACACAGCAGAACATCCCCTTAAACGCTCTCGAAGGCAGTTTCCTCAATTTCTCCGGCGGCGCCGCCTACCTGGCTTATGCCGAATCACTGGCGGCCGTCTCTTACATCAACGATTCTTACGGGATGGGGGACATTCAGCGTATTTTGCAGCGCCTGAGCCAGGGCAGCTCGACTGAAGCCGCGCTTCGCGCCACGATCCACTCCGATTACGGACAACTTGAGTCCGATCTGGCCCGCTACCTCGCCGACCATTACGGCGACTAATCCCCGCCCTAGCCTGCCGTTTGCCCGAAGTTCATCGCCTGTGCTAGCTTCGATTCTCTTGGCGCGTGCTCATGGTTTCCCTCTTTCGTCCCCGGTCCTCGAAGCCCATTCCGGTGGTTGAGCCGGACGCCACCGCGTTTCCCAAGATTCAAGGCGCCGATCTTGCGGCTGCGTTTGCCGGTCAGCGCATCGCCGGCGATTTCTACGACTCTCTGCGCGTCAGCCCGGAGCGCGTCCTTTTCGGCCTGCTTGACGTCGCCGGCCGCCGCGATGAAATCGGAGACCTGCTCTCCGCCGCACAGCAGACCTTTCGATCGTCCGGCGCCAAGCTCTTTGCCGCGCCCGACATCAACGAATCCGATGTCATGACCGAACTCAGCCTCGACATAAATCGCGCTCTCATCGAGGCTTCGAAGGGCGTAGCCTCTTGCCCGGCCTTCATCGCCTGTTATCACGAAAAATTTGGCACGCTCTGTTACGCCAATGGCGGCCACACCCCCGGACTGCTTCGCGACCCGAGCGGCATCACCGAGTTGGCCTCCACCGGCCTGCCTCTGGGACTGTTTTCCCACGCCACCGCCGAGGCGCCAACGGTCGCGATGGAGGAGGACTCAGTCTTATTGTTGGTTTCCCGCGGCGTGGTAGAGTGCGGCGCAGGCACCGAGGAGTTCGGCCTGGATCGGATCAAAACCTTCCTGCAGAATTCCAAGGCCCAGAGCGCTCAGGAGCTGTGTTCCTCCCTGCTGGGCAGCGCTGGGGCGTTTTGCCAGGGTGCACCCATGCGCGACGACCGCACCTGTCTGGCCCTGATGCGTACCGCTTGAGCCCTCCGGACAAACTCTGCCTCGTCCGCAGCGTCTAAGCGGGAGGACAAGTTGAGGACCTTGACCCGGCCGAACCTGCCGGAGAAGCGGTAGAATGTAAGATCGCATCTGAAAGCGCCGCCCGGCCGCTCCCGCCGCGGCGCCTGGACAAATCCTATGAAAAAGCTTTGCCTGCTGCTGATCGCGATGCTTTGCCCCCTGCTCGCCGCCGGACAGGTGGTCGAGGAAATCGTCGCCCGCGTCAACAATCAGATCATTACGCACTCCGAATTCGATCGCAGCAAGGACCAGCTGCGCGACGAAGTCAAGCAGCAGGATCCCACAAACGCCGACAAGCTCTACAACGAGCGCGAAAAGGACGTGCTGCGCGACCTGATTGATCAGCAACTCCTCATCGAGAAGGGCAAAGACCTCAGCATCAACGGCGACACGGATCTGATCAAGCGTCTCGACCAAATGCGCAAGGACATGAAGCTTGACTCCCTCGAAGATCTGGAAAAAGAGGCCACCAAGCAGGGTATCTCCTGGGAAGATTTCAAGCAGAACATGCGCAACCAGATCATCACCCAGAAAGTCATCGGTGAAGAAGTCGGCCAGCACCTGAGCGTAAGCAAAGACGAAGAGGAGCAGTTCTACGAAGCCCACAAGAGCGAGATGCAGCAGCCTGAGTCCATTCGGCTCAGCGAGATTCTGGTCACGCCGAAGTTCCCAACCCCGCCTGCGGGGTCAGCGTCTCCATCCGGCACCCCGCCCGCCCCGGACGAAGCCACTCAAGCCGCCGCTCTCGCCGCCGCCCAGGTCAAGGCTGACGATCTCCTGAAGCAAATCAAGAGCGGCGCCTCGTTCGAGGACATCGCCAAGAAATATTCCGACGGTCCCTCGGCCGCCGACGGCGGCATGCTCGGCGTTTTCGAGCGCGGCAAGCTGGCTAAGGAACTCGAAGACCGCACCTTTGCCATGAAAGCCGGCGATGTCACCGACGTCATCCGCGTCAAGCAGGGCTACGCGATTTTGAAAGTAGACGATCACCAGATGGCCGGTCTCCCGACCCTGAAGGAAGCGCTGCCGAGAGTCCAGGACGCCCTCTACTACCAGAAGCTGCAGCCGGCGCTGCGCGCCTATCTCACCAAGCTACGAGAAGAAGCCTACATTGATATCAAGCCGGGATTCGTTGATACCGGCGCTAGCCCCAATCAAACCAAGCCCGTGGAAACCGCGTCCGCCAAGGAATCCGACGCGAAGAAGCTGGCCAAAAAGAAGAAAAAGAAGCTCGGTGTCCTCTAGCGCTTCGGGTCGCGTTTATACTCAAGACGCACACCCATGAAAGATTTCTACATCGGGGATTGCTCCACCCACGAAAACAAGGTCATTACGTCTTCTTTCGTGGTTGTCACCAAACAGATCAAGCCCAAGAAGACCGGCGAGCCCTATCTCGCGCTCACGCTAGGCGACCGCAGCGGCCAGATCGAAGCCAAGATGTGGGATAACGTCGAGGAAGTCCTCGACGCCTTCGAGCAGGATGACTTTCTCAAGATCAAGGGGCTGATCAACAAATACAAGCAGCGCTTCCAGCTGACCATCCACAAGCTGCGCAAGCTTGGCGAGTCCGAAATTGACTTCTCCGACTACCTGCCCAAGACCACCAAGGACATTGACGAACTCTGGCGCACGGTCCGCGACACGGTCGCAACCTTTCAGAATCCGCATCTGAAGACGCTGGTCCAGGCTTTCATGGCCGATCCCGAAATCGCCGCCGCCTATCGCAATGCTCCTGCTGCCAAGACGCTGCATCATGCCTACATCGGCGGCCTGCTCGATCACGTAGTCTCCCTCTTCCGCTCCTGCGACCTGATGTGCCAGAACTATCCGCAGGTCAACCGCGACCTTCTGCTTACCGGCGCCTTCCTGCACGACATCGGCAAGATTCACGAACTCGCATACAACCGTTCGTTCTCCTACACCACCAAGGGCCAGCTTCTGGGACACATGATCATCGAACTCGAAATGCTGCAGGCCAAGGTGGCCGCCATTCCTGGTTTTCCGGACGAACTCAAGACGCTGGTCGAGCACTTGATCATCAGCCATCACGGCCAATATGAGTTCGGCTCGCCCAAGCTGCCCATGTTTCCCGAGGCGCTCATGCTGCACTATCTCGACGACCTCGATTCGAAGATGGAAGCCATGCGGGCCCAGTTCGAACGCGACTCTTCCCTCGACGGCCCCTGGACCAGCTACAACTCGTCGCTCGGCCGTCCTCTGCTCAACAGCGAGCGTTTTCTTTCCCCGAAAAAAACTTCCTCCGCGAAAGAACCAGAAGCATCGGACTCTTCGGCGCAGGAAACTGAAACAGAAGAAATCCCGATCTTGCCCGGCCTCGAACCGCGGCAATAAAGCAAAATCTCGCCCACCATGCTCGACTTCAATCGCTTCGAAATTCTCACCTTCGACTGCTACGGCACGCTGATTGACTGGGAAACCGGTCTGCTGGCGGCGCTCCATCGCATTCTCTCGGCGCACGAAAAAAACGTTGATGATGCGACGATTCTCAAACTGTACGGCGACTTCGAGCAGCGCGCCGAGCACGGCGAGTTTCATCCCTATCGTCAGGTTCTCGAAACCGTTGTGCGCAACTTTGGCGAGCAATTCGATTTCACTCCGACTCCCGGGCAGTCTCGCTCTCTGCCGGATTCTCTGGCCACTTGGAAACCATGGCCCGACACGGTCGCCGCTCTGCGCCGCCTCAAATCCCGCTTCCGTCTCGCCATCCTTTCCAATGTGGACGACGATCTTTTCACCGCCACTCGCCCTAAGCTGGGTGTGGAGTTCGATGAAGTCGTCACCGCCCAGCAGGCGCAGGCTTACAAGCCCTCGCTGAAGATTTTTGAACTCGCGATCAGCCGGGTGAAAACGCCGGCGCACCGCATTCTGCACGTGGGCCAGAGCGTTTACCACGACGTAATCCCAGCCCAGTCGCTCGGTCTGGCCACGGTGTGGGTGAATCGGCCTTCGGCGCGGCCCGGAGTTGGAGCCGTGAAGGCCGCCGAGGCGCGTCCCGATCTGATAGTGACGAGCCTCGCGGAGCTCGCCGCCTCCGCGACTGAACGCCGGTAGGATTTAGGATTGCACAGCTAGAAATTTGCCGTCCGCTTCGTCACCTGCCGCTGCACCGCCCATAGGACCAGTTCGGCCCGGTTGTGTATGCCCAGCTTGCGCATGAGATTGAACTTGTGGGCGTCCACGGTCTTCACGCTCAGACCCAGGATTTCCGCAACCGACCGCACCGTTCTTCCCTCAGCCAGCAGCTCGAGGACTTGGGTTTCTCTCGCCGTGAGTCCTCTTTTTCTCGGTGGGACCGCATCCCCGGTGCCTGGCATTTCCTGAACGTTCCCGCGCGGAGCATGAGCCCGCCGCACCATTTCCACGAGCTGCTCGGCTGAGGTCTGCCGCGCGGGGAAGGTGTGCTGGTCGCAATCGCCTGTCTGCATGCTGAGAAACAGGACTTTGCTGCTTGGGGATTCCCGCAGAATCAGTTTTTCCGCCAGTTCGGCCGTGCAGGTGAAGCTGCCCGCGCCGGCGATCACGATTTCTGGCCGGTGTTCAAAGACTCGTTGCAGGGCCTCGGCCGCCGTTCCGGCCTCAGCCACCACTTCAATGCCCGGTTCGTCTTCGAGAAGACGGCGCAGTCCCTGGCGCAGCAACACGTGGTCATGCACCAGAATGCATCGAATCGGATTCGTACCTGCTAATTTTTCTCTTTGGATCTGTGCGGGGGACACACAGCTCCTCCTTGTCCTGGCCAGAATTGTGATGCAGCGCTGGCTCGTTTGAGCCCAAGACGAAAGGACAAAACCTTACCCACAATTGTAACCTCTTTCCCACCTCCGCAACCTGTGAAAATCGGCCACTGGTGCCTCTTTTGGGCCGGGGGAGCCTTTCGACTCTGATCGTCCACATTGAATTGCACCATCGCGAACCGCGGAGGAGTTGAGATCCTCCGCGGCTCAAACTGTTCCGGCCTCGAGGGTTTCTGATACGCTTCTCTACTTCCAAGGAGGCAGCTATGAATAAGGCTCTCTTACGCCGTACATCCGGCGCTTGTTCCCTGATCGCGGCGCTATTTGTCTTGGTCGCGGCGGACACAACGCCTCTGCCGGCGCCGCCGGTGGCGAAGAAAGTTCCGCACACCACAGAGATCAACGGGCGCACGCTGGTGGACAACTATTTCTGGCTGCGTGACAAGCCGAATCCGGAAGTGCGCGCCTACCTCGAAGCCGAGAACGCTTACACCGACGCCGTGATGAAACCGACAGAAGCGTTTCAACAGAAGCTTTATACCGAGATGCTGGGCCGCGTGAAGGAGACCGACGTCGAGGTTCCCTACCGCGAAGGCGACTATTTTTATTACTTGCGCACCGAAGCCGGCAAACAGTATCCCATTCGCTGCCGGAGAAAAGCCGAAGCCGACGCTCCCGAAGAAATCGTGCTCGATCAGAATGAAATGGCCAAAGGTCAGGCCTTTATGAGCATCGCCGCATTTGCCGTGAGTCCGGACGGAAATCTGCTGGCCTATTCTTTCGACAACACTGGATTTCGGCAATATCAGCTCGCAGTAAAGGATCTGCGCACCGGCCAGATTCTGGCCGACCATGCAGAGCGCGTGGGCTCCGTGGTCTGGGCCAACGACAACAAGACGATTTTCTATACGCAAGAGGATGCCGTATCGAAGCGCCAGTACCGGCTCTATCGCCACGCTGCGGGAACGGCCGGACCCGACGATCTGATCTACGAAGAGAAGGACGAGCGCTTCGATGTGGGCGCCTACAAAACGCGCAGCCAGGAATACATCTTCCTGATTTCAGGCAGTCACACGACCACCGAGGCGCGCTACATTCCCGCCAGGGATCCATCGGCGGACTGGAAGATTCTCGAACCGCGCAAACAGGGCGTGGAATATTACCCCGACCACAACGCCAACTCGTTCTATATCCGCGTCAATGATACTGGCAGGAATTTCCGACTGGTCAGCGCTCCTGTCACCGATCCGGGCAGCCAGAACTGGCATGAGGTGCTGGCCCACAATCCTGACGTCATGCTCGACGACGTGGATTTCTTCCGCAATTTCTGCGTCCTCTACCAGCGCGAGAACGGGCTGCCGCAGATTCGCGTGACCGACCTGCGCAACGGTCAATCCAAGAAGATTGACTTCCCCGAACCCGCGTACGCCGCTTATCCATACGTGAACCGCGTTTACGACACGACCGACTTGCGCTACGGATATCAGTCGCCCATCACGCCCGCTTCGGTCTACTCCTACGACATGGAGAAAGGGACCTCCACCCTCTTAAAGCAGCGCGAGATACCCGGCGGGTATGACCGGACGAAATATGAAGTGCAGCAGATCTACGCTCCCGCCGCCGATGGAGTCAAAGTTCCAGTTTCAGTGGTCTATTTGAAGGGCACGAAGTTTGACGGCAAGGGCCCGCTCTATCTCTACGGCTACGGGTCCTATGGCGTTTCGATTGACATGTTCTTCAACGCCAACATCTTCAGCATGGTGGACCGTGGCGTCGTGGCCGCGACCGCGCACATTCGCGGGGGCGGCGAGATGGGCAAGGCCTGGCACGATGCCGGCCGTATGATGAACAAGAAAACCACCTTCACCGACTTCATTTCCTGCGCCGAGTTTTTAACCACGCACGGCTACGGCTCGAAAGACCGCCTCGTCATCGAGGGCCGCAGTGCCGGCGGCCTGCTGATGGGCGCCGTGCTGAATATGCGTCCCGATCTGTTTCATGCCGCGCTGGTGGGCGTGCCGTTTGTGGACGTGATTAACACGGAACTCGATGAAACTCTGCCGCTGACCGTGGGCGAGTTCGAGGAATGGGGAAACCCGAAAGAAAAGGCCGCGTTCGATTACATGATCAGCTATTCGCCCTATGACAACGTGGTGGCGAAGAATTATCCCGACATGCTGGTGAAGACTTCGTTTAACGACAGCCAGGTCATGTACTGGGAGCCGGCAAAGTATGTCGCCAAGATGCGCGCCCTGCGGACGGACCACAACACTCTGATCCTCAAAACCAATCTCCAGCCCGCTGGACACGGCGGCGCTTCAGGACGCTATGACCGCCTCCACGAAGCTGCTTTTGACTATGCCTGGATTCTGGGGGAAATGGGAATTCGAGAGTAAGGCAGGAGTGCCGGTCTCTGACGCCCGCTGAACGCGGTCATTTCGCGAAGAAGTAATCGAATGACTTGACCGCGTGGAATTCGTCGTCGCGAATGTCGAAGACGGTGTACAGCTTGGTGACGTAAAGGATGTCCTGTACTTTCTGCGTGAGATTCAGCAGTTTGAGTTCCCCGCCGGCGTTGCGCACCGTCGTGTAGCTGCTCACCAGCTCGCCCACGCCGGACGAATCAATGTAGTCCACGCCCGCCAGGTTCAGGATGATCTTCTTCTTGTCCGCTTCGAGCAGACCGCGCACGGCGTCGCGCAGATCGTGGATCTCGTCGCCCAGGACGATGCGTCCCTGAATGTCCAGGATCGTCACATGCGCCACTTCGCGTCTGTCAATCTGCAAAGGCATAGTTCAAGATATCGTTGTCAGCCGCCCGGCCGGAAGCTCCCGGACGATGGCGGGAATGGTAGACGGTGTGAACCGGCAAGTCAATGGAGGGTCTGGGGAGATCGTGTGGCAGTTTGGACTGGGGGGTCCTTTTCCACCAGGAGGTCATCCTGAGCGAAGCCGTTCTTCAGGCGGAGCGAAGGATCTCCCAGCGAAAAGACCTCGCTGGCGCGAACGTGCGCCTTCGAGAAACGGAAGATTTCCTAAGCAGTGGGAGAGTTACGAATGCGCGCCGTGCGGGCGGGAATCCAGCTCAAGCGCGCGAAGTTGCGCATCGTCGCGGAACATTTTGTCGCGAATGTCCTGGATCGGAGACGTTACGATCGGGGTCGCGTACTCGGGATGGCGGAACTCCAGGTGCATCCCCCGCCCGACGTATTGCAGCTTGAGCATCGAGCCGCCCCAGGTCGAGCCCGCGATCGCAACCTGCACCGGCTCAGGACAGAACTGAGGATGTCCTGAGATCAGAGCCTCGCTGCCGCCCAGCAATTTAGCGGTGTAGAGGTGATGCATGGTCTGAATTTCCAGGACCGTGTCGGGGGGAAGATCGGCCAGAAACACTCCGCCCTCGATTTCCGAACGGATGATGCCCCGATTTACTTCATCGGCCAGGTTCGGGTGCGGGTTAAACATGCAGAATCCCCAGCCCAAGGGTAGCGGGTTTTGGTTCAACGGACAAGGGTTCACTGGCCAGTGGCTGCAAACGGCGGAGCATGACCTTTAGAGGTCCGCCCCGGACCGGGGATGCAGAAAGTTCCAGCATTCCTTGCAACCCACAGAGGACACAGGAGATCATTCAATCGCGCCGGGAGAAGGCAGCGCTGTCCTCACTCTCCGCCGACGGTTAAGCCGTCAATGCGGATGGTTGGCGCCGCGACCGAGCCGCGGAACTCCAGGTCGCTGGCGATTTCAGAAATGTTGAAGAACATTTCCTTCAGATTGCCGGCGACCGTGATTTCCTCAACCGGGTACGCGAGTTCGCCCCCGGAAATCCACAGGCCCGAAGCCCCTCGCGAGTAGTCCCCCGTGACCAGGTTCGCGCCATGGCCGAGAAATTCCGTGACGTAGAGACCTTCCTTGATTTCTCCGATCAGCTGCTTCGGCGTCTTCGGACCGGGCTGCAAAAAATAGTTCCCCGGGCCGATTCCAGGCGTGCCCGCGAGTCCGCGGGAGGCATTGCCGGTGGTCTCGAGACCCAGTTTTTTCGCCGTATAAGTATTCAGCAGATACGACTTCAGCACGCCGTTTTCAATCACGACGGTGCGCCGCGTCGGCACGCCTTCGCCGTCAAACGGACTCGTCCCGAATCCGCCCCGCATGGTGCCGTCGTCAATCACGTTGACGTTCGGGCCGGCGATTTTCTGGCCGAGTTTGCCCGCCAGAAAGCTGGCGCCGCGATACACCGAGTCTCCGTTGATCCCCTCGAAGATGTGTTCGAGGATTGAAGTCGAAACCATGGGATCGAGCACCACCGGGACGTGCGCGGTCTTCGCCTTGCGCGCGCCCAGCCGGCGCAACGTGCGTTCAGCGGCAATGCGTCCGACCTGTTCGGGTGCGTCGAGCTTTTTCAGCGTGCGCGCGACCGAGAACCAGTAGTCGCGCTGCATGGCCCCGTCGTCGGTCTGTGCGATCGGAACGCAAGCCACCGAGCAGTAAGACCGCCGATATTCGCCCACAAAACCGAGCGAATTGGCCAGAACCTTGTGCCCCGTCGCGGCGTCGAACGATCCGCCTTCAGAGTTTTTTATCCGCGGGTCGAAGTCGAGCGCCGCCTTCTCGCAGCGGCGCGCGTAATCAATGCGGTCGGCGCCGGCCAGCGAGTACACGTCTTCGTGGTAAAGATCGAGATCGCCTTGGACTTGGCCGAGTTGATCGGCCGTCGGGATTCCAGAGAACGGATCTTCAGAAGTGATCTTCGCCAGTTCGAGCGCCGACTTCAGCATGCGGTCCAGTCCTGCGCGCGAAAAATCTGAGGAATAGGTGGAAGCGGCGCGCTGTCCGAAAAAGACCCGCACGCCGATGGATTTCGACCCCGATTCCTTCAGCGTCTCGACCTGGCCAAGGCGCACAAGAGTTGAGAATTCATCGCCTTCGCGGACCACGCATTCGGCAGCGGTCGCGCCGCCGGCCATGGCGCGGGCGACGATATCCTGCGCGACTTCGCGGAGGTCATTGGCACGCTTCGTTTTCGGCGTTTCGATCTGAACTGAAGGCATACCTTCATTATCCCAACAAATGTGGGTGATTGTCCCGTTGGTTCGGAAGGAGCTTCCTGCAAAAGCTGGCCCACAAAGGACACGGAGAACTATCGAGAAAATTTATTCTAGTATAATGCAACTTTGCATTACAATAGAGTTTGCCGAGGAACTTGACTATGGCCACACTTACTGTAACCACGAGGGGGCAAGTAACTTTTCGGAAAAAGGTGCTTGAACACCTGGGAATTAAAGCTGGAGAAAAGATTGAGCTCGACTTGCTGCCTGACGGCCGCGGCATGATCCGCGCGGCCAAGCCGACTGGGAAGATACAGGACTTCTTTGGAGTGCTCGCCGGCAAGACGAAGAAGGTCGCAACCATTGAAGAGATGAATGAAGCAGCGGCGCGTGGCTGGGCTGGCTTACACCATGCCGACTCGAAAGCGACGGGCAAAAAGTGAAAATCGCTGTGGACACGAATGTTCTGGTCCGAGCGGCAGTGCGGGACGAACCTGAACAGTCCGCCGCTGCGATCCGTCTGATGGGTCGTGCCAAGATGGTAGCGATCGCCGTGCCTTCTTTATGCGAGTTCGTATGGGTGCTTCGTAGCGTTTATGGCTTTAAGTCATCGGACATCGGCAAAGCTATCCGTACATTGCTGGCAGCAGGTAATGTGGAAACGAACCGGCCGGTGGTGGATGCAGGATTGGCGATGCTCGACGCCGGTGGCGATTTTGCCGATGGCGTGATTGCCTATGAGGGCAGATGGCTCGGCGCGGAGACGTTCGTGTCGTTCGATCCGAAGGCGGTGGAGATGCTTAGGGAACAAGGGCAGGCGGCGAGGCTGCTGTGACGCAGCGGCAGCGGTGTACCGTCTGCCACTTCCAACTCATTCGATTCTGTCGTAGTGCATTCGGTTCTCGCCATCGAAACAGAACCCGAGCGAGCAACCAGGATTTTTCTTTTGATGTTCTGCGTGAGCGGCGGGTGTCCCCAGTGGTCCAGCGCGATGCAGTCTGACTCTTCCGTGGCACTCCCAACATCGCACGTCAGGTCGTTCGGCCATTTGAAGCGCTTTCAGAACTGGGAGCCGAACCCATCCAAGCACTCTCTTCGCGGCGGCGTCAGAGTGCCAAATACGGGCTTCGCACTCGTAAATGTGATCGCCCATCTCTCGACCAATCTCCCTATTGCATAAACCCGCCGGGATCTTTCCTGGCCGTGCCGCCGACCGTCAAGCGATCTATTTTCAACGTCGGAATGCCCACGCCAACCGGCACCGCCTGCCCATCTTTGCCGCAGGTGCCGACGCCTTCGTCCAGCTTCAGATCATTTCCCACCATCGAAACCCGCGTCAACACATCCGGGCCGTTGCCGATCAGCGTTGCGCCCTTGATCGGAGCGGTAATCTGGCCGTCTTCGATCATGTAGGCTTCGCTCGCACCGAAAACGAATTTGCCGTTGGTGATATCCACCTGGCCTCCGCCGAAGTTCACGGCGTAAATGCCATGCTTGACCGAACGAATAATGTCTTCCGGATTGTCCTGTCCAGCCAGCATGTAGGTGTTCGTCATGCGCGGCATCGGAATGTGTTCGTAACTTTCGCGGCGTCCGTTGCCGGTATTGGCCATTCCCATCAGACGAGCCGAAAGCTTGTCGCTCAAATAGCCCTTGAGAATTCCCTTCTCGATCAGCACGGTTTCCTGCGTCGAGTTGCCTTCGTCATCCACGTTGAGCGAGCCGCGGCGCCACGGCATGGTGCCGTTATCCACGACAGTGCATTTTTCGCTGGCCACTCGCTTACCAATCAATCCGGCGAATGCAGACGTCTTCTTGCGGTTGAAATCCGCTTCCAGTCCGTGTCCGACGGCTTCATGCAGAAGGACGCCGGGCCATCCGGGACCGAGTACGACTTCCATTTCTCCCGCCGGAGCTTCGCGGGCGTCGAGTTGCAAAATTGCCTGGCGAGCGGATTCTTTCGCGAAATATTCCGGATTCTTGTCGCCGAAGAAGAAGTCGAGCGCCACCCGCCCTCCGCCGCCGGACGATCCACGGGCGGAGTTGCTTTCCGTCTTCGCGATGCAGGAAACGTTCATGCGGGCCAGCGGCTGGGAATCTTCCGCGAACGTGCCATCGGACGCGACCACCAGAATCTGGCGCAGTTCATCGGCGTAGCTGGCGCGCACTTCCTTGATGCGTGGATCGTAGGCCCGCGCGGCTTTATCGGCGCGCATGACGAGTTCGACCTTGGCCGTGATTTCCGCGTCCACGCTCGGCAGCGCCACCGGATAAAGACTGCGCGCGGCTGTCTTCTGGAATCCCGCGACTGGCGTCTTAGCTGGTGCGCTGGCGATCAGCGCGGCGGTGCGCGCCGCATGCAGAATGCGCTCTGCAGAAAGATCGTCGGTGTAGGCGTAGCCGGTGCGCTCGCCCGAAACTACGCGAATGCCGCATCCGGCCGAAATGCCCTGGCTCGCCGACTTCACCATGGATTCGTCCACCATCAGCGAGGTCGAGGAAAGATATTCGAAATAGAGGTCGGCGTAGTCGCCGCCGGCGGAAAGCGCCGCTGCCAGATAGTGCTCGAGGTCGCGCTCGGTCACGCCGTAGTGGTCAAAGAAGAAACGTGATTTTTCGGTGATTTTTTCCACGTGAATTAGATGCCCTCAGGGGCCGGTACGATTGATTATCCCACACGCAGGACGGCTGCACGGCATTGGAACAGACTCATGGGCACGGCGGTAATACGGGGCCGGTCAAGAGCCTCCGGCGCAGTAATTCACAAGTCCCGTCCGCCTGAATGGTCATTCGTCACAGACTCCGCCCGCGCTGCTGTGGATGATTCCCCTCATGACCCCGGAAACGCTGACGCGGACTTTACTGGATTTTCTTGCTGATGCCTCTGGCGCCGTTGTGCTGGAAGACGGCGCAGTAACGTTTGATCTCGAACAGGCGAAATATTCCATCTCCGGGGAGCACAACAAGTGCCTGCTGCACTTGTGGTCGGCGGAGCGCAATGCCGTGCGCCGCGTGCTCGACGCGGAGTTGAAGAACGGCATGTTGCGCCTGGCCGTACAGCGCCTGGGGCAGTCGCGTCCCACGAAGCTCGAGATATGCCGCGAGCGCGACCGCCGTTCGCCTTCGGCCAAGAAAGCGGCGCGCCGGGCGTATGAAGCCAAATTGCGGCGCGCGCTGGAGCGGCATTTTTCCGAGTTCACCATCACGCGGCTCACCACCGGCGTGGATCTGGAGCAGTCTTTTGGCCCGATTTACGCGCGAGGAGTAATACGGCGGGGGCAGTCCGCTTACGCGGTCCTTGGTGTGAACGAAAAAGAAACGCAGGCTTCCATCGACGCGGCTCTCACCTTCGGCATTCTGTGGATGGATCTCTGTCGCAATGGCTCCGCGCGGAATCCAACCACCGCCGGGCGATCCGGGACCACTTTTGTCGAAGGCCTGCTTCTGTTCCTGCCCCGCGCTAGTTCGTCCCTGCTGCGCGAACGCATTGCGAATCTGAGCCGCAGCGCCGCCAAGTGGCGGCTGTTTGAGTTCGACGAGGGGGACGGCGCCGTCGTCGAGGTGGACTGTTCCGACCGCGGCAACGTGGATACGCGCCTTGTGCATGCTCCAAATCGCCAAGCGGCGCGCGAGCGGTTTGCCGGCTCCATGGCCCGGGTTCAGCAGCTCCTGCCGAATTGCGAAGTCGCGGTGCTATCGGGAGCGGAAATTGCCTTCCGATGGCGTGGCCTGGAATTTGCCCGGGCGCGCCTCGGGACAAACTTCTCGGGCGTTTCCCACTCCTCGAACAACCGCGAGACCGACCACGAAATTGTCTTTGGCGTTGGCCCGGAAGAACGCCGGCTGGAGGACTCCAATTCGGCTCTGTTTGCCCAGTTGTTAGAAACGCTGCGGCAAACCCGCCATCCCTATGGGCCGAGGCAGCATTCGCTGTTTCGCCTGCATCCGGAGCGCTGGCTCGAATCGCTAGTCGTACAGGACGTCAGCGTCATTGACGAGCGCCTGGACTCGCCCGCAATCTATTCGCAGGTGCCGGCCTTTTCGGCGGCTGACCGCGCCATGATAGACATCCTGACCGCGACCCGCGACGGCCGCTTGGCCGTCGTTGAGTTGAAGGCCGATGAAGACATTCACCTCCCGCTCCAGGGCCTCGACTACTGGTCGCGCGTGTCGTGGCACCATTCGCGCGCCGAGTTCCCCCGGCTCGGATACTTTGCCGAACAGGAGTTGTCGCCCGAAAAACCGTTGCTCTTCCTGGTGGCTCCGGCGTTGCACGTACATCCGGCCACGGACACACTCCTTCATTACATCGCGCCGGAGATCGAGTGGGAACTGGTCGGAATTGGCGAGCGATGGCGCGAAGCCGTGAAAGTGGTCTTCCGAAAACGCCCGCAGACCCGGTATCGCTTGCCCGTGGCTATCTAGCCCTTCCAATCACCCAGTAACCGCCGCACATCAATCATCTGCGCGATGTGATAGGCGTTGTGGTCGGCCAGCAGCAAAGCCTCGCGCAGAATCGTCTGCCCATCGCCCCACGGAATCTTTGCGAACAAATCCGTTTTCGGATTCTTCACCAGCTCCTGCATCGCCTTCATGTCCGCCCCGAACTCCTTCACGCTCTGCTCCCACGCTTTCGCGTGCGGCGGAGCTTCTTCCTTCGGCCAATAACCTTCCGGCCATGCCGGTGACTTATGTTTCGCGTCGCGGCTGAATTCGAGAATGTCTCGCTGCGCAATGCGGAGATGCTCCAGCAGCATCCACAGCGAATGGGGAAAGTTGTCAGGCTTCGCCCCGCGTAGTTTCGGCGCCAGATTCTTGATCGCGTCCTCAAACGTCGCGTGCGCCTGGCCGCCCTTCAGGAGATTCAGCAGGTGCTGGCGTAGTTCCTGATCGTGATCGGGCATAGGTTTCACCGAACCATTGGATTCGGTAAACCGCCTGCGGTTGCGGAGAATTGCTCGGGAAATTAGCGAATGAAGGCGATCGTGCCCTGCGGTCCAACTACCAGAGCTCCGCCGTCGGGAAGAGCCGCGACGGCGTTGAACTTGGCATGGAATTTCTTGCTGGCGCCAATTCGCCGCGGATTGGCCGGCGGCCGAAAGTCAAAAACGAAGTCCGGACCGACGACAAACAGCCGCTGTGAAGGAGCCGGCTTGATGCGTATCTTCTTTCCTTCCCCTTCGGCTCTTGCTTGTTCCGCTGCCTGCCGCCGCTCGAACTCATTCACGCGCCGGTCATAGGCGACCGCCGAAAAATATGCCTGCGGGTGAATGTCTGAGAGCGTCCACGTTTTTCCGCCATCGTCGGTAAACGCGAGGTCGGGGCCGTCGTCCTTCGGATGCTTGTAGTCGCCGCCGGCGATCACGCCGTGCTGCGCATCCCGAAACGCGATCGAAAAGATCCCCATCGAGGCCGCGCCGCGCGTCACAGGAGTGTTGAACACCTCCCAGCTTCGCCCGCGATCGCCGGAATGAAAAACGCGCGCCGCCGTGCCCCCGGTGGCAAACCACACATTGCCGTCAGAATTCTCTCCCGTTCCTGTGCTTTTCGCGGCTTCCTTCGGCACAATTGCCAGGCAGGTGTTCGAAGCCGCGAAAGCGCCTTCGCCTTCAAGGGCCGGTGGCATCTGAGCCGGCGCAATGGCATGCCAATTCTGGCCGTCGTCGGTGACCAGAATTTCGAATTTCAGTTGGCCGGTCCCGTCCGCGATCGCATCCCCGAGCACAATCCCGTGCGTGCGATCCCAGAAAACCATGGAGTCGAAAAAGCCTTTGGGATTCGTGTTGGAGAACTGCAGCTGCCAGTGCTGGCCGCCGTCGGCCGTGTGGTAGATGCGGGACAGGTCGCCGGGTCCCGACGACATCAGAAACGCTTCCTCTGCCGAGAACCCCGCTACCGCCCGAAAATCGATCCTCTCCCCGCCAGGCACGTGCCCCGGCGACCACGATCCTCCCGCGTTCGTCGTGATCAGATACGTGCCGTGCGTGCCGCTGGCCCAGGCTATGTCACGCGAGACCACGCTGATCCCGCGCAGGTTTTCGTCAGTGCTGGAATTCGAAAGCCGTCCGTAGGATTGCGCCCCGGCCAGCGCCACCAGTTGCAGCAGCAGACACGAGACTGCCCAACTCGTGCGTGCGGCGGCGTATCGGCCCGACATCATTTGGCAGTGAAGTCCACGAATGATGCTGTCTTGCCGATGTAGACCCGCAGCGTGCAGCGGTTGCCTACATGGGCGAACGCAACTTCCAGCGCGTCATTCGCGTCGTTGACCTGGTCGGTTTCCATCGTAGCCCTCGCCAGGTCCTGTTTTTCATCGTAGGCGGCGCCCGGCGTCACATTCTTGTTCACCACCAAGGTCCAGTGCTCGCGGGCAGGTATGGGATAGACCGTGTAGGCGCCGATCGGAATCGTCGAGCTGCCCAGCAGCAATTGCGCCTCGCTGAAAAGCGTCATAGGCTGGCCGCCCGGAGCCCACGGCTTGCCGTTCGGAATCTTCTCCTTCGCCGACACCGGGTTGTAACGGACATACACCTGCCGGCCGTCATCAAGGTTGCAGGTCGTAGTCGAAGTGGGGCCGCTGGAGGACTGCGCGGTAAGGCTGGCAACCAGCACCACCGGGATGATTACAGCTCTCCTGACGATAGGGGCGAGCATGGGTCGAAAGCCTCCGCGCAGAAGTGTAGCGCTGTAAGGGGTTCAGTGGGAAGGTTTTTAGTAGCTCCGGCCTTCCCGCCAGGCTTCCCGCGCCCACCAGAAATGCTCGCCCACAGCCCCGTAGGTCACACGTCTTCGGTGACGTACCACCGGGGGCGGTGGGTTGATACCGTCCCTGTCAGGACTCGCTAGGCGGGTGCCTGGAGGACGGAATCCAAATGGGCAAGGCAGGACTGAGAATTCTTTATTCAGAAGGTGACGCCGAAATCTTGAAAACGCAGGCTGCGGCCATGGAAAAAGCTGGACACAAGATCCGTGTCGCCGAGGGTCGTAAGGCCGTCGAGGCGGCTATTAAGGAAGGCGGCTTTGACCTGGTCGTCCTGGGCCCGACCTTGAGCCGGAATGATCGCCATCATCTCCCTTACATGGTTAAGAAGGCGAACGCAGAAACCAGCGTCCTGGTCATGCACGCTGACGGCAGCCGCCATCATTATGTGGACGCCTGCACCGATACCGGCGCCAGCCTCGAAACCGTCCTCGCTCGCATTGAGAGCATGAAGATCGCCGGCACCGTGCACACTGCGGGAGCCGCGGCCGGAAGATAACCCTTTAGCCCGAGCACAGAACACGTAGCCCCGGACGCATTCGTCCGGGGCTTTTTCTTGCTTAACGTTTTTCTTTGCCTGCCAACGAATCTGGCTCGGCACGAATCAGACTGGTTAACCTGTGGGAGAAACCATTTATTCTCTCGCGATCAGAGATCGAAACCGCCCGCCGCCTTAGCTCAAGTGGTATTTCGCCCTGGATTCGTCCGAAAAAGATTCGGTTCAAGGGCACGTCAGCTTCGCGGTGCCCACCACGCCGCCACAGGGGACGACGCCCTCGCCGCATACACCTCTGAATGTTGGATCGGGGATGAAAGCAGTAACCTGATACGTGCCGCTCACGGAACACTTCGCGACGCCAGAGGTGCTGATGGACACGCCATTGGTGGTAGCGGCTTGCGAGCACATTTCCCAGGTTGCCGAGACTCCGTGGACTGGGGATGGAGCGGTATTGTAGTAGGCCGTGGCGGTAAACTGCGCTTGACCCTCCTGAGCCACCGCTGTCGCCGGAGTGACCGACACGGACTGAGGAATGTGAGAGGAAGAGCCGCAGGCCAGAGTGATTGCAGCGGCGAGGACAAGCAGAAAGAAAAACAACTGAGGCCCGTAACTCTTCATGGCAGACCTCCTGACGTCTTAGGAAGACCACTCAGTCTTCCCGGTTGCCTGCTCGCTGATTATATTCCGGCCCTCAGCCAAAACTAAGGTAGCGTCTTCGGCGCCGGCTTACCGGCCGGCTTGTAGTCTTTCGGATACACCACCAGGCAACGGCGCATGCCTTCCCCTTCGCTCTCGGTGTGGAGGTCGGCCTCATCGCGCAGCGCCAGGTGGACGATTCTGCGCTCGCGGGAAGACATCGGTGTGAACTGGTAAGGCGTTCCAGTGCGCCGCACCTTTTCGGCAGCCACATTGGCCGCGGTCCGCAATTCCTGGATGCGCAGCGACCGGTGGTTCTGGCAGTCGAAGCTGATCTTTTCGTGCTCGCCCGAGGGCAGCCGCAGCATTTCAATGCCGAGCAGTTCCAGCGCGCGCAGCAACTCACCGCCCCGATCCAGCAGCAGGCTCGAGTCCGGACCGCTGAAGTCCACCAGGATCTCCGGCTTCTCCCAGTCGCGGTTCTCCGGCAGCGGCGGATCCACCACGATCCGGTACTTCAGGCGAAGGCCGCCGTGGGTCACGACAGCCTGCAGAAATTCGTTGATCTTCTTTGCGGCAGCAACTTTGTCGGGTATGGGCATAATTCAGCTTTCAGCTATCAGCCGTCAGCTTGCAGCTAGGGCTGATGCACGATCGGGAGTTTTGCTCTCCAAGGAAGTCATCCCGCGAAACACTCTCAAAGCTCTCATCGGACTCTTGCGCCGTCAGCGCGACAAGCTGAAGGGTGATAGCCGACGGCTGACAGCTACTTGTCCTTCTTGCGCGCGCGTTTTTCCATCATCTCGCGCATTTCGCGTCCCAGCTTGGTGCGGTTCATTACCGCCTGCTGCCCGATGCCGATCAGGTTAACCACCGAGTAATACAAGTTCAATCCGGCAGCCAGACGGAAAAAGATGAAGCCCATCATCAGCGGCATCATCACGTTCATCATTCGCTGCTGCGCCGGATCCATTCCCGCCTGCGGCGTCATGCGCTGCGTCAGCAGGCTGCTCAACACCATCAGGATGGGCAGAATGAAAATAGGATCGGCGGCCGACAGGTCATGAATCCATAACCAATGGGCGTGGCGCAAATCGAGCGCAGTCCCCAGCATCCGGTAGTACGCGAAAATAAAGGGCATCTGGATCAGCAGCGGCAGACATCCGCCCGCGGGATTCACGCCCTCTTTCTGATAGAGCGCGCTGATCTCCTCATTCATGGCCGCCTTGCGCGGGTCGCGCATGCTGTACTTCTTATATTTTTCCTGGATCGCCTTGATCTGCGGCGCGACGCGCTGCATCTTCAGCATCGACTTCATCTGCGTGATGCGCAGCGGCAGCAGTGCCAGCGCGATGATCAAAGTCTGCACCACGATCGCCCATCCCCAGTTGGGAACCACGTGGCGGTAAGTCCAGCGCAACCAGAGAAAAAGCGGCTTGGCGATGATGCCCCACCAGCCGAAATCAACCAGACCGTTAAGATCGTGGTCCGCGCCGGAAACACCAGGGACGCGAATCTTCTGCAGCACCTCGAGCTCTTTCGGGCCGACAAAAATTCGCTCCGAGGTCGCGCCGTGGATATTGCCCACGGCCGCTCCCAGCACTGGCGCTGGGATCGTCTCTCCCTCCGGCTTCTTCGGGTCGCGCGGGATGGGCAGGTCGTGGTTCAACGTGACCATCGAGGCCGTGGCCGGATCATCCGGAATAAACACGGCCGCGAAATATTGATCCGTCGGTCCCGCCCAATGCAGCGGACCCTGCCTGGTCTCGCCCCCAATCACCTGCTGGCACTTCGAAAATAACGAGAACCCGCAGCGCGGCGGCAGCCGTGTGATGTCCTTGTTGTATTGATAGGTAACCAGCCCCAGCGCATAAAACGGCCCGGTCGTCTGGTCGCCGAAGCCCGACGGCCAGGCCGGCAGTGCGGCCAGCGGACTGCCTTTATACGTCGCGGAAGTTTCCACGCCTACGACGTAGGTATCGCTAAACGTGAAAGTTTTCCGGACGACCAGATCCTGATCGGCGTATTCGAAGCTCACGGTCGCCGGCGATTGCTGCAGGCCTTCCTGCGAAGGCACATAAAGCACCGAACTCAGCTTGTTGCGCAGCGTCTCGTCGTAAGTCCACAGCGAAAGCGGGTAGCCGAAGCGCGCGGCGGCCTCAGGATTGACCAGATCGAGCGGTGCCGTCTGTGAGTCGTTCTTGAACTTCTTGAGGATCCACGATTTGACCTGCGCGCCCTTGTTGGTGAACGTGATGCGATAAAGATCGTTCTCGATTACCGTCTCGGTTTCTGCCGAAGCCTGCCGCGAGGCTGCAGTCACTGAAAGCGAAGCCGGCGCGGGCGCGGCCGTAGCCCCAGTTTCGGCGGGAACGGATGCGGCCGGCTGGTTCTTCGGTGGCTGCGCCGGAGTCGGGAAGTACTTCTTCAGCAGCGGCTCGGCCGCGATCATCAGGACGAACGTGATCAGAAAAATGAACAGCAGTCGCCGCTCGCTGCCGGGCTCGTGCTGAGGATTGGTATATTCGGCCAAAGTCTACGCGTTCCGTTTCAAAGATATCTTCTCGCCCAGCATTAGTGAGCCTGGCCTGGGTAAACCTGGTCCGGGTAAACCTGGCCTGAGCGCGCCCGCATCCCGCCGCTGCCCGCAACCTTCTGTTCGGCGGTCATTCACGACCGGATCGTATCCGCCGTTCGAGAACGGATGGCAGCGCAGCAGCCGCAACAATGCCAGGCCGCCGCCGCGCAGTGCGCCATAACGCTCCACCGCTTCCGTGGCATACTCCGAGCAGGTCGGAACAAACCGGCACGCCGGGGGCAACCAGGGCGAGACCACCCATTTGTAAGCCCGCAGCAGTTGCAGCACTACGAATTTAGCCGCGTTGGGCATTGTCTCCAGATAGTTCCTGCCAGCCCCTACTTGTCGCCGGCGCCCAGTTTCTTCTCGATCGCGGCGAAGGCCCGCCGGATCTCGCTTCGCACTTCTTCAAATTCCACGCTGAGCAGCGTCTTCTTCGGGTTGATGACCACGTCCGCCCCCAAACTCACCGGCGGACCGGAAAGCCGCACTGCCTCGCGCAAACGCCGTTTCATCCGGTTGCGCTGTACCGCATTGCCCAGCGCCCGGCCCACCGTAAATCCCACGCGCAGTCCCGGCGCAACTCTCGTCACCGGTCCCGGTGGCGAACCGTTTTCCCCCGCGCGGCCAAGGAAGAACACCGTCAGCGTCGAAGAAAAATGCCGCCGCCCCGCCTTGTAAACGCGCTCGAAATCCGCGTGGCGCAAAAGCCGCAGGCTGCGCGGAAACGCGGCCTTAGCCGCCCGCGGCTTCGCGGCAAGATTCGATTCTCCGGGCACCATGGCCTCACTGCGCCTCGAACTCCGGGTTGCAGGCACCACACGCAGGCATGCAGACGGGAGAAGCCCCGCGCCAATAACTACTCGCGGAACCCTGGCTTTACTGAGACCCGCTTGCGCCCCTTGGCGCGGCGGCGGGATAGAACCTTCTGGCCGCCCTGGGTCTTCATGCGCGTGCGAAATCCGTGCTTCTTGGACCGCTTGCGCCGGTTGGGTTGGAACGTCCGTTTGGGCATGAAAAGTAGCTGCTCCTGATGAGTTCGTCGCGCTTAAGACAAACTGTAAGTATAAATCAGGCTGCAGTGTCGCGCCAACCCGGATCTCAGCCGGGTAGTGGTCAGTCTGATTTGATCCCATACCCTCAGCAGCGATCTCTAGCTGGCAGCTGATTTCCGTTTCCTGAGGATGGAGGTCATCCCGAGAGCCCGCGCTTGGCTTCGCGGGCCGAGGGATCTCCCTATTAGGAAGTGTCGCACGGGAGTCCTGAAGACGCGGGTGTTCCACGAATTCGCGATTCACCCGGCACTCGCGAAAAAAACTTCCACTGCACCTTCCTCGCGGCAGTTACCAGCGCGGCACTTGACAGCCCGCTGCAATCGGGCGCTGAATATGGCGTTCGCGAAAAAACTGCCAGCCGAAGTTTTCCGCGCAGCAAAAATTTTGTGCTAGTATGCCGTTCTGATCCTGCTTTAAGAATTTCTTTTTGGTTTGCACAAGCGACGCCGGCTCATCGGCGCGGCCTGCATTTCGACAAACGGTAGCTACTTCGTAACAACGGCATTTTTATAGAAGAGGCGCTCTCAAACCAGCCGCCGGAGCGCCACGGCGAGCAATTCAAAATATGTCAGTTCCAAGCACAGGTCTTTCCCCCAATCCGTGGGCGCGCATTCTCGATGCGCTGGAAAAGAAAATCAACCGCCACTCCTACGACACCTGGCTCAAGCCCACGCGCTACAGCCACGCCAGCGGCGGAATCCTTTTCGTGCGTGTTCCCACCGTCGAGTTCCGTCACGCCGGCGACAAGTACGCCGATCTGATCCAGGAAGCGATTGATAATCTCGGCCTCGGTTTCAACGACGTCAAGTTCGTCACTCCCGAGGACGATCCCGCCGCCACTCCACTCCGGCACGATGGCGGACTGTCCGCGCCCGCGGCAACCGCCGCCAGTCCCGCGCAATCGCGCTTTGACTGGGATGGCGCCGCGCAACTCAATCCCCGTTACACATTCGACGCCTTCGTCATCGGCAGCGGCAACCAGTTTGCCCACGCCGCCTGCCAGGCCGTCGCCGAGCGTCCTTCCAAAGCCTACAATCCGCTCTTCCTCTATGGCGGCGTCGGCATGGGCAAGACCCACCTCATGCAGGCCATCGGACACGAGATCAAGCGCCGCCTGCCCCACGCGGCTATCTGCTACGTATCCAGCGAGAAGTTCACTAACGACATGATCAACTCGCTGCGCTACGACAAGATGACCACCTTCCGCGACAAGTTCCGCAACGTGGACGTCCTCCTCATTGACGACATCCAGTTCCTCGCGCAGAAAGAACGCACTCAGGAAGAGTTCTTCCATACCTTCAATGCCCTGCACGAGTCCATGAAGCAGATCGTCATCGCCAGCGACCGCTCGCCCAAGGAGCTCGCCGAGATCGAAGACCGCCTGCGCAGCCGCTTCGAGTGGGGACTGATCGCCGACATTCAGCCGCCCGACCTCGAGACCAAGGTCGCGATTCTGCAGAAGAAAGCCGAGCAGGAAAAAGTCACGCTCCCGACCGATGTCGCGCTCTACGTAGCTTCAAATATCCGCTCCAACGTTCGCGAACTGGAAGGTGCGCTGATCCGCCTGGTCGCACATTCGTCACTCATCGGCGCCGAGATCACACTGCCCTACGCCCAGCAGGTGCTGAAGAATTTTATTGATTCGCAAGCCCGGAAAGTCACCATCGAATCCATCCAAAAGATGGTCGCCGAGCAGTTCGGTCTCCGGCTTGTCGAGATCAAGGCCAAGAACAACTCCCGCGCCATCGTCTATCCGCGTCAGATCGCCATGTATCTGGCCAAGCATCTGACTGAAGCTTCGCTGCCGGAAATCGGACGGCAGTTCGGCGGCAAGCACCACACCACCGTGCTCCACTCCGTCGAAAAAATCGAAGAGGCGCGCAAGAACGATAAGGATTTGAACAGGCTCGTGAACAAATTGACTGAGCAATTGGGCGGATAGTCGCGGGTGTTTTGCGTTTTCCACTGTCAGGACCGGTCTTCCTTAACAGTGGCTGTGCAGAGTATGTGGAAGCTGTGCACGGAACGTCCGGCGGTAAACGGCGAGGCTGGTTTAAGTGTGGTCTCCGCTGCGATCGGGACCTATTTCTAACATGAACCTTCCCCGATCAAATCGCAGACCTGGGACAGGTTAGGGAGAATTTCCACATCTGCACCACGCCTACTGTTACTGCTGGTTTTATGGGTTTTGCATTTGATATAAGAATAAGATTTAAGTAGCACGGCAGAAAGTTCGGGGGAGACGGAATCTTATGCCGGTGGAAGCTGTGGCAGCGGCGGGGACGATGGAGATCACAGTTAGCAAGTTTGAATTGCTTCAGGAATTGACCGCTACGCAAGGGGTAGTGGAGCGCAAGACTACGATTCCGATTCTCTCCAACTATCTATTGGAGGCGGGAGGCGATCGGCTCTCTGTCACCGCTACCGATCTTGATCTCAGCCTGCGCACATCCTGCAGCGTCAAAGTAAAAAAAGAAGGTTCCTGTACCATCCCCGCTCGCAAGTTGCACGACTATGTAAAGCTCCTGCCCGACGCCGATATCACCATCAAGCTTCTTGAGAATCACTGGGTCAGCATCCGCTGCGGCCGCTCCAATACAAAAATGGTGGGCATGGCCAAGTCGAACTTTCCCAGCTTGCCCGTGTTCCCGACCGCTGGCGTCATCCAGATTCCGGCTCAGGTGCTGCGCGGTCTGATCGCGCGCACCGTATTCGCCATCTCTAACGAAGAATCGCGCTATACGCTGAACGGCGCGCTGATGCTGCTCAAGCCGGAATCCATCACCATGGTCGCGACCGACGGCCATCGCCTGGCCCATTGTGAACGCAGCGGCGAAAAGTTCGACGGCGTTTCCGGCGAAATGAAGACTCTCGTCCCCAAGAAGGCCATGGACGAATTGAAGTCGCTCCTCGACGCCACCGAAGCCGAGACCGTCGAGTTTGCCAAGGACGAATCCACGCTCTTCTTCCGCATCGGTCAGCGCCTGCTGACCTCGCGCCAACTCACCGGCCAGTTCCCGAACTACGAAGCCGTGCTACCCAAGGACAACAACAAGATCATCCCGCTGAATGCCGATGAACTGAACTCCGCCATCCAGCGCGTGGCCCAGTTTGCGGACGAGCGTTCGCGCGCCGTTCGCCTGCGCCTCGAAAAAGGCGAAGTCAAAATTTCCGCTTCTTCCGCCGAAGCCGGTGAATCCGAAGACTCAATCGAAGCTCCCTACACCGGCGAGACCCTGACCATCGGATTCAACGCCGCCTATTTGATTGACTTCCTGAAAGCCGCCGGCAGCAGCGAGGTACGCCTCGAGCTGAAGGATCCCCAGTCCGCCGGCCAACTCCGCCCCGCCGAAGGCGACGACTACAAATACCGCTACATCGTCATGCCCATGAGAATCTGAGCAAACGTTCGTGGATACACTCAGCAAGAGTGAACGAAGTAAGCGCATGTCCCTGGTGAAGAGTAGGGACACAAAACCTGAACTACGTGTTAGAAGCGTCGCCCACAGGCTCGGCTACCGTTGTCACTTCTGCTGTGCGGGTTTTCCCGACAAGGTCGGCCTCAATGATTGAGGCGTTGGATGTTGGAACCCTCTATTCGAATGAAGAAATCTTCAAATCTCTGAAAGTGTCGAATGCCGGCGGCATCCGTCTCTCGCTGCGGGACAGATCAATCTTGAGAGCCGTCATCATGACCTCCACGCAAGGGCTCCACGGTTTGGGCGAAAACCCTTACCATGACAGGCTGGAGGGCGACGTCTTGACATTTACTGCGGCGGGAAAGATTGGCCAGCAGACGCTTGCGGGTGTAAATAGTCGTTTAACTGAGCAAAGGACGTTAAATTTTCCTATTCATGCATTTGTCTTAACTGCCAGCAGAAGAGACAGCTCCGTTGGCCCGAAACGCTGGAAATATTTGGGGCTGCTCGAATACCTTCGTCACTACCCCGACACGCAACTCGACGCTGACGGCAAGGTTCGCACAGTCTGGCTTTTCGAATTCAGGATTCATCACGAACTACAGAGCTTGCCACTGTCGCAAGAAGAAGCCATTGCAAGCCAGTTGCTTATAGGGTCAAGGCTTCGCGCGTCCGAAAACGCTGGCGATGAGGAGATCGTCAATGGGGGTACTCCCGCCCAAACTGAAAACGTCGTACAGATTGAACACATTCGCAGTAAGTTGTTAGCAATGGAGCCCAGGAACTTCGAGTTCTTTATCAAGGATCTCCTTGTACATTGTGGGTTTTCGGATGTCTGCGTCACGAAATTCAGCGCCGATGGGGGTGTGGATGTAAATGCCAGAGCTAGTGGCCGGATCTGGATATTCGAAAACACATTAATTCAAGTACAAGCGAAACGCTGGCTGCACTCGGTCGGGCGGAAGGAAGTTGCCGAGCTGCGCGGAAGCCTGCAGCCGTTCGCAAGGGGCGCAGTCGTTACAACTGGTCATTTCTCCAGGGCAGCTATCAACGAGGCAAGCGAAGAGGGCAAGAATCCAATTGTGCTGGTCGACGGCTTTAGACTTTCGAAGGTTGTGCTTGATGAGCAATTTCGTCTAGCGGTATGAGACCTTCAAGTTTCATATGCGCTCGTTAGAGTCTAGGAAGGCATTCCATGAATAGCCATGAATGGTTTCGGACCCGCGCAAAGGTTCTCTACTGCGAAGAAGGCCAAATCGAAGTAGATGAAAATGCGCGTGTGTCGGTCGGTGACGATGACGGAGCGTACGTACAGGCTTGGGTTTGGGTACCAAGCGGGAAGAAGAAATCCCAACCGGTAAAAGGCTAGCATCGGAAGCTGTGCTGATCGAAATGTTTCGTCCCGTTTGGAATAAATTCCTGGATGGTTTCGGCAATCACGATCCTGGAAAAGGCCGCTACGAGCAGCAGCGTTCGCCGTGGGATACTGTGCACCCTGGGCGCCAGTGGGCCGACAAGCTGAAACCAGGCAAGAGCGAGAAGATGCTAATAAAGCTTCTACAGGATTTCTTCGTGGGCAAGACAATCTCGAACGATCCCGACAGAAAGAGCTGTAACGGAGGACGGCGCATAGGATCTCGTCCGCGAAAACGCCGCCTCTTGACCTTCCCCCGCTCCTGTCATACATTGGCGAACACTTCGATTAGGAGGCGTGTCTCATGTTAGACGGCTTTAAGAAATTCATCCTGCGCGGCAACGTTGTGGATATGGCCGTCGGCGTCGTGATTGGCGCGGCTTTTGGCGGAGTCGTCACCGCCCTCACCAAGGACCTGCTCACCCCGCTGATTGCGGCCATCGTCGGCAAACCGGATTTTTCCGCGATTCATTTCGCGGTCAATGGCAGCCTGTTTCCGGTCGGAGACTTCATCAACGCCTGCGTTTCGTTTCTCCTGATCGCAGCCGCAATTTATTTCTTTGTGGTCACGCCAGTGAATGCTCTGGTCGCGCGCATGCGCAAAGATCCTGCACCGGCCGACCCCACCACCAAGAAGTGCACCGAGTGCCTCAGCGAAATCCCCATTGACGCCCGCCGCTGCGCCTTCTGCGCCCAGCCTCAGGTAAGCCGGGCGGCATAGCCGAATCCGCCAGAGGAGTCCATTTCCCGAGCTTGTCTTGTAAAGCGTGTGTTGCTGAGCCCGGCGCGGGAAATGGATTCCGGCTCTCCGCCATCAAAAACCATCCTTCTCATCCGGTACCATAGCTGTATGGGTTTTTCGCCGATGCCGCGCTTGCCCGCGTTCGTTATTCTGTTGGCCGTCGCTGGATTTTTCCAGTCATCCTCGTCCGCTCAGGCCGCGCAGAAATCCGCGGCGAAATCCCATTCCGCCGGTGCGTCCGAAAAAGCTGGCCTCGATCCCGGCGTGGTCCGGAACGGCGTCTATCAGAATCGCTCCCTCGGACTCAATTTCAAGATTCCTGACGGCTGGGTTCTGCGCACGGACGAAATGAACGCGCGGGACGACAGCCATCCCGCCCCGTCCGACCCGCCTTCATCATCCCCATCAACTCAGAAGCCCACCCCAACCGTGGCCGCTACCGGCCGCGTCTTGCTGGCCGCCTTCTCCCGCCCGCCCGAGGCCCGGGGCGAAGACGTGAATGCATCAGTCATCATCGCCGCCGAGAGCGTCGCCGTTTATCCCGGCCTGCAAGAGGCCGTGCAATATCTCGGTCCGCTGAGCGAGGTCGCCCGCGCCCAGGGCTTTTTCGCCGACGAAGATCCCTACGAGATGGATATCGGCCCGAGAACTCTGATCCGCGCCGATTTTCACAAGAACTTCGGATCGCGCGTCATGCGCCAGTCCACCCTTGCCTTGCTGGCGCGCGGCTACGCGGTTTCAATCACCGTGATCGGTGGGACCGACGAGGAAGTTGAGGATTTAATCGACGGCCTGAGCTTCGCGCCGGCAGCACGAAAATAGTTCGCAGGGAAATAGCACGCAAGAAAATAGCACGTTGGAAACAAACGTATTGTCATTCCGAGAGAGGCCGGAGCGGAGGCGACGCCAAGCGAGGAATCTGCTGTGCGCCTTGCGATGCACACAAATTGGCTATTCGAGTGCCTCTGGCTCGAGGCCGATGTTCCTTTCGCCGCGGGCTTTTTTCTCGGAATACTTCTTCATCCAGGCTTCCCAGCTCTTGCCGGCCGCGGTGTCGCGTCCGGTGAAGGCGAGCCCGGCAATGTCCGCGTATGAGATCGAGATCTTTTCGTCGGAATTCTTCGGATAGAGGCGGACCAGCGAATCCTTCAGCGTGGCTGCCGAGCGCCGGTCGAAGAGGTAGCCTTCGATTTTCGATCCGTCCTTGCGGGTGATCGTGATGTCGCCGCGGTAGTCGAACGCCTTCTCAAGCGCCCCGCGGAGTTCTTCTTCACTCGCGAGCGACGGGTTCCAGCCTTCGAGCTGCTCGTGCGCCGTCCCCGGAGCGATTTCGAGCGCATCCGGATTCACCGCATTCGCGTGCGGTGTCGCCTGCGCCGACGCGTGATCAATGTGTCCTGCTTCTTTACCGGTCATAAGAACGGGAAGGGCGCGACTTTTAGTCGTGCCACAAATGCGAGCCAAAACACTGCGGCTTCAGCCGCTGAGGGAGAGGAAAATCCTGACACGAAGTTAACCTACGCGCGCGTTTCGTGCAGGGTCGGGCTCGACGGCGCCTCAATCTGCACCAGCGGATGCACCGGCGTCTCCGGCTGGTCCAGCATGCGCAGCGCTTCTTGATCGCGATAGCCCGTGAACAGCGTCGCCTTCACCGTGCCCAGAAATCCGCCCAGCGAGCTGAACGTCGCGTTCACCGCCGAAGCTTCATATCCGCTGTGCACCATGCAGTTCGCGCACGCCGGATTGCCCGACTCCGTCCCATACTTTGACCACTCGGTCGTCGCCAGCAACTCGGAAAACGTCTCGGCGTACCCGTCCTGCAGCAGGTAACAAGGCTTCTGCCAGCCGAAGACGTTATACGTCGGCATGCCCCACGGCGTGCACGGATAGGTCCGCTTGCCCATCAGGAATTCAAGAAACAGCGGCGACAAATTGAACCGCCAGTTCTTATTGCGATTCGACAAAATCGCGCGGAACATTCGCCGCGTGCGCGCGCGCCCCAGGAAATGCTTCTGATCGGGCGCTTTGTCGTAAGAGTATCCCGGCGAGAGCATCATGCCCTCGATGCCTAGGTCCATCATCTCGTCAAAAAACGCGCGCACCGACTTCGGATTGGCCCCGTCAAACAGCGTCGTATTCGTCGTGACCCGGAAGCCGCGCTGCAGTGCTTCTTTGATGCCTTCGACCGCCAGGTCGTAGCCGCCTTCGCGGCACACTGCCAGGTCATGCTCTTCGCGCTGCCCGTCGAGGTGCACGCTGAAAGTCAGGTACTTGCTCGGCTTGAACTGATCAATTTTTTCTTTCAGCAGCAGTGCGTTGGTGCACAGGTAGATGTATTTCTTGCGCGCGACCAGCCCCTCGACGATCTCCGCGATCTGCGGATGCATCAGCGGCTCGCCGCCGGGGATGGACACCATAGGCGCACCGCACTCGTCCACCGCGCGGAAGCATTCTTCCGGCGTGAGATCTTTCTTCAGAATGTGCGCGGGATACTGAATCTTGCCGCATCCGGCGCAGGCCAGGTTGCAGCGGAAAAGAGGCTCGAGCATCAGCACAAGCGGATACTGCTTGCGGCCGGCGAGCTTCTGGCCGATGACATAACTCGCCACCGTCCACATTTGTGAGACTGGAACTGGCATTTCTAGTCGGAAACCTTCCTTCGATTGTATCAGGACCGCAGGCTTACTAATCTCCCGATCACGATGCGCACGTCGGGACCGCTGTGCCCGGTTTCATGAACATGTAGGGACAGCCGCCCTCGGCTGTCTGGTCGAGCGAAGCTCGACGGTCCTGCACCGGTCGCGAATCCCAGGGCCGACCTGGACGTATCGTTCGCCGGCACCGATAATCAATCGAGATTGACCGAAGGTAAAACGAAGGAGCCGAAATGGATCGAAGATCCTTCCTGAAATACACGCAATTCGCGGCGCTGGCGGCATCCGCCAACAAGCTCTCCGCGGCGGCCACGGAAAAACCCGCGTCCCACTCCCCCGCGTCTTCCCCCGAATCCCTCCTCCTGAAGGACTACCGTCCGCTCTCGCTCTACAAAATCCCGGTCACCAAAATTTTACGCGCGAAATTTCCCATCATTGACATGCATTCCCATCCCTATGCCAAAACCGGGGCCGAAATCGACGCCTGGGTCCGCACGATGGACGAAGTCGGCGTCGAAAAAACCATAGTCCTCACCATGGCGACCGGCGCCGAGTTCGACTCCATTTTCAAGAAATACTCACCCCACTCCGACCGCTTCACCATCTGGTGCGGCTTCGACTTTTCGGGCCATGACAAGCCCGGCTTCGGACCGGCCGCGCTCAAAGAACTCGAACGCTGCCACGACGCCGGCGCGCGCGGCGTCGGCGAGATTCACGACAAGGGCAAGGGGCTGCGTTCCGGCAAGTCGAACGCGCCCGGAATGCACCCCGACGATCCGCGCATGGACGCACTCTGGGAAAAATGCGCCGAACTCGGCATGCCCGTCAGCCTGCACGTCGCCGATCCCATCTGGATGTACCAGAAAATGGACCGCCACAACGACGGTCTCATGAACGCCTATTACTGGCGGCTCGACAATCAGCCCGGCATCGTGGGTCTCTCCGGCATGGTAGATATTCTCGAGCGCACCGCCGCGCGTCACCGCAACACGACCTTCATCGCCTGCCACCTCGCCGATCTCGATTACGACCTCGCCCGCCTCGGCGAAGTTCTCGAACGCAATCCGAATCTTTATGCCGACATCTCCGCCCGCTATGCCGAAACCGCGCCCATCCCTCGTTTTGCCGCCCAGTTTTACGAAAAGCACGCCAGCCGTCTGGTCTACGGAACCGACATGGGCTTCGACGCCGCCATGTATCGCACCACATTTCGCATTCTCGAATCGCTCGACGAACATTTCTACGAGATCGAGCAGTTTTCCTATCACTGGCCGCTCAACGGCTTCGGCCTCAGCGACACGATTCTCAAACAGGTCTACCATGACAATGCCGCGAAGTTACTGCAGCGATCGTAGTGGATCATGTAGGGACAGCCGC